>Ga0209292_1000678_pt1 | contig 43847 bp, 40 predicted proteins | sample GOMGulsemesocosm_2_FD_184634 | JGI IMG/M metagenome (GOLD analysis project Ga0209292, IMG submission 184634) | Methane-oxidizing microbial communities from mesocosms in the Gulf of Mexico - GOM9C Gulf of Mexico (SPAdes) (version 2) | ecosystem: Environmental > Aquatic > Marine > Cold seeps...
CGATGTTCTAACCAAGTGGCATGGAAGATATTAGCGTGGGAAAGAAGAAGTTTTAGTATCAATTCGACCTGACCTAGAAAATATTGGTATCTATTCTCAGCTTATCCTAATCAATTACGTTATTTTATTATTTCAATACATTCGTCATCACATAATTAAAGGTGACGACATATAATAGGCTGTGCCACGAAAAAACTATGTATTAGAAAATAGGAAAAATGTTGATGATAATGTATTCAATGCGTACAGACAGCTTATACAAACTATTAGTAAAATTACCGCTTTCGCATAGCACTCTACTTTTACCACAAACCGGATGGTTCTAATACAGGAAGGCAGTCCTAAACTGGACTGTTCTGTGCCAAAAGCGGGTATTCTGTATTTGACTACTGTTGAACGTTGCCTGTTAAATTGCATCAATATTTGATCCTGAAGTTTCACCAAAAACTGCTCCAATGAAATTAATTGTATCTCGTTAAATTTAGCTTAAAATCAAAATAGGTTGAATCAATATTTACTGCAATTAATTGGCCTACGTGGAACACTTTTGGGTGCCACTTATTTTAATATTCTGGGTAAGATAAATGAGATACAATTGATTTTATGGGATTTGTTAATGGTGTAACTGGATCAAATATTGAAGCAACGTAGCAGTATATTTTTCACTAACAAAGGGTTTATCTGATGAAAAAAAGAATTTTAATATGTCCTCTATTATTGGCGGCAAGTCTATTAACAACTGCTCTAACGGTTAATGCCGATATATTAACATTAAAAGATGGACAAACTATTACTGGTAAGTTTGTTTCTAGAGACGCTAAAAACGTTATTTTTGAAATTGCGGGCCAGCCAATAAAATTTGATAACACTAAAGTAACTAGCATCAGTTTTAGTGAACTTGTTAGTGCTCCTAATAGTGTAAAAAGTGATCCATCTGTCGCTAAAGAGGAAACGACAAAGGTTGAATCTGAGGTTGTAGCTGAAAAACTAACGGTTCCTGTTGGGACGCGCATGGTCGTAAAAACAAGCACAGCACTTAGCACCAATAAACACGCAACAGGTCATAAATTCACCGCAAGACTTGAAGCTGACATGGTTATTAATGGTGTGGTGGTGGCACCTCGAAATAGCACGCTTTATGGCGTGATTACCGAGGCTAAAAAGTCAGGACGCTTAGTAGGAAAAGCGACCTTGGAGTTAACTTTTACCGATATTATGATAAATAATCAAATGGTAGCGATTAAAACTTCAGGAGTGAAAGCTATTACTGAAGCTGAAGCTAAAAACACAGTAGGAAGAACAGCAAGAGCGGCAGCAATTGGTGGCTTAATTGATGGCTCAGATGGCGCTAAAACAGGCGCTAAAGTAGGCCTTGGAGTAGCGTTGTTAAGTCGTGGTAAGAGTATTAATATTCCTGTGGGCACATTGCTAGAGTTTCAAATAGCAGCGCCATTTACGCCTTAGTTGAATGGGTCAGGATACTTGGGTAAAAGGTAATACCCTAACTAATTTAGGTGTTTATGAATAAAATAAACTATATAAACTTATGCCTAAGAAGCGCTTCATACCCAAAAGCAGAAGTTTAGATTTGAAAACGCTTTACCTCTGCTTAGTTAAGGTTTTTAGATATCAGTCGGGGTACAAGGCCTATCGACAGCTTATCATCTGAGGGCTGATGTCTAAAAGGGACCACACTGTGACCCAAAACTGCCATCAAAATTTACCTTAACTTTGTTAACATGCTACTAGCGAGTATTAGAGTGTTCTTCTAGCCAAAATCTGACATAATAAATGTCTATCCGGCCCTATATTGTGCCAATCCCAGCTATACGGTTTGTAATGTTCTAATGAAACTGGAACTATTACCACTTAGAACTAAATGTTACCGTGAACACATTTTGTAAATGCCTCTATACTCGTTTTTAGTGAATCTTTACGCCATATAAATGATGTGACAGAGTGTTGCCATTTTGGTGTCATTGGGTGAACTTTAAGGCTATTAGCGAAGGGGTAATTGTCCAATAGCGCAAGTGGAACAATGCCTACGCCCATACCCGCTGCCACGCAACTGAGTAGGGTGTGGTAGGAATTTATTTCAACCGCTTTTATAACATCTCTATCCTGCTTTAACCAATCGGTAAGGCGAGTGCGATACGCGCAGTTAGTACTAAACCCCATGATAGTAGTGTCATGTTTTAAATCTTGCGGGCTTTTAATCAGTTTGTGTCCTAAATCGGATACAATCGTTAATGTTTCTTTAAAAATAGGAGTTATCACTAAACGGCTGTCTTTTTTAGGATCAGCAACAAGAGCCATATCTAGTTCACCAGCTAATACTAGTTTTATCAAATCGCCTGTTGGAGCTGTTTTAATTTCCAGCTCAACTTCTGGGTATTCGCGATGAAAACTCACTAAAGGTTCAACTAAACGGGTAGCAGCTACAGCTTCCATGGAGCCAATCTTTAATTTTCCTTTTGGGCGGTTATCTTCTAATTCATCGAGAGTTTCCTGAGCTAATGTCAATAACTTCTTAGCATTAGGGAGTAACTGTTCTCCTGTTGAAGATATTCTGAGACGGTTGTTTTCTCTTATAAAAAGTGACTTGCCCAGCTCTTGTTCGAGTTTCTTAATACGCGCGGTGACATTAGATGGCACTCGGTTGAGAAAAGTTGCAGCGCGGGTGATACCACCATTTTCAACAACTTCAACAAAGACTTTTAAATCGGATAATTCCATATTGACCTCGGTACTGTAATCAATGGTAAATAAATGCATTCACAAAAAATGAATGTTTCATTCATTATAATTCACTATAAATGAATGAGAAAGTAATTTAATGTTACACCATTAAGCAATGAGAGAGACAACCAATGGATAACACACAAAAAGGATACTGCTATGCCTTGGCAGCCGCACTTATCTGGACGGGGTTTATTTTGATATCTCGTCTAGGTGGTATTAGTGAATTAGGCGCACCTGATGTTATCGCTATTCGTTACATTACATGTTCAGCCATAGTTTTACCTATTTGGTGGTTTAAATATCGCTTTAATTTATTGGATGCTAAATTAATTTTTTGCAGTCTTATTGGAGGTTTAGCCTATGCATTATGTACCTTTCAAGGCTTTCAATTGGTTCCAGCATCGCATGCTGCGGTGTTATTACCGGGACTAATGCCATTATTCATCATGGTGTTCGCATTATTAATTAATGGTGAGCGTAATTCAGTAGAAAAGTGGTTTGGGATAGCCGTAATTACTCTGGGGATATTTATTTTGTTTTGGCCAATGTTAAACAACCCACAGGAACTATCAATTGGACATTTTTATTTAGTGGCTGGTGCTTTGTGTTGGGCTGTGTTTTCGGTTTTGATTAAGCGTTGGGGAATCAGTCCTTGGCAGGCAACGGTGAGTTTGGCTGTTATTACTTGTGTATTGTACGTACCTTTTTATATCGCTTTTTTGCCTAAAAAACTTTCTATGGCAATCTTGCCAGATATTGCATTACAAGCCTTTTATCAAGGGTTTATGGCTACCATTGTTCAGATGATTTTTTATGTCAGAGCGATTCAGCTCATTGGCCCATCGTCTATGGGCGCGATGATGGCTATAGTCCCTTTGTTATCTGGTATATTGGCGCTATTTATTTTTAATGAAGTCGCAACACTGGAGCTAATCAGTGGGTTGACCTTAGTGAGTACGGGCGCATGGTTGGTTCATAAAAAATGGTTTAAAACGTCAAGTTCCAACATTAATGCCACATTGTCATAAAACAGGAGAACAATATGCCTTACGTTAATATTAAAATTACTGATGAACAAGTAACTCCGCAACAGAAAGCGGCTCTTATCAAAGGTGCCACACAATTATTAGTCGATGTGTTAGATAAAAATCCAGCGACTACGGTGGTAGTGATTGATGAAGTGAATACCGACAATTGGGGAGTAGGTGGGCAAGTAGTGACAGAAATTAGACGTACTACTATCTAATGGAACTGCATTATTGGGTAATTAGTGCTTTAAAAATCTAATATCTGTGTCGGATCACTTATCGATAGATAAGCCAAGGCTAACGTCTGCTTTCGTATCCAAACTGCCCTTAGCAGGGAGCAATTTGGTTCACAAAGAACGAACTATATTGTGGCAGCTACTGCCCTTAGAGCAGTCCAGTGCATGCACTTTGAGTTTAACTTTAGTTTAACAAATACCTTAACGGCTTTTCAGTGGTTATTTATACCAAGTTCATTAAGTTATTTCCCACTCAGCGAGAATTAAAAGGCTTAGAGGCAAGGCATTCTCTAATAAGCAAAATCCATGTAGCGCCCTTGTCAAAATTAATAACACAGCATATAAGCCTTTTAAACTCGCCCTTGGGAGCTTGTCAGAAAAGCAATAACTGCACAAATTTGTTAGATATAGAATTACTATACCAGCACAAATTTTATTGTTATGGCTCCTCTGACATAGCCCTGAGGTGGAATTAATTTAATGGAATTGGTATTAGTCTGAGCATTATAACCAAAGGTGTTTTATTTCACTCTTGGCTTGCGAAACATTTAATTTTTTGCAAGTAATTTGAACTTAGTTTGCAAAGCACACTCATACTTAACAGTAATGTTATTCCCTTAGTATTTCATGTTTTTATGCATCTATTTTATAGATGCATTTTTTTTGTCTTTTAAAGAAATCAAGATAAATAGACGTATCACGTTTCCTAGAAATTAATTTAGTTCCTATGTGACCGCTACTGACGGTATCGGTTACCTGTACCTTCAATATATTACTAGTTGCTTGCATAAACGAACTATTCATTTCCAATTTTCATAGAAGAACAGTTGAAATTTTGATCAGATAAAGAGAAAATACCGCCACCTCAGGGACAACTTAATTTCCCGAAGATACGTAAATTCATAACAATGGTTTATTAATGAGCAAAGAAGACAATATATATCAAGCAGACCTTATAAATATGATTTTGGGCGGTTTAATTGCATTAAAATCAGAGCAGCAAGTCGGTTGTGTAAGTCGTTCTCCAGGTAGTGAAACAATATTTTTGGGTAAATGGCTAAAAAGGGCGAAGAAGCAACGTCATTACCCTAAGAGCATTTCTGAAAGTATCGATAATTTTTTGATGTTGTACTCCAAAAAAGGCAGGAATTCTGACTTGATTTCTTCCTTTTACCAAATATACAATGAGTATCAAACCCTTAAAATCAACTCTGAGGATTTTCAAAAGAGTCCTAAACAGCGATTTGACGCTGCGATGGATGTATTAAGGGAAAAAAATTGGTCTATCTCTTTACCCCTTATTCATGACGATACAGAAGGTAGCACCTATAAATCGAACAAAGAGAAAGAATTATTTGTGATGAAAAAAGACTGGGATGATGTGTTTGATGATCAAAACGAACTCACTAAGCCATTAAGTATCACGGTTGTGTCAATGCCACAGGAAGCTGTTGATTCTTTCTATTTACATGGTTTTATAATTGCTAAAGATGCATCAAGAAGAAGTACCAAAGGCTGTTATCACCACTATAAGTTATTCCCAGACAACAAATATGATGGTACAGCAGCGATACCATCTAAATATAAAGATTAACCCCGATAAAATCATAACCTATTCAGTGCTAGTGCCATAAGTCTGGTTTGTGGCTCGTCCTTTAAGTTTTATTTCTTACTTCTATGGCGCTCAGGGGTACTTAGTGAGATAGGATTTAGTTGCTATCCTCGTATAAGGCTAAATTGTTTGTTAAGGGTTTATAACTTCACAATAGCGCGTTATTTAATGAACCTTTAGATATAGACAAGCTACCCAGTAATTTAATTATAACAAGATAATTCATGGCGCTGATAGGAGTATCAATAGCTCTTATAAAACCTTTTTTTATAGTCATAAGGACTAATCGCCAAGTACTTTTGAAAAAGACGCCCCAACACCGCAACACTATTGATACCAACTTTATCGGCCACCTGATTGATAGATAATTGCCCTTGCTCTAAAAGATGTTTGGCTCTATCTACTCGATATTTTTGAACGTATTTTCCTGGGGATTGTTTTAATTGTTCGGTAAATTGACGAGAAAAATTCCGCGGGCTCATGTTCACCTTTTCTGCCAGCAAGGGAACGGTTAGTTCTTGAGCTAGGTTTTCATGAATATATGAACAGGCTAGCTTGATTTTATCATTACTCAAACTTTGAGCGAGTAGAAGGTCTGAGAATTGTTTTTGTCCGCCGGGTCTATGATAGAAAATAACTAATTCTCTAGCGATGGCTAAACTCAGTACTTTACCATGATCTTCTTCAACCAAAGACAAGGCTAAATCCATACCTGCACTGATCCCTGCTGAGGTGTAGATATTACCACTTTTGATATAGATTGCGTCTTCTACAACTTCGGCACTTGGTACTAATGTTTGCAATTCTTGAATGCAGCTCCAATGTGTAGTAATTTTTTTACCATTCAATAAACCAGCTTTAGCCAGTAAAAACACACCAGTACAAACTGAAATAATGCGTTTCACTTTTAATTGTTGTTTTTGAATATACAGGTTCAAATATTGAAGCTGGCCAAGTTCTTTTATTTGCTGACCTCCAATTAAAATCAAGCTGTCAAACCCTTCTAACGACACTAATTTTTTAGTTGTTATGGTCATTCCTGAAATGCTTGTTACTGGTCCCCCATGCTCAGAAAATAAATGACATTCATAGCCCTGATTACCTGAAGGAACAGCCAAAGAAAACACATCCATTGGGCCAACTAGATCTAATGCTTGAAACCCAGGAAAGCAAATAAAAGCCATTTTTTTGATTTGTTTCATATCTTTTCTCATTTGCTATATCAGTTTTACTATTCTCAATTGGTCAATATGGCATAAATCGTTGTAAGAGTGTCATTTATGACAAAAGTAATTGTAATAAACTTACAGTCACTTCTCAATTAACAATTTTAAAGGAAAAAAGATGCAAGATGCTGCACTTTTGGTCATTGATGTACAAAAAGCTTTCGACGATCCTGCTTGGGGTCCAAGAAATAATCACGATGCGGAAACCAATATCGCTTCCTTAATAAAATTTTGGCGTAGTAGACAACGTACTGTGATCCATATTCATCATAGTGCTAGTGAAGAATTAGCAGCATCGAGGTTTCACCCTAGCAAGGTCGGACATCAGACTAAGGATGAAGGACGACCTTTTCCTGGTGAAGCCATATTTAAAAAGATAGTTAATAGTGCGTTTATTGGTACTGACCTGGAGCAGTACTTACGAGACAATAAAATTGAAAAGTTAGTTGTTGTCGGATTAACCACAGACCATTGTGTTTCTACTTCAGTACGTATGGCATCGAATTTTGGCTTTCAAGTGAGTTTAATAACAGACGCTACTGCTACTTTTGATCGTAACTTTAAAGGAATTAATTATACCGCAGAGCAGATACATGCCGTTCAATTAGCTAGCCTAAACAATGAGTTTTGTCAGGTAATAACTACTGATGATATTTTAAATGGTGATCAAACGATGTTGATTAAAAAATATTAAGGGAGGCTCTTCCTGTATCCCTTAATTTTTGACATGTTATTGCCAAATGACTAAAGCAAACTGCTGGCTCTATATGGTTTCAACTGGAGCGTTAGTAGCCCTTAAGGCATAGAAAAATTTCCTGTTATAAATATTGTTAGCATATAAAAAGAGAGTGTTATGAGTTTTGATATTTGGATTGCATTTATTGTTGCTACAGCCATAGTAACCTCGTTGCCAGGACCGACCACGTTATTGGTCATTGGACATGCAATGGTTTCAGGTTCTAAAAAAACGTTAATTACCATCAGTGGCGTAATTTTAGCTGATTGTGTTCTACTTTGTTTAGCATTGATTGGAGTAGGAGCAGTACTTTATAGTTCTGCTGTGGCATTCAATTTTATGAAGTGGCTAGGTGTGGCATATTTAATTTATATTGGAGTGAAACAATGGCGAGAAAAGCCTGTTCCTATGAGAGGGGTAGTTGCAAATAGTAAGGTGGAAAGTTCAAAACGTATGTTCTTACAAGGCTTTTTAGCCACTTTACTTAATCCAAAATTAATCGGCTTTTTTATGGCTTTTTTACCTCAGTTTATATCAACTGAGCAACCCATGGCTCCTCAATTAGTAGTACTTGTTAGCACATTTCTATGGGTAGTTTTTATTATCCTTAGTGGATATTCTTTACTTGCTGATCAAATGAGAAAGCGGTTAAAACATCCAAGAGCAATGGAAGTAATGAATAAAGCATCAGGCGCGACCCTTATTGGGGCGGGATTAATGACCGCGACATTACAACAGAATAATTAATAATATTTTTAACCAATCTTTCTGGATTAACCATGCTCAGAGAGGTGCATTTAGTACGATATGGACTTTAAAGAATTATGCTTCATATGAATGTAAATATTTTTAGCAACATACTCTATAACTAATCTATAGAGCCCTTGAATAGGGTTTTATATAGCAAGGAAATTTCAATGCATAACTTAATCATTGGCAACAAAAATTATTCATCTTGGTCATTACGTCCTTGGCTTTTAATGAAGGTGAAGAATGTTCCATTTAATGAAATTAAAATTCCATTATATATAGAGGGAAGTAAAGATAAGTTATTAAGGTTTTCTCCTTCAGGGAAGGTTCCTGCCTTTGAGCACGAAGGAAATAGCGTATGGGACTCGTTAGCTATTTGTGAGCATATTGCTGATCTTTACCCTGAAAAAAAATGCTGGCCAGAAAATATTAATGAACGCGCTTTAGCTCGCTCTATTAGTAATGAAATGCATTCGGGATTATTGGCTATCAGAAATACTCTACACATGAATTGTCGTAAGTCTATTACGTTTAAGAATATAACCCAAGAGCTTAAAGCTGATATTACACGAGTATGTGAAATATGGCAGCTTTGTCGGAAGCAACACTCAAACTCGGGAAAGTTTTTATTCGGGGAATTTTCAATTGCTGACGCAATGTATGCCCCTATTGTTCTTAGGTTCAATAGTTACGGAATTGAAGTAGGGGATGTAGAAAAAGAATATATGAATAATTTGCTTTCAATTCATTCATTAAAGGAGTGGATAGCGGACGGTATACAAGAGAAAGAGCACTTGGCCGAGTGTGAAGTAGAGGCATAACAAAAAAATTTACTTTGTTGACAAGTTGTTTTGATAGCCTGTTAAAAGTAACGTCAAATATAGATCAATGACTAAACTACGGGTTTAGTAACAAATATTTATTTACTCACGATAATGACAATAGTTAGGTGTGAGTATTAATTTTTTAATTTAAGAGTTTATATGTCAGATGAAGTTTTAGTTGACTTAAACGTTATTGATGATCTTATATATGCAGATTATCGTAGTGTTGTAGCTTAGTCATCTTGGCCACTATTTATAGTTTCTATGACACTTTTGAGGCGTTTTCTCCATAGAGTATATGGTCTAAAAATCATTTTCTAAAGCAGAAATGGGCACTAAGAGAGATAGAACTGAAGCTAAAAAAAATAGTAAAAGACTATTTATTTACAGGAATGATACGATGTTTAAATAAATTTTAACCTTTGACAACGGGCATAAAAACCCAGTTGTTGGTATAGGGATTAATTGGATTAACGTGTATCAAACTAGAGTTTAAAGCTATCTGATACCACCTTATATAATATCTAAAATAAATATCATATAAGATGTATTAGTTCCGATTTAATCTGACACATCGACTTGATAAGTTGAGAGTTACCCGTTTTGATAAAGGTGTCGAATCTTTAATCAAAACTCAAAAAAGGTAACTCTCATGTTGCATACTAACAACCCAATCATTAAACACAAAGCTGGTTTATTAAACTTAGCTGAAGAACTCAATAACGTTTCAAGAGCTTGTAAGGTCATGGGCGTATCACGAGATACATTCTATCGTTATCAAGAGCTAGTCGAAGAAGGCGGTATTGATGCATTGATAGAAAAAAATCGTCGTACTCCAAATATCAAAAACCGCGTTGATGAAGAAACAGAAAAAGCCGTAATGGTTTATGCTGTTGAACAGCCTGCGCACGGTCAACACAGAACAAGCAATGAATTACGTAAGCAAGGTGTCTTTGTTTCAGGTAGTGGTGTTCGTTCCATCTGGTTACGTCACAATTTAGAAAACTTCAAAAAACGCCTTAAAGCCCTTGAGGATAAGGTTGCCAGTGAAGGAATAATTTTAAGTGATGTACAAGTTGCGGCCTTGGAAAAGAAAAAGCATGATGATGAAGCTTGCGGTGAAATTGAAACAGCCCACCCAGGTTATCTTGGCTCGCAAGATACATTTTATGTTGGCAATTTAAAGGGCGTTGGTCGTATTTACCAACAAACCTTTGTTGATACTTACAGCAAAATAGCCTTCGCCAAGCTCTATGTTACCAAAACACCAATTACCGCTGCCGATATGCTTAACGATAAAGTTCTGCCTTATTTCGAAGCGCATGAGCTGCCAATGCTACGCATATTAACCGACAGAGGTACTGAGTATTGTGGTCGTGTAGACCATCATGATTATCAGCTATATCTGGCGATTAATGATATTGACCATACGAAAACAAAAGCGATGTCACCACAAACAAATGGGATCTGTGAACGGTTCCATAAAACGATCTTAAACGAGTTTTATCAAATAACGTTTAGGAAAAAAATCTACTCAACGATGGAGGAATTGCAAAAAGATCTAGACGAATGGATGGATTACTATAACAATGAACGAACTCATCAAGGTAAAAAGTGCTGTGGACGAACTCCGCTAGAAACTTTAGTTGATGGGAAATTGATTTGGGCTGAAAAGAATTTAGCTCAAATCTAAGCTGACAAGACACCCTAAAATTCGGGTAACTGTCAGATCAGGTCTGAGCTACTACATTTTAAAATCACTGCTGCGGTAATAAATGAACTTTACAGCCACAACCTTTATGATTGATAAATAACGTTATGATCTCCCCAAATAAGTTACTTTGCAATTTTAAGTATAGAGTGCAATAACACGTTAGCGCCAGCGGCTAAATCTTCATTCTTTGCATTTTCAGCTTCATTGTGAGAAATCCCTTCCTCACATGGAACAAAAATCATACTAGTGGGAACTTTTTCTGCAATATAAAGCGAATCATGACCTGCCCCGCTGACTATTTTCATTGACGAGTAACCTAATTGCTTAACTGCGCTTTCAACAGCATTAATACAAGTGCAAGAAAATTCAGTCACTTCCATGCGCCATTTTTCTTCCAAATCGTAATCAATCGCCATTTCCTTACATATGTCAGAAACTTTATTGGTAACTTCTGATGCCATTGTTTCAATGACATCCGTTTGTGGATGCCTAAGGTCAATTAATACTTTAACTGTTTCAGGTACCGTATTAGAAGATCCTGGCAGTGTACTGATTTGACCAATTGTTGCACGCCCCCATGGACCATTTTTAAGTGCTAAATCATAAGCACATTGCAAAATAGGTAACATTGCTTGAATAGGATCTATCCTATCTTCCATTGGCGTAGGGCCAGCATGACATGGTTTACCATGTAAGGTTAACTCAAATAACCTCAGCCCTTGAATCCCTGTTACTACGCCTATTTGCTTGTCTTCTTTTTCTAAAATTGGACCTTGTTCAATATGCGCTTCAAATGCTGCTTTTATAGGTCTAGGTTTCGCTATCATAGTGCCTTTATAACCAATACACTCTAACTCGTCACCAACACTTAAGCCTTCATTGTCCGTAATTTTATAACTTTCTTGAACAGTAAAGTTGCCACTCCAAACACCTGAGCCTAAACAAGATGGAATAAATCGAGAGCCTTCTTCATTAGTCCAAACAACGACTTCAATAGGGTGTTCGGTTTCAATATTATACTCATGTAATGTACGTAGCACTTCTAAGCCAGCCAAAACACCATACACGCCATCAAATTTTCCGCCCGTTGGTTGGGTATCTAAATGACTACCTGTTATTACTGCTGGTAAATTATTATTTTTCCCTGAGCGACGTGCAAAAATATTTCCTATTTCATCAATTAAAATTTCACATCCTATCTCTCTACACCAATCAACAAATAAGTCACGACTTTGTTTATCTAAATTTGTTAGGGCTTGTCGGTTACATCCCCCCTTAGTTGTACCACCTATTTTTGCCATCTGCATGATAGACTGCCAAAGGCGCTCTGAATTTATTCTAAGGTTTAGATTAGGTGATACGTTAACTGCCTGTTTCATATTGAATCTGTTTATTTAAAAATAATATGAAATCATCTTAAACAAAGACAAAAACAATCACTAATGATTAATTTTCATTAAGATCACAAATTTATTTAATTGATATTTGGTCATACTTATACCAATTGAAATAATGAATCGACCAACTTAGAGTTACGTAGCGAGCTTAGAACAAACAAAATGAGTTAAACATAGTTACTCTATATTTCATTCATTTTGTGATGTTATCAGTTTGCTACGAAACTCCCCAAGGGCGAGTTTAAAAGGCTTATATGCGGCGTTATTGATTTTGACAAGGGAATAACCATTCTCTTCAATCAATGCCTTGCCTCTAAGCCTTTTAACTCTCGCTAAGTGGTGCATTCATTAATTCAATTGGTATTACACAACAAAAAAACCAACGAGCATTTAAAATATTCATTGGCTAATTAACTTACTAAAAGGTTGTAGAACTTATAAATAGCAGTGTCTGTTGTGGCCTCTACAACATTACTGCTTTTATCTCTTGAAATTCTTCTAGGCCAAATTCGCCCCACTCACGGCCGTTTCCTGATTGTTTATATCCACCAAAAGGGGCTGCAGCATCAGTCCATGCTCCATTAATATGTACCATGCCGGTGCGCATTTTTTTAGCCACATTTAATGCGCGTTCTTTATCACTTGAGGCAACATAACCCGACAAGCCATATAGACTGTCGTTAGCAATGGCAATAGCATCTTGCTCATCTTTATAGGGTATTAATACTAGAACAGGCCCAAAAACCTCTTCTTGCGCTATGGTCATTTTATTATGCACATTGGCAAATATTGTTGGTTTGACATAATAACCTTGCTTCAGCCCAGCAGGCTTGCCTAACCCTCCGGCAACAAGCTTTGCTCCTTCATCAATGGCTATTTGAATAAACCCTTGAATTTTATCAAACTGCATTTGTGAAATAACGGGGCCAATAAAGGTATTTTCATCATTTACATCTCCCACAATTACCTCATCAGCCGCTTTAGCCGCAATAATTATCGCTTGCTGATACAGATGTTCTGGGATCAACATGCGTGTTGGTGCATTACAAGACTGTCCCGTGTTGTGCATACAAGCTTCAACACCTTCACTTATTGCTTTATCTAAATCTACGTCATCTAAAATAATATTAGCTGATTTTCCACCAAGCTCTTGTGATACCCGTTTAACTGTATCAGCCGCCGCTTTTGCTACCGCAACACCTGCACGAGTTGAACCAGTAAAAGACACCATATCAATATCAACATGGCTTGAAAGTTGTGCACCTACATTGACACCGTCACCATTAATCAGGTTGAAAACACCTGCTGGCACACCTGCTTCATCAAGAATTTGTGCGAATAAATAGCCACTTAACGGTGCTATTTCACTTGGCTTAAGTACCATAGTACAGCCAGCAGCAATAGCCGGACCCACTTTGCAAGCGATCTGATTTATAGGCCAGTTCCATGGGGTGATAAGTGCGCACACCCCTACTGGCTCATGATAAAGCAAACTTGAGCCAATTTTTTCTTCATCCGGTGATATAACCAAAGCAGCTAATGCTTGTTCAAGGTGCGCTAAGCCAGAGCCAGCTTGCGCGCCCATAGCTAAGTTCATCGGTGCGCCCATTTCATCAGAAATATGACGAGCCATTAATGAAAACTTATCTTTGTAAACGGCAATAATACGTTCTAACAAAGCAATTCTTGTTTTTTTACTGGTTTGCGAAAATGAAATAAATGCATTTTTTGCAGCCTGCACAGCTTTATCAACATCGACTTCATTTGCCAAGGTGATTGAACCAATAACTTTCTCAGTACTTGGCTGCGTAACATCAAGTTTTTGACCATTAGTTACGGCTTGCCATTGACCATTAATATAGCATTGTGTGTAGTTATACATAGTGACTCGATTATTTAATAAATGTCTAAATTGATTAAATTCATTCTGCCTAGCCCACTCAAAATACGCAATACACGCAAGGCTGCAAAATATTCATCACTTTAATTAGCAAAATTCATCAATAATCTGACCGTTTATAACTAAACCCTAATCTTTTTTTACTCACTAGTATTTTCAACTGAAAATTCGGCTAGTAACCAGTCAATCATATGTTGTACGTTCTCATCTCTAATTTTATCTTCTTGGTAGACTAAAAAGTAATTAAGCTCTGTTGGTAAACTCTGTTCAAAAGGCTGGATTAATTGCCCTGAAGCAATTAAATCGCGAGCAAGTAGTGTGCTGCCAAGTACGACTCCTTGCCCGGCTAATGCACAATCAAGCGCTAAACTTGAGTCGTTAAAATTATATCCTGCAACACTTTCTATTTCAGTGACGTCTTCATTTAAAAACCAAGCATGCCAATCTTCTCGGCGTTCCACTTGTTCAACATGTATTAATGGAAATTTAGCCAAGTCTTTTGGGGTTTCAATTGTTTGCCCATTTGCTAACATACTGGGGGCATAAAGCGGTGATACTGAATCATCAAATAATTTAATACTCTGGGTGCCCGGCCAATCTCCTGTACCCAACCAAATAGCAAAATCAACTTCAGCATTCTCTAGTTGATGTTGGGAATATTGAGTATAAATCCACGCATCTACTTCAGGATTTTTTTGTTTAAATTCCGGTAAACGACGCATCAGCCATTTACTAGCAAAGGCTGGTGTTGTGTTTAACACCACCAATCCAACTTTATTGAAAAATTCTAATCGTATAGCACCTTTTTGTAATTGACTAAGTACCAGTTGAGTTGTTTTCAGAAAATCAACGCCTGCGTCGGTAACTTCCACGGTTCGGTTCACTCGTTTAAACAAAGCTTGACCAAAATATTCTTCAAGTAACTTTACTTGATGACTAATAGCTGATTGTGTCATAAACAGTTCACTTGACGCTTTTGAGAAGCTATTTAGCCTAGCGGCCGCTTCAAAACCTCTGAGTGCTGAAAGCGGCGGTAAGCGATTAAAACTTGATTTATTTTTCACTTAAATATTCCTAATAAGGTAATAGTTGCTTTTATTATAGTATTAAATTTTTTAATCAATACCTAGTGTTAAAAATTAAAAGCAGGTGTTAAGCCCATTATAAAGTGCTATTTGAAACATTTGCATTAAAAATACTAATCAAATCGTTAAAATTTTATCCTTTGTACCTAGTGCCACTAACAGTTAAATTTACTGCTAGAAAATATCCGTGCTATTACCTTTTTCATTCAAATATTATTACCTAAGTTAATAGCAAATATTCATTAAAAATAGTGAGAAGCAACATGACAGTAACCCCTGAAAAATACTCAGCCAAGCAAATATGGGAAATGGATAAAAAGCATTTCATCCATCCTTACACTGATTTCAGCTCTTTCTCTGAAGAGGGTAGCCAAGTGATTTCAAATGCGAATGGTATGTATATTACTGATGCTGATGGGCGATCTTATCTAGATGCTATTGCAGGCTTGTGGTGTGTAAATATCGGTCATGGTCGTAAAGAGATGGCTAAGACTATTAGTGAGCAAGTTTTGCAAATGCAATATTACAATCCATTTGGTCACAGTACTAATGAGCCAGGTGCCATACTAGCCGCTAAATTAGCTGAACTTGCTCCGGGCGACCTTAATAATGTATTTTATACTTGTGGTGGCTCTACTGCTGTTGATTCAGCCATCCGTTTAGTGCATTACTACAATAACATCCGCGGTAAAAGTAATAAAAAGCAAATAATTGCTCGCAATAATGCTTACCACGGCTCAACCTATGTGGCATCAAACTTAACAGGTATTCACGCTTGTAAAGACAATCTAGATAGAATTGCCGATAGCTGGATTAATCATATTTCTGCTGCCGATATGTTCCACCGCCCTATTGGCGCAGAAAACCTTGCAGAAGCGGAGTTTACTCAATTTCTCGTTGATGAATTTGAAAACCGCATAATACAATTAGGAACTGATAATGTTGCTGCTTTTATTGCAGAGCCTATTATGGGTGCAGGAGGTGTATTAGTTGCGCCTGCGGGTTACCACAAAGCCATGCATGAGGTGTGTAAAAAATATGACATGCTTTATATTGCCGATGAAGTGGTTACTTCATTTGGACGTTTAGGACACTTCTTTGCCTCTGAAGCAGTTTTTGATATGCAACCAGATATTATTATTACCGCTAAGGGAATTAGCTCTGGCTACATCCCACTTGGTGCGGCAATTATTTCTGACAAAATGTGGGATGTAGTATCTGCTCCTGAAACTGGTGGCGGTGTATTAACCATGGGGTATACCTATTCAGGTCACCCTGTTGCTTGTGCTGCAGCATTAAAAAATATAGAAATAATTGAACGTGAAAATATACTTGAACACGTTCTCGAAGTAGGACCATATTTTCAAGAAAAAATAAAAAGCTTAAGTGATTTAGCGATTTTTGGTGACTCACGAGGCAGTCATCTAATGTTAGGTGTTGAATTTGTTGCCAACAATGAAACTAAAACACCTTTACCACCAGAAGCGGCGGTAGCAAATAGAGTTTTTGAGCACGGGAAAACGTTGGGAATTATTATTCGCCCTATTGGCAATACTATTGTTATGTCGCCGCCATTAATTATTACTAAAGAACAAATTGATAACCTAACGGATATACTCAGAGTATGTATAGAAAATACCATTGAAGATTTAACGGTTGATGGTTACCTATAAACTTCCCTTGTTTGATTATGACTGTTAAATAACTCATTAACAAAATAGCGAATTAACTTTAACCGAGGCTGTTTTTATATAAAAACAGCCTCGGTTTTTTTGCTATTACTTTTGGTAATACTTTATATTATCAAAAAGAATGATCCTACCGTCCAAAAAACAGGACTTATTTACTGAGTTTGGTAACAAAACACACAAGCATAGTTGTCCTCGTACCCTGTTCTGCAATGACGAAACAGCATTCCATGATGCTGCTTGGTCAATATTCCTCTGTATTTGCTGGAATACTATTGCTAAATAATTAATTTAATTGGTATAAGCCATCACTAACCAACCAGTCGCAGCAATAGCCGCACTAATTAATACATAAGGTAGCTGAGTAAGTGCATGACTCATCACATCAACTTCACTTGATTGCGCGGCTAATACAGTTGAATCGCTATAGAAACAGGCATGACTACCAAAAGATGCCGCCGACATCATGGCGCCAATAACCACAGGTAATGGTGTACCTAGATGTATAGCCAGTGGCAATATAATGGGTACAGAAAGCGCGAGAACGCCCCAAAATGCTGCGGTAGTAAAAGCGACTAAAGCAATTGCAATAAAGGTTATTATAGGTAAGAGTTCCGCAGTCATCAAAGGCGAAACCGTATCAATAACATATTGAGATAGCCCCATTTGCTCTCCAACATCTTTGAGCATAAAACTTGCTAAGATAATCGCTAACGCGGGGATCATTAAACGAATACCATCAATAACCGCATCAAATAATTCGTTCCATTTCATCACACCTTGTACACCAAATAACACCACGGTAATAACAACTGAGCAAACTACTCCTATTAATACATTAATATCAAAATACCAAGAAATACTTATAAGGCTAATCATAGGAATTAAAAAACTCCATATATTGACTTTATCTGTAGCACCTAGAACTTCAGGTGGCACTTCAGCAGCATCTATGAGTAGGTAATGACTTTTACCTTCAGCAGCAAGTTTTTCTGCTTTTTTCATCGGTCCTATAATAGGAAACCAACCCGCAGCAACTAACGGCACAATGAGCACTGCTGCCCATGCGTAGAACATATAGGGAATTGATTCAATATAGAGTGACATTCCTTGACCTTTAGCAACTATTTCATTACTTTCCAGTAGAGCAACAAAAAAGACTGCCCACGTAGAAACTGGCAATAATATACATATAGGCGCGGCAGTTGAATCAACGACATAAGAAAGCATTTCTCTGGATACTTTATACTTATCTGTCAACCGTCGCATAGTTGTACCAACGGCCAATGCATTTAAGTAATCATCGATAAAAATCAATAAACCTAATACCCAAGTACTTAACAAGGCGACTTTGCGATTTGTTGCTCTTTTGGATATAGACACACTAAAAGCAAGAGCAGCTCCCGTTCTAAGCAGTAAAACAATTAAACTTCCCATCAAGCCACAAACAATAAAGATCCAACCGATAGTTGGATCTATTATGGTTTTTTGAGCAAGTTCAGTAAAATTAAAAATAAAATTGCTAGGCTCAATCATTAGCAAACCCACAACACTGCCAGCAATTAAAGATTCTAAAGGTCGCCGCGTAATAATAGCTAAAATTAAAACAATTACCGCGGGCACTAAACTTAATATTCCAAATGATTCCATCAATATCTCTCTATGTTGAACTACCTATATTAGTAATAAAAAACTCTGTATTACGAGCAACTAATCAAGCAGTTTGTACACTTACGTAATGTAAAACGTTACCTTTGTTCTATATAGCGCACAATTGAAAGTTTTTAGGGCTATTCATTAATAATTTTAATCTATAAGCATATATATCTATTTCAATCCTTTTATAACAAGAGAGTTGTTTATTAATAGACAAATTTTTTTCATTAATTTAATTAAAAATCTTTGTTTTTATAATTTTGTGAAAACTTGTAATGTCAATACTATAAAAATAGTACTTCAATAAAAAGGTGAACAACATGACACAAAGCACTAAAAGTTTTCAACCAACACTACTAGCGAGCTCTATAGCGTTAGTCTGTAGCATAAATGCATTCGCAGAAGAGACAAATGAAGAAAGCTCGGCAAACTCTAATGGCAATAAAATTGAAGTGATCTCCATAACCGCACAAAAACGCGTACAAAATTTGCAAGCTGTGCCTGTTGCGGTAACAAACATTACCAGTGAAGATATAGAAAGGCACGGTTTTAGTGATGCTTCAGATATTCAATTTCAAACGCCTGGCTTAATTGTTTCTTATGCGTCAACCAGTGCTATTCCTAACTTTTCAATTAGAGGTATAGGTTTAAACGATTTTACTGCGGTACAAAGCTCTCCAGTAGCAATTCATGTTGATGATGTTTACCTTGGCTCGTCTACTATGCTTAACTTTGCTTTGTTTGATATCGAGCATGTTGAAGTGCTAAAAGGACCACAAGGTACTTTGTACGGTCGTAATGCAACAGGTGGCGCAGTAAATTTTTACACTAATGCACCAAGTCAAGATCTTGAAGCAAGAGTTAGTGTTGATGTTGCTAACTATGAATCAATCACTACAGATGGTTTTATTAATGGAGCATTGACCGATACATTATCAGCGCGAATATCACTTTATAATAATGAACAAAAGTCAGGCCCCTATTCTCACCCTGTTCACGGCGATGTTGGAAAAAAATCAAAAACAGCGGCAAGACTGCAATTATTGTGGGAGCCCAATGATGATTTTGATGCAAAGTTGAGCATATTTGGTGGTAAAGATGAATCGGATGGTAATCAGTATCAAGGTTTTGCAACCACTGGCGACAATTGTACTTTAATCGAAAATGCTGATTATAGCTTTGCTACTCAAAAAAACTGTTATTCCGTTGCAGGAGATAATGGTCGTGTGCAAGCGCTTGATGATGACCCTTTCACTTTACAAAGTGGTGTTATCAATCGTGATGAAATAGAGGTATTTGGCACTTCTCTCTCGCTAAATTATGAATTTAATGATCTTTTATTGTCATCAATTACTAATTACTCTGAAGCTGATCGTATGTCGCAAGAAGATGCTGACGGCTTTACGGTACGTGCAGTTGATGTCGGTTATGAAACTCACTTTAAACAAATAAGTGAGGAGTTACGTTTAGCTTCACTTGCAAAGCAACCATTTGAATGGACTGTAGGTTTATATATTTCAAGTGACGAATTATATACCCCATTAACAGAGTCTGATTATACGGATGCTTTTGACGGTTATCGACCTAATCATGCTTACCAATTAGATACTGATTCAGTCGCAATATTCACCCATAATGAATACCACATTGATGACAAATTTTCCGTTATTGCTGGCTTGCGTTACACCCATGAAACACGTGCATTTAAAGGTGGTACCGTCACAGCAGTGCCAGGTGTAGGTCCTGATGGCAATGGTGACTTTGTTGCCTCGATGCCTCCCGCCATAGTACCTGACGTTAACGATGCAGCTAGCTTTAATGAGGCCTATTTAGATAAAGAACTTACTTTTGATAAATGGTCATGGCGTATAGGCTTAAACTATCAAGTAGATGCTAACACTTTTGCGTATGTAAGTGCCGCTAATGGTTTCAAAAGTGGTGGTTTTATTGGCGACGTAACAACTCAAGCTGCGCTAGAAAAACCCTATAAAGAAGAAGATTTAACCGCCTATGAAATAGGTGTTAAAGCGGATATATCAGACACACTTCGCTGGAATACTTCAGCTTTCTATTACGATTATACCGATATAATTCTGGCCGTTACTTTAGCAGGAGAATTAAATGATCTATTTATAAATACTAATGTATCAAATGCTGATATTTACGGTATAGAAACAGATATTATCTGGATACCCGCAGATGATTGGGAAATACGCTTTGGAGGAACAATTCTAGATACCGAACAAGAAAAAGTAACACCTGTTCAAGCGCAAATAGAGGGTAGTGAATTGCCTAATGCCCCTAAAATTAGTGCTAATTTCTCTATTAGATATGAAAAGGAAATTTCTGACGATTATTTAGCATTCGTTCAGCTTGACGGTACCAGTAGATCTGACTACTACGCAAAACCGGAGAGCATAGAGCTTTATGAATTAGAAGGTTATACATTGCTCAATGCTAGTGTTGTTTTCACACCAATGAGCGAAGATTGGAAAATTACCGCTTGGGTTAAAAACCTTACCGATGAACAATATTATACCTACATAAATGATTTATCATTTGCTGGAGCAATGATTAAAACACCAGGTATGCCAAGAACTTTCGGGGTAAAATTCTCTTATAATTTCTAATAAAAACAAAATAGGAGCTAGAGTTAATCTAGCTCCTATTTTTATTGAAACACCAGTTTACCAATTAAGTTTATCTATCTAAATTTAACCATTCTTTCCATTCACCTATGCCTATTTTGTGATTATCAACGGCACTAAAAAAGTTCATGCTAAAAGCTGGCAATTTAAGCTTGATAAAATACAGTTTACTCCTGCGGTAATAAATGTACTTTACAACCACAACCTTTATGATTGATTAGCAGATCAAAAGCCTCTTCAGCTTTAGACATAGGAAACTGATGGGTAACCATTTCATCAACCTTGTCTTGAACTGGTTTTTCTAAGAGCATTTCTACTAGTGATAATCTGTCTTTAAAGGCAACATCAAAGCTAGCAGTTATTTGTTTGTGCCCCCAGCAAAGATCCCACTCAGTATTAAGTTCAAGTTTTAAATCTTTTTCGTGTGCAGCATAACCTAAAAGTGTCATCGTGCCATAATGTCTTAAAGCATCTAAACATTTCCGTTGATAATAAGGATATCCTGAGCATTCAAATGAAAAGTCCACACCTCTACTTTGCGGTGTTATCGCTTTAACTTGCTCTAACCAGTTATCATCATCTGGGTTGATGATGAAATCAGCACCCATTTGTTTAGCAAATTCCATGCGTTGCTTATTTCGTCCAAGCGCAATTACTTTTGCTCCTCGATGTTTTAAGTTAACGATAGTCGCGTGGCCAATAAAGCCAATGCCTGATACTAAACAATAATGCTCGGAACTAATGTTTTGCTCTTTAATTCCTGTATAAGTACAACCAATAAGACAGTTAGCAGCAGATGCATGTTTGTAACTCATTTCATCCGGAATGCGCTGCAACATGTTAATTGGCGCTAATCGATATTGACTATAACCACCAATACCTGAGTGTGAACCATATAATTCGGCCATTTCCTTATAACCTTTTAGGTTCATGCAATGAGTTGAACCCAAGCCATTTTCGCAAACCCAACAATGTCCACAGGCAACGCCCTGATAAATAATTACGCGATCTGTTAATGCAAAGTCAGTGACTCCTTCACCTAGTTCGCAAATTTCACCTACACCTTCATGGCCTAGCATGTCGTTATCTTCATGCCATTCAATAAATCCCGTTTCAAACACTCTATGCTCGATGCAAATTGGCGCAATCATAACCTTTATCAATACCCAACCAGGTAAAGGCTTGGGCATAGGATACTCTCTGATTTCTGCTTTGTTTTTTTCGATCCAAAGTACTTTGTTTTTTACTTTACTGTTCACTATATTACCCCTTTACCATTGAGTGGGATTATCCCGACCGTTTTGACGACGACGTACATGTGTCAGTAAATTCAACAATTCCCAATATAAACCCGCAGCTACATTGCCAAATGCACCAGATGCATCTCTAACCGGATTAAATTCAACCATATCGGCACCGATAATATTTAAATCATAACTGCCTAAAATCATATCTCGTACTTGTCGAGGGGTTAAACCAAAAGGCTCAGGACCAGTAGTTGCCATCATTTCAGAGCTACATAAGCCATCAACATCAAAAGAGAAGTAAGTTTTATCTAAACCAACTATTTCTTTTGCTTTATCCAATACGTAAGGAACACCTTTTTCAAATACTTCATCAGCAGTGATAATTGTCATACCCGATTCTTTTGAAAAATCCCAAAGAAAGTTTGAGCGGCCTCGAATACCTATTTGAACAGTTCTCTCAGGATCTATAAAACCTTGCAATACAGCTTGTCTGAATACAGAGCCATCATTTACTGCATCTCCGCCCCAAGAAGCCATAGTGTCGCAATGTGCATCTATATGAATAAGGCCAAAGGCTTCATCATTATGCGCTTTAGACAAGCCTTTAAGAGCGCCATAAGCCGTTGTATGTTCGCCACCACAATTAAGTGTTGCACAACCTGCCTCACCCAATTTTTGAAATACTTTAGCGATATCCTCTAAACGAACTTGTAAATCAGTTGCAGACCACTGCACGTCACCATAATCAATAATATTGCACTGCTGGAAAGGAATATTGCCAGTAACATCGTGATAAGGCCCCATAACATGACTCCATTTTCTGATGCTTTCAGGACCATGTCTTCCTCCGGCAAGTCCTATTGCGCCTAAATCAAGGGGAGAACCAACGATTGCTATGTCTACCTTGTTAAGGTCACTTTTATGAGGCGCTTGAAAAAAGCCTGATTGAGGGAAAAAACCTGCATTATCAAATCGAACTCCAGCCTCGGAGGCACGAGCAAAAAAATCATTGATACTTTCGTCAGTAAATTCAAACGCTGGTTTATCGAGCTCTTTATAGTGAGCTAATTGCTCCGCTGTTAATTTAGGCATAATATTTCTCATAGAATAATAGTCACTTTAAGATAATCTAGTTTTGATTTGTTTTCGTCACCCTTAGTGGGTATGTAATCAAAGTAACATTTAGGTAAAACTGTCATTACCCGTGAGATTTATGTTTAAGTAGAAACTTAAAAAAGGTGAAAAAATGGCATTTAACATACAAGACTTTACCAAAGCCCCTTTAAAAATGGAGTGTAAAATACATTTTGAAGGAAACTCTGCACAGGAGGTTTTTGATATTCTTGGTAACCCAGAATTAATTACAGAATGGTATTTACTTGCTGAAGATGTACGCATGCACCCGGCAAAAGATGGTGAAGAGGCGAGCTTTAATGTTGTTTTTACCTTCTTTGGCGATGTTTATGAAGAAGTGCTTCATTGGGAGCCGCCATTAAGATATGTCTATTTGGCACAAGGGCCAAATTTTCCCATTAAAGATTATGTCGCAGAAATAGAGGTGATCGCCGATGAAAATAATAATGGTGTAATGACTTGGCGATTATTTTATCAAGACATTGAAGGTCCACAATTCAAGAAAATAATACCAGTACTAATTCCTGCAATGAACGAAGCAAGTATGCATAAATTAGCTGAATTCATTGGTGGTACAAAAGTGGAATGTATCACTTATTAATTGTGTAAATTTGGTTTAAGACGAAAGCATTTAACTTTTGTCTTAAACCAATTAGATCAAATTTTACTTTTACTTATTCTGAAACGAATATGGTCATATAAGTAATTAAACACTAAAGCGTAGACTAAAAAGAAAAGCATCAAACCTACATCTAAAATAATCACGCTAATTAAATCTAAATCTAGTAACCACATAATGATTGGAATCGTGAGGATCATGATACCCACTTCAAATCCAATGGCATGAATGCACCGAACTTTAACGCTTCGCTTAATTCGCTCGTAACCAAATTTGAAATCAAAAATTTTATTATAAAAATAGTTCCAAACCATAGCCATGGTTGAGGTAGCAACTGCAAGAAATAAAGCATCACCATGACTCTGTGCAAAACTATCCACCAAAAAAAAAGTGAGCATTACCACAGCAATTAATTCAAATAATAAACTGTGGAAAATTCTTTCTGTTTGTTTCATAAATTTTGACTCTTAACAAAGACTACAAACCCGGGCTCATACCACCAGATACAGGCATAGCAACGCCAGTAATATAACGGCTAGCGTCACTCGATAAATAGACGACTGCATCACCAACAACAGAGGGCTCTGCGGTATATCCTAACGGAATGTTACTGTCTTCAAGTTTTTGGGCATCTTCAAGGCTAATATTGTGCTCTTGTGCAATCATACCTAAAGTAGTTTCATGCATTTGAGTGTGAATAGAGCCAGGACAGATTGCATTTACGCGAATACCATTTTTTGCATATTGCACCGCTAGTTGCTTAGTTAAGCCAACAACAGCAAATTTACTCGCGGTATAACAGGCAGGAATGTCTTCGATTGCCCCTAATCCTGCTAGTGATGCAATATTTACGATGCAACCACCAGACTCTTGTTCAAGCATTTGTGGGATGGCAGCTTGGCAAAAATCTGCAATACCTTTTAGATTAATTGCTAGTGATAAATTCCAGTCATTATCGGTAAGCTCTAAAAAGTTTGCACTGCCTAAACCAACACCGGCGTTATTAACCAAGATATCGATAGAACCAAAAATCTCCATGGTGTCATTAATTACTTTTTTGATATCATTTTTATCAGTGACATCACAAACAACTGTGTGTGCTGTTACGCCATAACTCGCTAGCTCATCAACAACCGTGTTTAATCCCGCTGCACCTTTAAGATCAACAACAACAACATTGACGCCTGATTTTGCTAAAGCAACAGCAATAGCTCTGCCAATACCCTTTGGGTGGCTGGCTCCTGTAATAATTGCAGTTTTATTAGTCATTATTATCCCCTACCTTTATCCAAACAGATTTTGTTTCTAAATAGTGCTCAAGTTGCTCTGGCCCTAAATCTTTGCCAATACCGCTTAGTTTAACACCACCAAATGGCATCGAAGGATCACCAGGATCATGTATATTTACCCAGACACTGCCTGCTTTAATTTTAGGGATCATTCGATGAGCACGAGAAATATCTTGTGTCCAAATACTTGCAGCAAGACCAAAAACATTGTCATTGGCTAACGCGATAACCTCATCTTCAGTATCAAATGGCTGTACAACAAGCACAGGTCCAAAAATTTCTTCTTGCACAATTCTCATTTTATTATGGGTGTCAGCGAATAAAGTTGGTTTAACATAAAAACCTTCCTCTTCAAGACAGTAACCCCCTGTAACTAAACGAGCCCCTTCTTCAATTCCAATATCAATGTACTGCTCAATACTTTTCTGTTGATTTTTAGATATTACAGGTCCCATTTGAGTGTCAGGATCTAGGCCAGTTCCAAGCTTGATTCCTTCTGCAACTTGTTTGATTTTTTCAATGACTTCATTATAAATTCCACGTTGTACATATAAACGAGAACCGGCACTACAAACTTGCCCCGCATTGAAATAAATACTTCCTAAAGTACCCGTAGCCAGTGCATCAATATCTGCATCATTAAAGGCTATCATGGGTGACTTACCACCTAGCTCTAATGTGACATGCTTTACACTATCAGAAACATTCTTCCCAACTGTTTTACCTACTTCGGTAGAGCCAGTAAATGATACCTTAGCAATTTTAGGATGCGTGGTTAAAGCGGTTCCAACAGTTCTTCCTCGTCCTGTTACTATATTAATTACGCCGTTAGGTAAGCCAGCCTGCTGACATAACGTCATAAAATACAACATACTCAAAGACGTCATTTCTGCGGGTTTCAATACAACAGTACAACCTGCGGCTAATGGAGCCGCTAATTTCCATGTCGCCATTGCAAAAGGCCAATTCCACGGCACAATTGCCCCGACAACACCAACAGGCTCTTTTTGTGTATAGCTAAAGTAATTACCCGGCATAGAAGTTGACCGACTAGAGCCTTCTATTTTAGTAGCCCAACCGGCAAAGTATTCCCATACATTGGCAGAACCAGCAATATCTACCGCTTTACAGCCGCTAATAGCCTTGCCACTGTCTAATGACTCCAATTCAGCAATTGTTTGTAAATTATCGCGGATCAACTCTGCCAATTTACGCATAACGTGTTCACGATCACGAGGTTTATAACTAGCCCATTCGCCATGAAGTGCTTCTTCTGCCGCATTAACCGCATCATCAACATCTTGTGCTGTTCCTGCAGTAATAGCAGTTAATACTTTACCCGTGGATGGCTCAATAATATCAATACTTTCGGTACTATTGCCTTGGGTAAAAGCACCATTGATAAACATTTTTTGATTAGAATTTAAAAATGACTTTGTTGATTCGGTTACGTCATACTTTGACAATAAATTAGTGATTTGGTTATCCATCATGATTTTGACTCTCTTTCATTATTTTCTCCAGAGTTAGATTAAGACTTAATTTGGTAAAATATAATTCTGATCAATCCTTGATAATTAAATTAAACCTTCAGTTAAAATTTCTTGATAAACTTCCTCAATACTTTCAGTAACAATGGCAAGTAAGCACATTAGTCGTATGCCCGAATGGGTTGTAGTACTGCATTTTGATAATTTGTTGGTGAATGGCATCTGCCATATCTTCGCGACCATGACCAATATTGGCACACCATAACCCAGCTATGCCATCAAACATCTTATGGCCATCAGCCGTATAGATATAGTTTCCATCCGCTTTTGATATAACTTGACTGCCTTCTTGGTGAAAGGTTGAATAATCAGTGTAAGGATGCATAAAGTGATCTTTATCCATTTGCCAAAATGATTTTTTTGTTGGTCACTCATATTTGTTCTCCGAATTATTATATAGTGCTATAAGACCATATCGAATTTCGGTTGAGTATCACCCTTAGTGGGTAAAGGGATTGCTTTTCATCTTTTTATTTTGCAAAGTATCTTTTATAGGATTAAGAAAAATAAAATAAAAAGAGAATATAAATGACTGAAATTAGTAATCAACAAGAAAAATGGATAAGTTCTTTAGCCAAGCTTATAGAGAGTATTGGCTCTACAGATTTTTATGCTTATTTAGGCGATGCTCTCGAAAGCATATCACCATACGAAGACATGATAGTTGTTGCCTATTCAACGGATAAAAAACCATTTATCGTTTTTGAAGATTTGTCGGATGCACATAAACAAAACACATTAAAACAATATTTGATTGGTGCTTACCTTTTAGATCCTTTTTATGAAATTCAAATGAAAAAGCCCAAAGATGGAATTTACCGTTTAGTTGATTTGGCCCCTGATGAATTCTATTCTTCAGAGTATTACCAAAATTATTATACCGGTTCTGATTTTCAGGACGAGATTGGTTTTATTATTAAATATGATGACGAATATGAAGTTATCGTTTGGTTAGGAATTCAAAAGAACAAAACGAAAATCACCACAGATGAATTGTCACAATTAGAAGGTACATTGCCTGTTGTTATTGCCTTATGTCACCAGCATTGGCAACGTGCTAGCTTACCTTTTCCTAATACAGGCGATCAATTTGAAAGTGAAATGGGATTACAATTAACCAAAGCATTCAACAACTTCGCTACGGATTTTCTTAGTAACAGGGAATGTGAAATTGTTCGACTTATTCTCAAAGGCTATTCTTCAAAGGCTATTGCTCAACTTTTAGAAATAAGCCCCGATACCGTCAAGGTTCATCGCAAGCATATTCACCTTAAGCTGGATGTTTCGTCACAGGCAGAGCTGTTTTCATTATTTTTATCGTCTTTATCTTTGGTTGAAATAGGCTCAGACGTTGATCCGCTTACGCTCTATTTTGCATAAATATTTTAACCGTGTGTTTTCTCGACTTTTAGTATTAATATCATACCAATTACGATAGTTACAAAAGAAAAACTATAAGCGTAATTTATTCCTGAAAACTCCATTAACACACCAAAAAAGTAGGCTCCAAGCATGGAGCCTAGTGCAAGAGCAGCTGAACTAAGTACTGAAAGTTGCCCCGTGTGATCTGCTTTTGCGATAATGGCAAACATATACGGCAGAGCAAAAAAGTAACAGGCGATTAACAGTAAAACAAACCCACCAAATGAATAGATAGACGGTTCAATAAACAGCAAACTAAATGAAATGATAGCGACAACTAATGAAACCATTATTGGCTTTAATCGACCAAAGCGTTCAGAAACAAGCCCACTCATAAAAGGCGCTATCGCTGATGTTAATAAAGACAAAGCCAACAAAACAGACGAGTCATCTGAAGAAATATTGTATTCTCTTGCTATTATTTCCACAAACCCCCACAAACCTAAAAAACCGGCAAAAGAAATGAGTAAACCAAGTAAAGCGATTAACGCTGATTTTGACTTTAATAGATTTTTAAAATCATTCTTTACATATTCAACTTTATTTTCAGGAACCCAATTTGCAAATAATAACAATATTGAATAAAGCACCATTACCGAAATGAGTAATCCATTCAAACCGTACTTATCTATGATAAACAAAGGGATAATGATGACAAATATTGAAGGAACAAGCTGCTCTGGCACCATTTTAAAGGCATAATTTTGATCAACCTTTTCTGTTTTAGCCACTATGCCCATACTAATGGAATAAAACAGTGCCCCTGAAAAGCCGAGGAATACCATTGACACCAAAACACCTTGGTAATCATTCATAAAGATAATAGCCACAATACTTAGCAAAGCTAAAAAGTAGCTAATTCTTACTGATTTTCTCCACACAACACGATTGAACCAAATAAATGATGTAATTGCAATCAAACTATAACCAGCATAGTAAACGCTAATAATGGTACCCGACTGCATAGGGGTTAATGATAATTCAACAGCTATAGTACCTATAAGTAATGGAAGGATTGAGAAAATAAAAACCCCTGCCAAACCTAAAGTACAAAAAGAGGTAAACGTACGTTTTGAATTCAATATACTTTTGGTTTGTAAATCAGTATTCATTCTATAATCTCATTTTATATTTTAAGTTATGGCTATGCTAAACTCATGTGTTCAAATTGTTTTCTGAGTACTTTTTTATCCAACTTACCTGTTGCTGTATGTGGTAACTCATCAACAAATACGACTGCGTCAGGTTTACACCACTTGGCAATTTTTCCGTCAAAGTAAGCGAGTAAATCATTTTCAGTTACCGTAGCGTTTTGATTTTTAATTGCAAACACAACAGGACGTTCATCCCATTTAGGGTGACTAATACCAATAACAGCAGCTTCCACTATATCTTCATGATCTGAAGCTAAGTTTTCCAGCTCTATTGTACTAATCCACTCTCCACCTGATTTAATAACATCTTTCGTTCTATCAGTAATTTGCATATAGCCATTGGTATCAAAAGTACAAACATCTCCGGTATCAAACCAACCGTCATTATCATGGTCTCCATTACTTTCTGAGCCATAATACTGATCTGCAACCCAAGGCCCTTTTACTTTTAATGTGCCAAATTTAATGCCATCCCAAGGAAGCTCTTCATTGCCATCGTTGACAATTTTCATCTCTACGCCATAAAGCGGAATACCTTGTTTAACCAATAGTTTATCTTGTTCATCTTCGCTAGTTGACTGTAAATTATTTTTCAGAAAATTAACTGTTCCTACGGGACTCATCTCTGTCATGCCCCATGCGGCCTGAAGTGAAACATTCAATTTTTCTTTATAGTTTTTCATTAAGCTTAATGCACAGGCTGAGCCACCTACAATGCATCGACTTAACGTAGGAACTTGCTTCTTATGCTCTATAAGATAATTGTATAGTGCTAACCAAACAGTAGGAACTCCTGCACTAAATGTCACTTTTTCATCATTTATAAGTGACGTTAAAACTTCACCATCGGCCATTTTATTACCCGGAAAGACTATTTTTGCACCGGCCATTGCACACATGTAAGGTAAGCTCCAAGCGTTTACATGAAACATTGGCACTATCGGCAAAACCACTTCTTCATTTGAAATATTAAAGGCATTCGGTACCATAGCGCCCAAGCCATGCAAGATTGTCGAGCGATGGCTATAAAGTACCCCTTTTGGATTTCCTGTGGTTCCCGATGTATAGCATAATGAACTAGCTTCATTTTCATCAACATTAGGAAATTCGAATTCTTCAGATTCACCCTGTAGCAACTCTTCGTAACAGTAAACATTATTTAAAGACGTTTCAGGCATGTTTTCTTTATCTGTCAGAATAATAAACCCTTTGACTGTTGTTAACTCATGTTGAAAAGCTTCTAAATTATTAACAAACATGGGATCAAGAAATACATACTGATCTTCTGCATGGTTAATAATGAACTTGATTTGTTCAGAAAAAAGTCGTGGATTAATCGTATGGCAAACATAGTTAGAGCAAGAAATCGCATAATATAATTCAAAATGCCGATGATCATTCCAAGCTAAAGTTGCCACCCTATCACTGGGTTTTAGTGCTAGTTTTTTCAATACATTTGCCAATTGACGAGTTCTAGCAAAAGCTTGTTTGTATGTATATCTATGACGAGGGTTATCAGATGTAACAGAAACAATTTCTACATCAGGAAAGATTTTATCCGCATAATTCATTACTGAATTAATTGTAAGGGGCGAGTTCATCATCAAGCCGTGCATATGAGTACCTTTTCAAAATTAATAAGCGTAGAGCTACGATATCTTATGGATATTTTTATTGCAGTAACACTAATAGGGTATTAGTGATAACTTTGCTTTAACATTGCATGCAATAACACATTACAACCCGCTTCAACATCTTCGAACTTTGCATTTTCAGCTTCATTATGTGACAAACCATTCTCGCAAGGTATAAATATCATACTTGTCGGAGCTACTTTTGAAACATAAACAGAGTCATGGCCAGCACCACTTACCATATCCATATTCGAATAACCTAGCATATCAACAGATTTTCTAACGGCTTGAACACATTGTTGATCAAATTTTACAGCTGGCGAGCGCCATTCTTCTTTAATGTTACTTTTCAAACAAAATTGCTCTGCTCCCTCTTGAACAATTTTAAAAAAACGTTGTTCCATTTCATCCAAAATTTGTTGCTCTGGGTGACGTAAATCTACTGCAACAATAAGGCGCTCAGGAACCGTATTACGCGCCCCTGGCTCGGCTTTAATATCACCAAATGTTAACCTAGACCAAGGTGAAAATTCTGCCACCATATCATAGAGTTTTTGCATCATTATTGTTAAGCCCATAAATGGATCTTTACGTGACTCCATGGGGCTTGGGCCCGCATGACAAGGTTGGCCTTCAATAATTAAGTCATACCAATTCATGCCTTGAACGCCAGATAAAACACCAATCTGTAAATCTTCACTTTCTAAAATTGGGCCCTGTTCAATATGAACTTCAAATGCTGCTTTAACGGAGTTAGGAATAAAGTCATCACTCCCTAGATAATTTATTCTATCAAGCTCTTCTCGTATCGATTTGCCATCTTTATCTACGCGGCTATGTCCGTATACTAAACTAAACTCGCCTGACCAAACGCCTGAACCTATCATTGCGGGACTAAAACGAGCGCCCTCTTCATTAGTCCAAACAACCACTTCAATTGGATGCTCAGTTTCGACTTTATTATCATTCAATGTTCTAATCACTTCGAGTCCGGCTAATACCCCATAAACGCCATCAAATTTCCCTCCGGTGGGCTGTGTATCTAGATGAGAGCCAGTGAGTACCGAAGGTGAATCGTTAAATTTCCCTGCTCTTCTGGCAATAATATTCCCCATAGGGTCTACTTTTATCGAACAACCTGCCTTCTCTGCCCAGCTAACAAAGAGGTCTCGTCCTTCTTTGTCTAAACTGGTTAACGCCTGACGATTACATCCCCCTTTAACAGTCGCACCAATTTTCGCTATTGACATAAGACTGTCCCATAAGCGCTGACCATTAATACGAATATGCTGATTTGATAACCATTTATTTTCAGACATGTTTGCCCTTTAATTTTATGCTACATAGAGTAAATAAGAATTGAGGTTAATTTGTTTAATAAATTCTTACTATACCCCGTTGGTAGTAACAGAGAATTTAACCATTCAAGGTTAGACTTATTGGACTTTATTCTTAGTTATAAGGTTTACTTTAAATGGAAGTAAATGCAAATAATGACTATCAAATGTGAAGGTCTGGGGAAAGCACTTAGCTAAGTTTCACATTCCAGGGGAGTAATGTTTCGATATCAAGTCCAGGATTGGTAAGTTGCTCTAGGCAATGCATGAGATAATCGAATGATATTAAACCATTCGCTTTTGCCGTTTCTATTATCGAGTAAAGCAAAGCACTGGCTCTTGCTCCATTCGCTGTATTTGAGAACATCCAATTTTTTCGCCCAATAACAAACGGTTTTACCGCTCGCTCTGCTCGATTATTATCGATATTAAGATCACCATCTTCAATATAACGACTGAGTTTATGCCATTGATTTTTACAGTATTGAATTGCTTTACCCAAGGCTGTTTTGGGCGGTATGTTGGCTTTTTCCAGCCATTGATAAAATTGTGCGAGTAAGGGCTTAGCCTTTTCTTGGCGACCTTGGTATTTTTCCTCTGAGGTTTTATCTTTTAATTTGATCTCTAACCGATATAATTTTTGAATATAATTAAGCGCCATATTCGCTTTACCCGTTTTACCTTTAGGTTGGGCGATTTCTGCTTCTTTAAATTTTCGACGAGCATGTGCCCAAAAGCCTGCTAACGTTGCCGCTATTTTTTCATATCCCACGTATAGCCTTCTAGATAATCTAGGGCACATTGCCCAGCACGACCTGATTGATAGTCGTATAAAACAATATTGGGGATGTCACTTTGTGAAGGCGTAGCAAACCCTTTAGGGATTTGACTGGGTGGAACAGGAGCACTTTTAACCCTAGTGCTAATACCTTCTTTTTCACACGTTCGGCAACTGTATTTTAATCGAATATGCTCTACGACTTTAACTATGCGCACCAAAGCGTTGCTGTTGAGCTAAACGAAACTGCTCAATAAGATGATGCTTTACGCGCATAAAAATACTTAGCGCTTAATTGATGCTAGTCACAGAACTTCGGTACTGATAGACCGCTGGTGATTTATTGCTCTACAAGACTTTTCCACTCGTGGGAAGTTTTACGGCTCATACATTGCTCCTTTTATTACGTTGGAGCAAGCCTAGAGTTAATGCTTAGCTTAGGATATGTGCATTTGGCTAGACGTTCACCATATTGAGACGAATGGCAGATAATTATTAAAAAATGAGCTAAATAATAACCGCACCCTGAGATACGGTTCATTCTAGTAATAAAGTAAGACGTTACTAAAAACTAATTTTATTTGTTCGAAATGTATTCATCGACCAATTCTGCTAAAACGTTTAGTGGCACAGGGCCGTTTTTCAGTACAACATCATGAAACTCTCGAATATCGAAGGCTTCGCCTAACTCCCCTTTCGCATGTTCACGTAACTCAATAATTTTATTCATACCAATTTTATAAGCTGTTGCTTGCGATGGCATCACGATATGGCGTTCTACCATTTTCACCGCATCAGAAACTGCATTCGGTGTGTTGTCTGTGTAGTAGGCTATCCCTTGATTACGAGTCCATTTTTTGTTGTGGATACCTGTATCAACAACCAGTCTACATGCACGCCATAGCTCCATGGCTAAGCGACCAAAATCTGAATAAGGGTCTTGGTACAAGCCAATTTCTTTAGGAATAAATTCAGAATAAAGCCCCCAACCTTCGGTATGTGCGGTATAACCACCAAACTTACGGAACATTGGAATTCCAGTAAGCTCTTGTTTAATAGCCAACTGCATATGATGACCAGGTATTCCTTCATGATAAGCTAATGCGGCCATTTGATACGTTGGCATTGCTTTCATATCATATAAGTTGGCATAGTACACACCTGGACGTGAGCCATCTGGAGCAGGAGATTGGTAGAATGCTTTACCTGCAGATTTTTCTCGAAATGCCTCTACCGCTTTAACTTTTAATTTGGCTTTAGGCTTAGTTAAAAATAAGCTATCTAATCGACCTGTCATGTCATCAATTAAGGCAACAGCTTCATCTAAATACTGTTGCTTACCTTCAGCATCACCATTTATATAAAACTGTTCGTCTGTACGCATGAAAATTAAAAATGCTTTTAAATCACCTTTAAAGGCAACTTTTTTCATGATTAGTCGCATTTCATCGTGAATTCGTGCAACTTCACTTAATCCTAAAGTATGAATCTCATCAGCGGTCAAATTTGTTGTTGTTGTTCGTTGTAGTGCATTGTTATAAAAAGCGTTACCATCAGGAAATTTCCAAGCGCCATCTCTGTTATCTGCCTTTTTCTCAAGAAGAGTTAAATAACTAATAAGTGATTGATAGCCTGGTTTTAAGTGGTTAACTAATGCTTGACTCGCATCATCAATTAACGCTAACTTTTTACTCTGTTTAATATCAAGCTTATTCACTTTACGGGTAAAGTCAGCAAGAATTGTACTATCTGTTTTCTGATCAAACGGTGCGCCAATTAAAATATTTTTAGAATCACGAATAACGTGCCCAAAAACAAATTTTGGGGCAATAATGCCCTTAGCTTCACGAAGTTGTAGTTGTTCAACTAATTGTGACATCAGTTTCTCTGCGCCAATAATACGAGAAATATAGTCATTTGCTTCTTTCTCGCTACTAATTGAATGTTTGTTAATTAAAAAAGCAGGTACTTGTGAATGGGTGCCACGCATTTGGTTTACGGGGTAACTATGAAAACGCCATTGGTAATCAGCAATACTATTTTCTAACCGTTGAACTAATAAGCGATGGCTCAATTTTGTTTGTACATCAAGAGTATTAATGTCTATCGCTTTAATACGTAATAAATTTTCTTTTGCAAACGCCAATTCCTTTTTACTATTTTCTTCAGAAAGATCATTCCACTTACCATAATCTTTTTTGATACCTAAATTTGCTTGCATCACCGGATTACGGTCAACTTTTTCTTTAAAAATAGTATCAAACAATTGATTTGCTTGAACTGAAGCTGTTTCAATGTTTTGTGCTGCGACCTTTTTTGTCGCCGTATCAATTGGTACTGTAGCAGAGTGCTTAGCACAAGCGCTAAGGAATGCACTTGAAACCGCAAGTACAAGTAGAGATTTTTTAAAAGTCATAGTCTTCTCGATTAATTTCTCATGATTATCTTCTTATCTATAGCATTTTTAACTATTCAAGCTTGTATATACAATAAGTTTTCGACGAAACGGTATATTTTTGAGATGAATCAAGCTCAAGCGTTAATGCCAGAGCTTGGTTCTGTAATTTGGTTTAATGATACTCACACGTTAATAATGGATAGTTCACCAGAAATTTCTCTATTTAGCTGATCACATCGCGGTATGAATGATTTATCTGCTAATAACTAGTCTTTATATCCCCAAGGGGTAATTGGTTGTTCAATAGTTTGAGTTAAATCAAAATCTACTCTAAATTCTCTCCCCTGACGAGTTAATCTATACGTAAATTTTTCTGGGTAAACATACATTTGCCAACTATTATTTATTGATTGGGGTATAGCTAGACTAACAAACAATTCTTTTGAATATTGATCAGCTGGAAAAGTTTGCACTTGCGGCCAACCTGCATCAATAGTGTGTCCACCATACATAGTAGAAACATCACTGCTACCATCTTTATGTCGGTGGTCATGCTTTAAACTTAAACCACTGCCAGTTTTCGTTATGATCCAAGTACGAGAGGCATCTTTACCAACGTGAAACGGTATCTGCAATTCATTATCAGTACACTTTCGAATATGCATAACCAATTTGCTGGTATTAAAGCTGCTTGGTGGTGCATTATCAACCACAACTTTGCCAGTAAAAGACTTACCACAAAGTGATTTTAAATTATTAAAAAAAGCATCTTGGCTAGGAATTGAAACCAGTGGCGCTTGCGCTACAGCGCTTGTAGAAATAACAATTATGCTGCTAGCCATTGATACTAATAAGTTGCTAATTTTTGTCATTATATTCCTATGATATTTTACTATATGTAATAGGCTTTAAACGATAAATGTAAAGCCTGAATGGGTCAAGTCATGTCACACATTTATCTCTACATTTCAAACTCAATAAGTCATAGATATTGCAACAAAATATTTACATTTTTTAAGGGAGTTTGTGCCGACTACTAACAGAATCTAAATTAGTGTATTTTTCAAAATTAATCTTCAATCCTAAGTACTATGTTCATCGGCTTAAATAATTTATCCCCATATATGATCGCCTAACTTAGCGTAAAAACCATCAGACAAATACATGTTGCATCAGTTTCTGGCGCATTAAAATAAATAGTATTACGAATTAAACCTAATTTGCTCTTGGAATAGATTACGATACGATCTATCATATAAATACAAATAATTACCAAGTTAACAATAGAGTGTATCGTATGGCAAGATTATCAAAGCAACAACAAGCAGAGATCAGGCTGAAAATCATTAAGACAGCAGTAGAGTTATTCAGTGAAAATGGCTTTGAATCTACAAGTATGAAACAAATCGCCAGAGAAGCGGGTATTGGCGATGCTACTATTTATAAATACTTCCCCAACAAAGACAAATTGATTTACGGGTATTATGGCTTGATGGCCACTGAAACAGCCAAACAGTTTTTAGCTGAAGAAGATCTGGCTGACTATTCTTTACAAGAGAAGCTGCAATTACTCATCGATATATACTTGAATAATTTCTTACCCAACCGAGAGTTTGTTTGCGACAGCATCAACATGATAATGCAATCACCGAGCATTTTATTTAAAGACGTTGCCCCCGTAAGAGAAGAGTTTGTTGATCTTATCCGTGATCTACTGACGGAAGCAGAGCAAGCGGGTGAAATTGCCCAATCACCTTTTACTGATGCCACGGCAAAACTCGCCAATGATTACTTGTTGGCAGTTCTGTTGTATTGGATTAATGATGACTCAGATGAATTTAGCAATACCACACAAATGGTAGATATGTCTCTAGACCTTGGGGTAGAAATATTAAGAAGCGGCATTGTATCTAAAGCAACTGATCTAATTAGTTTTTTTGTAAAAGCGCATCTATTCCGTTTTATGGGCAGCGGCTTTTTAAATAAATTAGTCATGAATAAATCATTTGGATTGTAATGCTTTAACTAGCATTACCTAGCCTTAACAAGCCAAATTAATTGTTAACAAAAATTATATTTCAACGCGTTTTACTACGTCTAGTATCGAATTTTAAATATTCAAAAAAGGAAGGTATCATGAAAAAATGGCAAGGTAATTGGATTATCGCTGTCGCAGCATTACACACTTTGTTTGCTGTTATTATGTTTTCAGCGGATTATATTTCACTGTATGATAACGGTATTATTAATAGTTTAACCACAGATCGCTCAGCGGCTGCAGTATGGTTTTTCTTATTCGGCCAAGTACTTTTTATTGTTGGGCTGCTGATCAAGTATTTTGAAGTACACAATAATCAACTGGTACCATTTTCAATTTCACTCAACCTTTTACTGTTAACCCTTGTTGGTATTACGATAATGCCAACTTCAGGTTTCTGGCTTATTTTCCCCCCAGTAATAAGTTTGTTAGTTAAATATATGAGAAACCTCAACCCAGCTGTGGCGATTTAACCTATGCTGACTTCAAAGAAAGTACCAACATCTAAATTCAAACGTAGTGCTATTGCAGGCGCAGCGGCGACACAAATAGGCTTAAAACATGTCGGCTATAAAGCGCGAAAAGTATTTTCAGCGAAAGATTCAGCGAGTAAACATTCTGAACAAGATTTACAAAAGCATGAAGAGCAAATTGGTGAGTTAGTTTTTACCGTATTAAGTCAGCTTAGAGGCACAGCAATTAAGTTATCTCAGCTTTTAAGCATGGAAACAGATATTCTGCCAGAAACCATCCGCAAGAAACTAAAATCAGCTTGCCACGAAGTTCCTCCAATTAATAGAGCACTCGTTAGAAAGCAAATGGTTCAAGAGTTAGGCAATACACCAAAACAGTTGTTCAAAGAATTTGATAGCGAGGCTTTCTCTGCGGCGAGCATAGGTCAAGTACATAGAGCGCTTTCATTTGACGATAAAGAACTCGCAGTAAAAGTTCAATACCCTGGTATAGGAGCAACCATTGACAGCGACTTAAAAATGCTAGAAAAGCTATTTTGGTTGTTAGCTAAAACCACTAATAACATGCCCAAAAAACAAGTATTCTCACTCGTATTAGCTGAAATGAAAAGCCGATTAACTGAAGAAATAAACTATGAGGTTGAAGCCAGTAACCTAAGATGGTTTCAGCAAAAAATAAAGCTAGATGGCATTGTTATTCCCATAGTTGAACAAAAATTTTCTTCGGCTAGAGTGTTATCAATGCAAATGTTAACTGGACAACCTATAGACCGATGGCTGGCAAATAAGCCAAACCAACAACAACGAAATAAGCTAGGGCAAAAGCTATTCGACTTTTTCTGGTATTGCGCCTTAACACTTAAAAAAATACATGCAGACCCTCACCCAGGTAACTTCTTAGTGTTAACAGATGATCAACTCGGCGTTATCGATTTTGGCTGTGTTCGTTGTTTAAGTGATGACTTTGTGCATAGCTTCATCGCTATGCTGCCAAAAATTGTTGATAGCTATATTTTTAACAAAAATATAGCAGCTTTATTTTCCAGTTATCAAGAACTTAAATTTATTGATCAAAGTGTAGGCTTCAGTACCTTTGAGTCTGAAGTACTACCTGACCTTCAGCGCTATGGAGAATGGCTTGGTCAAGCTTATATAAGCAAAAGCTTCGACTTTACCAATAAAACACCTTGCCCAGGAAAACCTGATAATGTCAGCGGTGGTGCAGTAAAATTCCTATCGGGCATGTACAGCGAACAGCCCTGCTTTGACCGAGCTCACTTAGGTTTGATGAACCTATTAACACAAATTGGTGCCAACATTAATACCGATTATTTACGGTTTATGCCCGCTAAATAGAGTCAGTAATAACCCGTTACTTAATAAGGATTGTTGTGAATAGCTATTTAGTTGTTTCAGGTACATTAAGTGCCCTTGCTGCCCTACTGCATATAGGTTGCATTTATTTTGGTGCCTCTTGGTATCGATTTTTTGGTGCTGGTGAAAATATGGCAAAACTTGCTGAACAAGGGAGCTTACAACCAACAATTATCACCGCTGGTATAGTAATTATCTTGGCTATTTGGTCACTTTATGCTTTTTCTGCTGCCGGATTAATAATAAAACTTCCTTTAATACGCTTAGCCCTAATAAGCATTACTTCGGTATATTTGCTACGTGGTATCGTTGGTTTTTTGTTCTTCGCTAATCCTGTAGTAGCTCCTATTGGTAATAGCAGTTCATTTTGGTTTTGGAGTTCCGTTATTTGCCTATCCTTTGGCATTTTTCACCTCATTGGTATAAAACAGCAATGGGCTAGTTTGTAAACAACAAATAACATAATAGTGAGAGCTAAGTACTATGTTAACTTTGCTCATAATTCAAAAGACATACCTTGGCTCATTTAGTTACCCACGTTATTGCCTTTAAGTTGGCGTAAAAACCAATGGCGTTGGTGTTATTTATAGCTTAAATGCATCTTGATAATACATCACCTTTTTGATGAAAGAAGGCATTACTAACATCTATCCCATTCACTAATGGGGTGACCCGCTAACTGGTTTTGATAGTAAATTTTTAACATTGTTGCACATGCCTTGTCATAGCTTAAGGGTTTGCGTAAACGTCTTTATGTGTTTTTAGCCCAACAGCCGCCGGTAATATATGGTTCAAAAAGCCATTGGTACTCACAACATAAATTTTTCATGGCCAGTACAACTCTTAAAACACTATTTCTATTGCTCAATTTACTATTATCTCTTAGTATGTTCGTTGCAAAAATAATCAAGGAATAAGAATAATGAATAAAAGTGAATTGGTAGCAAAAATTGCTGAAGACGCAGACATCACAAAAGCTTCTGCTGGTCGTGCGTTAGATAGTTTAATAGACTCTATAACAACTGAACTAGCTAGTGGTGGTGATGTTGCATTAGTTGGGTTTGGAACTTATAAAGTAAATGACCGTGCAGCACGTACTGGTCGTAATCCTCAAACAGGCGCAGAAATTCAAATTGCTGCGGCAAAAGTACCAGCTTTTAGAGCGGGTAAAGCTTTAAAAGACGCTGTTAACGGTTAATCGTTTCAGGTCGTAATTGCCCAACTTACTGTAAGTTGGGCTTTTTTATATCCGCTAATGAATAGTCATTAATTTTTCCGTTTATAAAGGCAGTTTGTACTCAAGGCCTGAAACGGTCATTAACTAAAGTCGGTTTTAATATAATTTTATTTGTCAAGTTGACTAACGGCCACTTTGCTGATGATTTGATATATTAATGTGGTAAAACACTTCAAATTAGGTATGAGTAAATCACCTATTTTGCAGCCACAGCAACTTGACTATCATGTTAAAAAAATTAGTTACGATTGGTTTATTCTGGCTAATCTTTCCTTGCGCATTTTTATCAGTTTCATTTTTCTTAGCTTTTCTTTTTTTTCTTCAATCCAAGCTAAATAAATAATCCCCCCTGCTATAATTATAAATATTACAGTTGTTGCAATACTCATTGCACCAGAATAAAGGCCTAAGAAAAGAAAAAATAGAAGAAAGCTTGTAGTTTCTTTCATTATACAAGCCTTTGTGAGTTTGATAACCAGCATAAAGCATCATCATGATTATCAAAAAATTTATACTTAATATTCTTGAAAACTTCGTGTGAGTTCTCGAAGAAGTGTTTTTGAACAGAATTTTTAACAATTATTGCCTCAAATGCTTGATTGTTTTTTTCCGACCATATGTTTAATCCTTTGATTTCATCTAACATTCCTGGTGGCCCTAATTCCCATTCTGACAAATCAACTAAGCACGACCAACTTTTATGCATCAGTTTTTTAGCTTCGACTCTAAATGCTTCACAACTTGAAATTACTGTTTCAATATTCCATTCATCATAAGCCTTCACCGTCAGAACCTGATTATTAATAGATATTGAGTATTTACCATGCAGAGGCATAGTTTTTGTTTGATTTTTGCGGAGACTTTCATCAAGCGAGATATTAAATATGCGATCAAAGTTTGATATATTTAGCAGGTCAAAAGGTTGTTTATTGTTTGGGTTAACGAGAGTTAACTCGCCTTCAATCAAATCTAAATGATCTTTTAGTAAAAGAATCATTCCTAAAGCTGAAACACTTAGAAAAGTTGTATTGACGAAGTCTATTATAAATTTAGTGCCGATATTATTTTCATTTTCATATACATTTCTAAACTTTTGGTACCAAATAAAACTGAAATCAACAGGCGCTACTATGCTAATTACCTTTATATTGTCAGTATTTTCTACTACGTATTTTAGTGATATGCTCATTGCGGGACTACAGCTTTAGGTTATACGAATAAATCGATAAGTAGTGTAAGTTGTATTAAGCTGTGAATATGTTCTTTGCCGAACAAATTAAGGAAAATTATGACATGTATTCGTTCATCAAATGCCTTGTTGCAAGATATACCACCACATTACTCAATTATTTTGAAGGTGATGACTTTAAAACTACGACGCTGAAAAGTGTTGAACTAACAACTGGTTTTTTCAATTTTTCAGGGCTTATTTATATAAAACATGGCCGATTTTCTATTTCATTGCCACAACAGAATATGGATACGCTATATAGTTTTATTGTAGAACCGAATGGTTGGTTTGGTGGTTTAACATTAATGCCATTACCTCATCCATTTTTATTGATCAATGAAATTGAGAATGTAGAGCTGTTGTATATCACTAAAAGTCGCTTAACAGAAATTGCTGATGCTAATCCTTTAATATATAAATGGTTGCTTAATATTGTCGCAGACAATATGCCACAATGGTTTCAAGCACCATTAATTGCCTTGTCAAATAAAAAAATTCGAGTGATTTATTGTTTAGCAACTTTACTACCTCTAAATAAAAAAGATATGGGTACTATTGAAATTGATAGCAGCCAGCAAAAAATAAGTAACATCTGTGGCCTGTCTAGACCAAGAGTTAATGAAGTATTAAAGGAGCTTGAACACCTTAGACTGATTCAAGTTCAGCATAAAAAAATTATAATCCATAACCCTATGGCCTTGTTTAAACTATTAGATGAAGCTAACTTATGTTTTTATGATCCTCGTGAAATAAATAGCACATAGTCTCATGCTATAAAAAAACACATTTTAGAAGCTAATAATTACGGAACGGAACAGCACAATCACCTTTCATAGTTGATTCACGTATTTTCGAGTAAGTTTGAAATTATATACATAAGGCTGAATTTTTTATTGTTAAACAACTGTTTATATGTTTTTATATTTATCACATATTTTTACTTATAGGTTATTTATCAATGAGTTTATTTATCGTTTCGGGTACATAAAGTGACAAGGGCATTTACATTAGCTTTTTACATTTATATTACCTTATTCTCAAGTTCTCTATGGGCTGATGAATATCGTCCTGCCTATTTATCAATAAAGCAAACAACTGCACACACCTTTGATGTTATGTGGAAGCTTCCTTCAACATCACAAAATCGATTATTAAATTTATCTGTTCAATTTCCCGATGATGTTAAGTTGATAAAACCTAGATCAATTCGTCCAGCAGGTGCAGCTACTATTGAGCAATTTGCTATATCAAGTAAAAGTGGTTTAATCGGGCAGAATATCAGTATTTCTGGCTTGAAAAATGCGCCAACAGAGGTATTAGTTAGAATTCAATGGCAAACTGGGGTAACCGAAACTGCCAGGTTAGATGCAAACAAAACAGGATTTACCGTGGTAGGTACGCCAAGTTTTCTTTATGTGGTAAAAACATACTTAACTTTTGGTTTTGAACATATTCTAGAAGGCTTTGATCATCTACTCTTTGTCGCTTGCCTAATATTTATCGCGGGCACATGGCGACGAATTTTAATTACTATCACAGGTTTTACCGTTGCCCACTCAATTACTTTAACGTTATCTGCGCTTGGCTTAGTGCATTTACCTATCGTAGCGATAGAAAGTGTTATCGCATTGTCTATCGTTTTTCTCGCCCGCGAAATCATGATTAAAAATGAACAAACCTTGACGTGGCG
>Ga0209292_1000679_pt1 | contig 43833 bp, 39 predicted proteins | sample GOMGulsemesocosm_2_FD_184634 | JGI IMG/M metagenome (GOLD analysis project Ga0209292, IMG submission 184634) | Methane-oxidizing microbial communities from mesocosms in the Gulf of Mexico - GOM9C Gulf of Mexico (SPAdes) (version 2) | ecosystem: Environmental > Aquatic > Marine > Cold seeps...
AACGGATCCCAACGATCCTGACAGTGATAACGATGGTATCTGTGATGGTGTGCTAGCGGTTGCCGGTCAATGTGCGGCAGGTCCAGATGCGAATCCAACGGATCCCGATGCGGATAAGGATGGTATTTGTGACGGTATTAATGCAGTAGCCGATGATCAAGGTCAGCCGATTTGTATGCCTGCACCTAACCCAGGTGAAGATACTGATGGTGATGGAATCCCTGATGATGAAGAAGTATTGGACGAAGATGGCGATGGCATTCCAGATTACCTAGACCCTGCTTCTGATGGTTCAGAAAATAATGACAGTGATAAAGATGGTATCGACGATAAGACAGAGTGCGGTTTAACTTTACCTTGTCGTGATACAGACAAGAACGGCTTGTACGATTATCTAGATACTGATTCTGATGGTGATACGATCTCTGATGATGAAGAAGCGGATGGTATTTTTAATAATACGGATACTTTAGTGTCTGAAGCAGACTTGCTTGATAGTGATGGTGACGCATTACCAAATTATCGTGATACCGATTCTGATAACGATGGTACTAACGATAGTGAAGAAGTTAACGATCCTCGTACTCCTAATGAATCTAAGGATTCTGATGATGATGGCATTCCTGATTCAGCAGATCCTGATAGTGATGGTGATACCTCAGGTGGTGGTGATAGTGATGGTGATGGGATTTCTGATGAAGAAGAATGTCCGCAGTATCCTGCATGCCCAGACGAAGATGATGATGGCAAGCCAGATTATAACGATAGCATTTTAGATTCTGATTTTGATGGCATCCCTGATGGTGATGAGGATTCTAATTTTGATAAAGATAATAATCCTGCTACCCCCGATTCGAATAACTCTGATCAGAGCACTCGAGATACTGATGGTGACTCAACTCCTGATTATCTCGATACTGATTCGGATAATGACGGTAAGTTAGACGAAGAAGAACGCCATGTGGTTTATGATGCGACTAATCGTAAAGATACCGATAACGATGGTATTCCTGATGTAGTTGATTTTGATGATCAAGGCCCTGGGGCAGGTGATTCAGACAACGATACCATTTTAGATGATATTGAATGCAGTGCTTTCCCATGTCGAGATACCGACAGTGATGGCATACCTGATTATATGGATACCGATTCTGACAATGATGGTACAGACGATAAAGATGAAGTCGGCGATGATCCTAAAAATCCTAAAGATACTGATGGCGATGGTATTCCAGATATCGCTGATCCAGTAACTGGCGGAGAAGGCGAGGACGGCGGTGATAGTGATGGTGACGGTACATCCGATGCGGATGAATGCAAGAATTGGCCAAACTGTAGTGATACCGATCGTGATGGTATACCGGATTATTTGGATGACGACAGTCAACCAGAAACGGAAAAACCTGCGCCGTCGGCTCCAGAGTTAGGTACTGTTAAAACCGGTGTTCATGGCGCAGGTAGTCTGTCTTTGATGTTTGTCATAATACTTTCTATGCTGATGTTGGTGCGTCGTAAATCTCCTTTTATTGTCGTGCTTCCGTTGATTGTTACTACTTTTGCAGCACAAGCCACATGGTGGGATGAAATGGATGTATATGCCGGTGCGGGTTTTGGCCAAAGCTATTTAGATCCTGCTGTTGGGGGTACCGGTTATGAAATTGACGATCATACGCAGAATGCATGGAAATTAACCGGCGGTTGGGATTGGAATGACCATCTTTCAATAGAGGGCTATTACGCCAATCTAGGCAGCGTTCAGTTTAGCCAAAATTCTGAATTAGGCTATCGCATGCTGGGTGGGAACGCGATGTTGAATTATTGGGCTCGCGGTGGCGAGCGAGTAAGTGGAAGTATTGCTTTGTATGCTAAAGCAGGTTTGAATCATATGACGAATGAAGGTAATGGCGTATCTTACGAATCAAAAAATAAGGGGCAGTTGTTTGGAGCCATCGGCGCCGAACTTTATTTTCCGAAAAAATTCAGCGTGCGCTTTGAAGTAGATTCTTATGATACCGATGCGTCATTATTTTCATTGAACATCATTAAACGCTTTGGTTTTAAATCTCGCACGCCGAGCTTACCTCCTTTGCCGATTGTTGAGGTAAAGCAACCGCAACAAGAGCAGTTTATTGCGATGGTTGAAGAGCTGCCAGTAACCGCCGCGGGTCCTAGAATTGTTCAGCTTGTTCCTGTCGTTTTAGACAGTGACTTGGATGGCTTGTTGGATGATGAAGACCAATGCCCATATACATCTAAAGGTATAACGGTGAATGCGTTAGGCTGTGCAACGTATGATGGTAAAGTTGGTGAACTAATTGCTAATGTACAATTTGAAATAAACTCGACCTCGTTAACTGAGCCAAGTAAAATTGCCTTAAATGAAATAGTTAGTATGTTAGCAACGTATACTGCTGTTAAAATCGAGGTGCAAGCCCATAGTGATAATACGGGGCGTGCTGGTTATAATAAATCACTATCGCAAAAGCGTGCTGAATCAGTGGTTAAATATTTAGTGAATAATCAAATTTCTAGTGATCGCTTGCAGGCTTTAGGTTTTGGCGAAGAGCAGCCTATTGCAGATAATAAAACGCGAGAAGGTAGAGCCGAAAACCGTCGTGTAGAATTTATTTTAAAATCTCGTTAATTAATAAGAAAGCAAAGGGAGCTTCGCTTGAGAGCACAGAGTATTAATATTGCATATCTAGAAGATGATCTTGAACAAGCCAAGATGGTGACAACTTGGTTTGAAGAGTTTGGCTATCAGTGCGAACATTTTACTCATGCTCAGGCGTTATTAAGTCGATTGAAAGATCAGGACTTTGATATCGCTTTGCTCGATTGGGAGCTGCCAGATATGTCTGGACTCGAAGTGATCAAGCAAATTCGTAATAAGTACCATCAAAATCTTCCTATTTTATTTTGTTCAATGCGTGATACCGAAGCTGATGTAGTAATGGCTTTAGAACAGGGAGCGGACGACTATATGCGCAAGCCTTTATTGCGTATTGAATTAAAAGCTCGGTTACAGGCACTTTTAAGGCGTACTAAAGATCATCAAGTCGGTGATATGATGGAGTATGGTCCTTATCGCTTTGATCAAGTTAACAAAACAGTCTTGGTTAATGGTCAGTCTGTTGCGATGACAGATAAAGATTTTGAAGTTGCGAGCTGTTTGTTTGATAATATCGGACGCATTCTGTCTCGCAGTTTCTTATTAGAGTCTGTTTGGGGGATTTCATCAGACTTACATACGCGAACGGTTGATGTTCATGTGAGTCGTGTTCGAAAAGCATTAGGCATTACCGCTGAAAGTGGCTTTAGAGTAAAAACAATTTACCAGCATGGATATCGGCTAGAAAAAGTCGAATAACACCAATAGGGATATTATTAGTATGATGAAGCGACTATTAACCATGAGTATAATTGCTTTATTATACTTGAATTCTCAATGTGCATTTTCTCAAGTCTCAGAAGAATTACTTTATAACGTAAAGAAGAATGATACCGTTTGGGCAATCTGTAAGGCCTACGTTAATGACCCCTTGTGTTGGAAAAAACTGGTTGAATACAACCAGCTAGCTAATCCTAAGTACCTTCCGCCTAGCTCTATTATTAGAATTCCTAAGTCCTGGTTAATCGATCACTCAACGACTGCGCTGGTTATTGCTGTAGAAGGGGAGGTATTGGTTGTGCGTGATAGCTCTGCGCTTGAAGAGCATTTAAGAGTAGGAGACAAACTAAATCAGCAGGATGTTGTGAAATCAATGAATGGCACCGCTATGATTCAGTTTGCTGATGACTCTCGTTTACTGCTTAAAGCCAATAGCAGTATTAGAATGGCCAGCCTACAGTTCTACGATCCTAGTCAGTTTGTGAATACCCGCGTTGAATTATTGAAAGGTAGAGTAAAAACTCAGGTTGAGAAGCTCACTAATAAAAATAGCCAGTATCAAATATCAACACCAGCAGCCGTGGCGGCTGTTAGAGGAACAGAATTTAGAGTCGCACGTTCAGAAAGTAAAGCTGGCGAACCTGTTGTGATGAGAACGGAGCTATTAAGTGGCGCCTTAGAAGTAGCCTCGGATTTGAATAAGCAAAATATCGTATCAGGGCAGGCAGTATTGGCTACCGAAGGTAAGGGGGTTGGCCAGCCGGTCAAATTATTATCACGCCCGTTAATGGCTTTGAATGAATCTCGAAGTATGGCGTTACCTTTGACGCTTAAATGGCGCGCTATTGATAAAGCGGTATCGTATAAGATCAGCTTGATGACTACGGATTCTCAGATATGGGAAAAGGCGACATTAAATCCTGAACTTCTTATTGATGATCTCAATCCTGGCCAGTATGAAGTGCTTATACGGGGAGTTGATGAACAAGGGTTTGAAGGCCGAAATCGTCGTTTGAATCTGCTACTGCCAGACGATGAAATTTAACAGCCCTATACATTTCTGACTATTTTGTGAAGATTGCTTTGAATAAAAAAAACTCAGTTTCGCATACGAGTTCTGCATTAATAAAATCGCTCCTTGATTGGCAGCTCATTCTTTTTGCCTTCGTAATTTTAGTCTTAGTGAACTTAAACCAATGGCAGAGCTGGACCCAAGCATTGGATTTTTCGTTATATGATAATCATATTAGAGCATTGCCGACCTTTGCTGACGAAGAAATCATGATTGTTGAAATTGACGAACAGAGTCTCTCTTTGCTTGGCGATTGGCCTTGGCCGCGGAGTTATCATGGTCAAATGATTGATCTGTTAACCCAGGCTGATGCGGGGGTTATCGCTTATAATGTCGTTTTTTCAAATGCAGATATTTATAGTGAAAATGACCAAACCTTGGCACACGCCATTGAAAAAAGTGGCCGTACGATCTTACCCCTATATTTTGATCGTTTAATAAAAAAAGAGAATGTTACCGAGGTATTACCAGCGGAGTCCTTTCGGCAGTATGCGGGTTTGGGGCATGTTAATAGTTATTTGGATGATGATGGCACGTTGCGCTCTATTCGATTAATTGATCCATTCTTGGATAGGCAGTGGCCACATTTTTCTTTTGCGAGTTACTTATTTGATCGACCTTACTCACCTTTAATCGATCAAGGTTTAAAAGAAGCCTATATTCCTTTTGTGAATCAGAATGATTTTAAGCGCGTATCTTTTGTTGACGTATTAACGGGGTTGGTGCCTTTGGAAGTGCTTTCTCAGCGCACTGTTTTTGTGGGTGTTACCGCGACGTCAATTGGAGATCCTTTGCTAACGCCGGTAGATGATAGCGGCCGTCAAAGTCCTGCGGTTGATATTAATGCCAATGTATATCAGGCTCTTAAACAAAATCAGCTGATCCAGTTGTTGCCCCCCTTGATAGGTCTTTTGATTAATACATGTTTGATCATGGCGTTATTGTATTTATTGCCTCGATTATCGGGCTTGCAGCAATTGTTGATGATTCTCGTTGGTATCACGTGCCTTTGGCTTTTTAGTTATACGCTGCTGAAGCAAGGTTATTGGTATCGCAGTGCTGGCTTAATGTTGGCACTGGTTATTATTCCTTTTATCTGGAATCTATTGCGACTGAGTCGGCTGTTTAGGTATTTTAGGCAACAAATAAAACAATTAAAGCAGCAGCAAGTGAAAGAGACATTTAACTTGCCAGGTCGTAGTTTGCTAAAAAATGAATCCGAGTTAGGTGTGCTACTTAGCTTGATGCAAATTGAGCAGTATTGTTTATTTGCGTCAGAGGTTACTGACCCAGAGCCGACGTTGTCGATCGTGAAATATTTTGCTATTAACATTGATCGGCAAGAAAAAAACTTAGCCATTTATTTCGATAAGTTTACGGAGTTAGAATGTCGTAAAGTAAGTCTTTTACTGCAGCTTCTGGATGTTGAAGAGGCAGCCCCCGCTGTAAATACGGATGAGAATCCGCTAGCAATGGATGTTTTTTCTAATCAATTATCTCTAATTAATACATTTCAGCAGCAGTTAGCTGTCAGTCATTCGTTATTCGAAGCCAGTATCGAGGGTATTTCCGCGGGAATATTAGTCTCAGATTTAACCGGCCGGGTCTTGTTTTCTAATCCTGCTCTGAGTGCTTTGACGAATGCAGATATTACCGAAGTGAAAGATTTATTGCCTTCAATAAAATTATTGAAAAAGGATTGGATTACGGTACTGCGAGAGGTTATTTTATTGCAACAGCCTTTGACGTTAGAAGCCAATGCCAATGATAAAGACTTGTCCATTAGTATTCGTTGTATCGATGGTCAGCAAGGATTAGCGCCGCTTCTAGTGTTTAATATTACGGATATTACTGCGATAAAGCAGGCCAATCGCAGTCGTAATGAAATGATTGATTTTCTTTCCCATGATTTACGCTCACCCATGGCCTCGCTGCAGGCTATGGTCAGTCAAGCTCGGGGACTCAAAGAAGATAGTCCTAATCTTACTGATATTATCGATAAGGTTGATCATTATAGTCAGTGTGGATTGGATTTTGCTGAGCAATTTTTAGCATTAGCCAAGGTTGAAGCTGAAGAGGATATTCAATGGTATGAGCTTGATCTCTACTCTGTATCCCAGAATGCGATGGACAGCCTGTATCACCAAGCACAAGAGAAATCGATCACGATGTCGCTAGAGTCGATTGATGAGTGTTGGGCAATATCGAATGGTGATTTATTAGAACGTATTATTTTAAATCTGTTAAGTAATGCCATTAAGTATAGCCCTGCCCATAGTAAGATTATCTTAACGATTAGCTTTCAAGAATCGTCTAGTGCTAAGCAACAGTTTAAGATCGAAATAACAGATCAAGGCCCAGGTATTCCACTAGACTTAATGAATGATTTGTTCAAACCTTATCAAAGAGGTAAGGATGAAAATACTCAGCAGGCAAAAGGTATCGGTTTGGGGTTACGCTTTGTTGACGTCGCGTTAAAGCGTTTAAATAGCCAGGTTAACTTTGACTCTTCTGCGAGTGGCACTACTTTTTACTTTTATTTAACGGCAGATTTATAGGAAGTCGGCATGAATTCATCCAATATCCACCATCAGAATCTCCTTCAGCAGGTTGTTGCGCACGGTAATATCGCGAGCAGTGATTTTGTCCGACTGCTGCCTAAAACAGAACTGCATCTTCACTTAGAGGGCTCTCTTGAGCCTGAGCTTATGTTCGAGCTGGCGGCACGTAATGGTATTGAGCTTTCGTATAACAATGTTGCAGAAGTGAAAGCCGCTTATGACTTCCATAACCTGCAATCATTTTTAGATATCTATTACCAATGCGCCGATGTTCTACGTACCGAGCAAGATTTTTATGATCTTACCTGGGCTTATTTATTACGCTGTCAGCAAGATGGAATCGTTCATGTAGAGCCCTTTTTTGATCCGCAGACACATACCGAGCGTGGGATTGATATCGGGGTTGTTTTTAAGGGGATTACACGAGCACTTAAGCAGGCTGAGCAAGAATTAAGTATTACCAGTGGTTTGATTCTGTGTTTTTTACGACATTTATCACAGGAGCAGGCAATAGAGTGCTTACAACAAGCCAAGCCCTATTTGCAGTTTTTTGTTGGCGTTGGTTTGGATTCATCCGAACTAGGACATCCTCCAGAAAAGTTTTCTGAAGTATTTGTGCAAGCAAGAGCATTGGGTCTTCAGGCAGTTGCGCATGCAGGAGAAGAGGGACCTGCGGAATATATTGTGAGTGCTTTGGATATACTGAAAGTCGATCGTATCGATCATGGTGTGCGCTGCGTTGAAGATGAGGCGCTAATGATACGCTTGGAGCGTGAGCAGATTACTTTAACGGTCTGTCCGCTGAGTAATACGCGCTTAAAAGTGTTCTCTCATATGCGGGAACATAATATTTTAAAATTATTGGATCGAAATATCGCAGTGATGGTCAATGCCGATGATCCGGCATTCTTTGGTGGCTATCTTATGCAGAATTTTGATGCCTTGATTGAGCATTTGGGAATGACGCGTTTACAGGCGGTAAAGCTCGCCATCAATAGTATTACGGGCAGTTTTATGACGGATGAGCAAAAAGAAATGCATATCCGAGAATTGTTGAGTATAGCGCAAGCTTAATTTCTCAGCGTATGGTCAGGCTAAACCAGCGACTGAGCTTCTACTTGCTGGTCCAGTGCCTGACAAATTCCTTGTTGAATACGCAGGCAAAAATCAGGATCGCTGATTGGCTTGTCATCAAAATCTGAGATGAAAAATATATCTGAAATACTCTCACCTTCCGTCATGATTTTTGCGCTGTGCATCAGCAAATTATGAGTCATGAAAAACTCTCCCATGCGGGCTAATAATCCAGGGCGGTCAGCGGCGACGACCTCTAAAACGGTACGCATCATAACCGGATCATTACTCAGTGTTACTTGAGTTGGAATTTGAAAATGTTTCAATAGGCGTGGCGTGCGACGTTGAATTAATGAGCTGTATTCTTCTGGAGTGGAAAGTGCATTGGTCAGTGTTTTTTTGATCTGAGCGATACGGTCAGGATCGTTACCAATGGCATCGCCATTTTCATCTAAGACAATATAGGTATCAACCGCATTGCGGTTGTTTGATGTCATAATACGAGCATCTTGAATGCTAAGATTTAGTTGGTCGAGAGTAGCGGTGGTTACGGCAAATAAATTAGGCTGATCTTTCATGAAGATAAAGATTTGCGTGGCACCATCAAAATCAATATCACTGGTTTCACGAATGGCGACTAAGGGCGATTCACTTAATCCATGGTCGGTAATTATTTGCGTATGCCAGATGATGTTATCAGCACCTTCACGAAGAAAATAATCATCTCCAGGTTCATCCCAGATTGCCCGGCTATGTGCTTCATCAATGTCTAACTTTCCGAGTTCGTAAAGTGCTTCATTTTGGATGGCACTGATGAGTTGTTCTTTATCCATCGTATTGTTTAAACCACGGCGGAATGCCTGCTTGGTATTGTAATAGAGTGTGCGCATTTGTTCTGCGCGCCAACCTGTCCATAGTTTAGGGTTGGTGCTGACGATGTCGGCGGTAGAGATTAAAAATAAATGCTGCAAATGATCCATGTCGCCGACTTCTAAGGCGAACTGGTGTATGTCTTCAGGGTTGTTGATATCAATGCGTTGTGATGCTTGAGACATTAATAGGTGATTGCGCACGAGCCACTCAACCATGTCGGTATCATATTGACTTAACTTGTGCTGCTGACAGAAGGTTCGTGCAATTTCAGCGCCTGCAATTTCATGATCACCACGGTGCATTTTCCCAGCGTCGTGCAGTAGTGCAGTAATGTATAAAACTTCTTTACGCTTTATTTTGTGTATTAGGTGCGAGGCAACGGGAAAGTGTTCGCGCTCATCGGCATATCGATAGCGGCGTAGCATTTGCACCATGCGCAGGCTGTGTTCATCGACTGTATAAATATGAAATAAATCATATTGCATGTGCCCGATAATGCTACCAAAGTCAGGGATGTAACGCCCTAAAATACCATAGTGCATCATGCGCTTTAAAGTACTAGAAACTTGTAAATTATTTCTTAGTAACTCCATGAAGATATTGTTATGAACAGGATTCTCACGGAACTTCTGATCGATTAAATCTCTATTATCATGCAGTGCGCGAATGGTACTGGAATGCATGCCTTGTATGTATTCACGCTTGGCAAACTCGATGAAGATTCTTAATAGTAATTCAGGTTTTTCAGCGAGGCGCTCAGGCGAGTAGAATTGCAGATAGCCATTGCAGATAAAAATATCGCCATCAATTTTCTCGATAGTATCTTGATGGCAATCGCCAAAGATATCATCCTTAATATGTACTAGGAGAATGTCGGTAAGTTCGTTCAGAGCCAGCTGGTTGCGATAAAATTGCAGCATCATACGTTCAACGCCAAGCATTTCTTCGTCGTCAGAAAACCCGAGAATTTCTGCGATGTCTTTTTGTAGATCGAATAATAAGCGGTCTTCTTCTCTATTCGTCACCATGTGCAGGGCATAGCGCAGTTGCCATAAAAATTCGGTGCTGCTTTTATAGAGGTGCAGCTCAAACTCGGTTAGGAACTTATATTGTTTTAATTCTTCCAGTTCATCATGGCCAAAGTGTCGCATGGCCATCCAGTTGATGGTTTGGATGTCGCGTAAAGTTCCGGGGGAGTTTTTAACATTGGGTTCTAGGTTGTACTCGGTATCGGCGTGCTTGGCGTGTCTATTTTTTAGCTCTTGCCATTTGGCTTCAAAAAATTCTTGGCCAGGCCAGATTACTCTCGGTCCGGTTTTATCCTGCAGTCGCTTTAATAAATTTTCATCTCCGGCAAGGGTTCGCACTTCCATCATATTGGTAATAATGGTGAGATCTTTTTTGGCTTCGCTTACGCACTCATCAAGGGTACGAACACTGTGGCCTATATCCAGCTTTAAGTCCCAGAGTAGGGTGATAAAACCCTGTAGTGCTTCCTTATGATTGTCGAAGGCGGCTTCATTTTCTAAGACGATTAACAGATCGATATCGGAGTGAGGCTGTAATTCACCACGGCCATAACCCCCGACTGCAAGCAGGGAGATACTGCCGTTATGACTGGGGTTGTTATTAAAGCCAGAATGCTGCCAGAGGCAGAATAAGATTTGATCGATTAATTGGCTGCGATGAGCCACTAAGGTTGTCGCATCGAGTGTTTTTCGAAAGTAATCGTGGCATTGTTGCTTGATCTCGGCGAGCAAAGGCTTGATTACGGGTAGGGGGGAGATGGCCGCACTTAATTGCTGAAGTAGAGCTTCGTTATCAATGCTCGGAAGATTGAGGCTAGAAAGTTCTAATGTTGTTTTATCTGCGGCCATCGTTGTCAAAATCTATACCCTAACTAGTTGCTGTTATCAAACCTGTGGTTAGCTTGTTATGAAGCGCATAAATGAAGATCGGTTTACCAGAATTGAGTCTCTTCTTTGCGACGAGTCAGAACGTCAACACCCTCTTCGGTAACTAAACAGGTATGCTCGAACTGTGCACTGGGTTTGCGGTCTTTAGTGACGACCGTCCAACCATCAGCTAATTGCTTATTAAAGCGCTTGCCCTGGTTTACCATAGGTTCAATGGTAAAGGTCATGCCAGGTAATAACTCCATACCCGTTCCGGCTTTGCCGTAATGCAACACTTGGAAGCCATCTTCATGAAATTCGCTGCCGATACCGTGACCGCAATATTCGCGCACAATAGAGTAGTGGTTGCTTTCAGCGTGCTGCTGAATGATTGCGCCAATATCACCTAAGCGACAGCCTGGCTTAACCAGTGCGATGGCTTTATACATACTTTCTTGGGTGATATCGACTAAACGCTGCAGTGGCGCGCTGGCATCACCAATAAAGAACATCTTGCTGGTATCGCCGTGATAGCCATCTTTGATAACGGTGATATCAATATTGATGATATCGCCTTTCTTCAGTACTTTATCGTTTGGAATGCCGTGACAAATCACTTGGTTCACTGAGGTGCAGATGGACTTAGGAAAACCATGGTAGTTAAGGGGGGCAGGGATTGCCTGTTGCACATCGACTATATAGTCATGACAGAGGGTATTGAGCTCGTCGGTGGAAATGCCCGCGACGACGTGTTCTTCAATCATCTCTAGAACTTCGGCCGCTAGGCGACCCGCGATGCGCATTTTTGCGATTTCTTCGGCTGTTTTTACAAATTTAGACATATTTTTTCGCTTGTGCTGTCGCTTGTACGATTGGTTCGGCTCACTTAATGCAGGAATGGGCCAATTAATTGGATTATTGTACGCTCATCTCCAACTTTTATAAATGGGGCAAATATGACATTAAAGATACAACCAGAAATGGATTTTCCTTTATTTTCTTCCTTATAAATGGTATAAAGCGCGGCTGATTAGGCCTATCTTGCCTTAGCGTTTATGAATTCGTTCTTAAATGCTTTGTTTGATAGCTTGATCAGTAATAATACACACACTCATTATAACGATGTTGCGGGGTGCCGAAAGGTCGCAGTATTGGATGGGTGGAGGCTCAACCCAAACTTAATTAAGGTAGATTTATTATGGCGCAAGTTAGCATGCGTGACCTGCTTAAAGCAGGCGTTCACTTTGGACACCAAACTCGTTACTGGAACCCTAAGATGGGTAAGTACATCTTTGGTGCTCGCAACAAGATTCATATCATCAACTTGGAGCACACTGTTCCTGCATTAAACAATGCATTGAAGTTGATCGAAAGCCGCACTTCTGGCAACAACAAGGTATTGTTTGTTGGTACTAAGCGCGCTGCAAGCAAGATCATTCAACAGCAAGCAGAACGTTCTGGCCAGCCATACGTTGCTCACCGCTGGTTGGGTGGTATGTTGACTAACTACAAAACTATTCGTCAATCTATCAAACGTTTCCGTGATCTAGAAGCACAGAAAGCTGACGGTACTTTTGAGCAGTTGACTAAGAAAGAAGCTTTGATGCGTGCCCGTGAAATGGACAAGCTAGAGCGTTCTATCGGTGGTATCAAGGATATGGGCGGTTTGCCTGATGTTGTTTTCGTAATCGACGTTGATCATGAGCGCATCGCGATTCAAGAAGCAAACAAGTTGGGTATCCCAGTTGTTGGTATCGTTGATACTAACTCTAACCCAGACGGCGTTGACTATGTTATCCCTGGTAACGATGATGCGATCCGTGCGATCGAGATCTATGCAACAGCAGTAGCTGATGCTGTTCTTGACGGCAAGCAAGCAACTGCTGCAGATAAAGGCGAAGTTGCTGAAGAGAAAGCTGAGCCAGCGGCTGAGTAATTTCGACGCTATCTCATGAAAAAAGGGGCTTGCCCCTTTTTTTTTGATCATTCTTTAATGATCAGACTCGAACATATTTTATAAATTTAGATATTTGAGGAATTTCTCATGGCACGTATCTCTGCACAACTAGTTAAAGAATTACGCGAGCGCACTGGCTTGGGTATGATGGAATGTAAAAAAGCTTTGGCGGCTAACGACGGCGATATCGATCTAGCGATCGAAGACCTACGTAAGAACTCTGGCCTTAAAGCGGCTAAGAAAGCTGATCGTACGGCTGCTGAAGGTAAAGTATTTGTTGCTACAAACGGCAACTCTATCTTCGCTGTTGAAGTTAACTCTGAAACAGATTTCGCTGCTGGCGACTCTAACTTCCTAGGTTTTTCTGACAAGGTTGTTGCTAAAGTTGCTGAAACTAAGGCGACTGACATTGCTGCTGTAATGGAAGGTGAACTTGAATCAGCTCGTGAAGCTTTGGTTCAGAAGATTGGCGAAAAAATTGAAGTTCGTCGCATCTTCACTTTAGAATCTGACGTAGTGGGTAGCTATGTTCATTCTAATGGCAAGCTAGCTGCAATCGTTGGCCTTAAAGGCGGAAACGAAGAGTTAGCGAAAGAAATTGCTATGCACATTACTGCACTTAGCCCAGTTGTGGTTAGCCCAGCAGATATGCCAGCAGATCTAGTTGCTAAAGAAGAAGAAATTATTAAAGCTCAGCCAGATATGGCGGGTAAGCCAGACGCTATCGTTGAAAAAATGATGGGCGGTCGTATCAAGAAGTTCCTGAAAGAGTCTAGCTTAACTGAGCAGCCTTTCGTTAAGAACCCTGATGTTACTGTTGGCCAACTAGCGAAAGAAGCGGGTGCAGAAATCATCTCTTTCCAACGCATTGCTGTTGGTGAAGGCGTTGAAGTTGAAGTGGTTGATTTCGCAGCTGAAGTTGCAGCTCAACTTAAGGGTTAATTCTGATTGAATTGACTGAGAATTCTTTTCTGTAATATGAGAGAATTCATAAAATGCCGGGGTAACCCGGCATTTTTTTGAAAGCCTGAAATGGTTTTTGTCACCCCAAATTATACTGATGACATCCACTGGAGTTGGCTATGGCTGAACAACGCACCCCTAGATACAAACGCATTCTTCTTAAATTGAGCGGCGAAGCGCTAATGGGAGAGATGGGGTTTGGTATTGATCCAAAAGTTTTAGACCAGATCGCGCTTGAAATTGGTCAGCTTGTCGGTATTGGTGTGCAAGTTGGGATTGTTGTTGGTGGTGGAAATTTATTCCGTGGTAAAGCACTGAGTGAAGCGGGTCTAGATCGAGTTACAGGCGATCACATGGGTATGCTAGCGACGGTTATGAATGCTTTAGCAGTACGCGACGCAATGGAGCGTTCAAATATTACGACGCGCGTTATGTCGGCAATTCCTATGAGTGGTATTGTCGAACATTATGATCGACGCAAGGCAATGCGTGGCTTGAACAATGGCCAGGTAATTATCTTTTCAGCGGGTACCGGTAACCCGTTCTTTACGACTGACTCCGCAGCGTGTTTGCGTGGTATTGAAATTAATGCCGAGGTTGTACTTAAAGGGACTAACGTGGACGGTGTTTATACGGCCGACCCTAAGAAAGACCCTGAAGCAGTAAAATACGATACGTTAACCTATACCGAAGTGCTGGATAAGCAACTGGGTGTAATGGATTTGACGGCTATTTGCTTGGCGCAAGATCACAATATGCCTTTGCGTGTTTATGATATGCATGAAGCGGGCAACTTAGCGAAGATCATCATGGGTGGCGATATAGGCACCCTAATTGTCAATGAGGAAAGCTAATAATGATTAATGATATTAAAAATGATGCGCAAGAGCGTATGGTAAAAAGCATCGGCGCTATGGTTGATGCTTTTAAAAAAATTCGTACCGGTCGTGCACATCCTTCTATCTTAGACGGTGTCATGGTTGATTATTACGGTTCACCAACACAACTTTCACAGCTTGCCAATATCAATGTTGAAGATGGCCGTTGTTTAGCGATTGTACCTTGGGAAAAGCCTTTAATACCGGCGATTGAAAAAGCCATTATGAAGTCTGATTTGGGCCTTAATCCATCGACGACGGGCGATAAAATTCGTGTGCCTATGCCGGCTTTGACTGAAGAAACGCGTAAGCAGTTTATTAAAAAAGCGCGTGCAGAAGCGGAAAAGGGTCGAGTATCGATCCGTAATATTCGCCGTGATGCTAATGGCATGATCAAGGACCTTCTGAAAGAGAAAGAAATTTCTGAAGATGAAGAACGCGGGGGCCAAGATCAGGTTCAAAAACTGACCAATCAATCTATTGCTGAAATTGATGGCATCTTGGCGGGTAAAGAAAAGGATTTGATGCAGGTTTAACCTGTATTGATACTCTAGGGCAATACAATGTCGACAAGTATTTCGGATAAAGAAGCCGTGGAGGGGGGGATTCCTCGCCACGTTGCTGTGATCATGGATGGTAATAACCGTTGGGCTAAAAAGCGTTTTATGCCCGGAGTTGCTGGTCATAAAGCGGGTGTTGATGCGGTGCGTGCGGTGGTAGAAACTTCCGCCGAGAAAGGTATTGAGGTATTAACGCTATTTGCTTTTAGTAGTGAAAATTGGCGCCGCCCAGAAGTTGAGGTGAATGCCTTAATGCAATTGTTTATTGTTGCGCTTGAGCGTGAAGTAAAGAAACTGCATAAAAATAATATCCGCCTCGTGGTAATGGGGGATAAATCGGCTTTTCAGCAAAAAATTCAAAAGTTGATCTCTGAAGCTGAGCAGTTAACCGCTAATAATGATCGTATGACGTTAGTCATCGCCGCTAATTATGGTGGTCAGTGGGATATTACCCAGGCAGCAAAACGCATTGCTCAAGATGTGGAAGCTGGTAAGCTGAACGCAGAAGACATTAATGAACAAGTATTTCATAAATATACTTGGCTCAATGAATTTCCGGCGCCGGATCTAATGATTCGTACAGGCGGTGAAGAGCGAATCAGTAATTTTATGCTGTGGCAAACTGCATATTCTGAATTCTATTTCTCAGATGCACTTTGGCCAGATTTCAAACAACAAGAATATAATAAAGCATTAGACGCCTTTGCTTGCCGAATTCGGCGCTTTGGACGGACTGATAGCCAGCTAACAGAAGGGTAGTAGTTTGTTTAAACAACGTCTTATTACAGCATTGATTTTAGCGCCATTGATGATTGGCGGCATTTTCTTTTTACCGATTGAGCAGTTTGCTTATTTCATTGGCTTTATTGTGACGGTCGCTGCCTGGGAATGGGCTAACTTATCCGGCTATGAATCCCCAGTCGCACGTATCGCGTATGCAGCAGTTATTGCTGTGGTTCTTGCGGTAACGGCCTATCTTATGAATTCTTATGCTGAAATACATCGTATTATTTTAGCGCTGGGTGCTGCTTGGTGGCTGCTAGCGTGCGTATTAGTTGTTCAATATCCGAAGCAAGTATCACTGTGGCAAGCAAAACCAGTGCGTGCAATCTTAGGGTTGTTTGTTTTGATCCCTATGTGGGTCGGTTTCATGACGTTAAAAAGTCAGCCTTACAGTGCTCTTATTATCGTCTATGTGATGTTACTTATTTGGGGTGCGGATACTGGTGCTTATTTCGCCGGTAAAACTTGGGGTAATAAAAAATTAGCGCCGAATGTGAGCCCTGGTAAATCTTGGGCCGGCTTTTGGGGTGGTTTAGCGACAACAGGTTTGATCGCGGTTATTTTTTCTTTATGCGTTAATCAATGGCTTCGCCCAATGATGATTGAAGACTTTGCTTTATTGGCCGTGATGACTTTTATAACCGCTATTATTTCTGTCATGGGTGACCTCGTTGAAAGCATGATGAAGCGTCAGCGTGGTATTAAAGATAGTTCACAGCTATTACCAGGACATGGAGGTGTATTGGATCGCATTGATAGTATGGCTTCTGCTGTACCAGTATTTGCTTTTTTTATGTTGTTATTCGGTTGGCAGTTGGCAGCTTAGCTGCCAACCGTTGCTATATTAAATGTTAATCGTGAGCGAACAATAATGAGTCAGTGGATTACCGTTTTAGGAGCAACAGGCTCAATCGGTAGCAGTACCCTAGATGTTATTCGTCGTCACCCGACCCGTTATCGTGTTTATGCGCTAACGGGCTTTTCTCGTATTCAAGAACTCGTTGCGGCCGCGATTGAGTTTTCTGCTAAATATATTGTTGTACCTACCGCAAGCGCTGCAGCTAAAGCCGAAGCATTTTTTAAACAAGCTGAATCTGATACTTCAAATTCAAGTAATGAGCATTCAAGCTGCTCGGTGCTTGTCGGTGAAAATGCGTTAGCCGATGTGGCGTCTGCACAAGATGTCGATATGGTGATGGCATCAATTGTCGGTGCCGCGGGTTTGTTACCTACTTTGGCAGCCGCTAACGCGGGCAAACGAGTCTTGTTAGCGAATAAAGAAGCCTTGGTGATGGCGGGTCCATTATTCATGCAGGCGATTCGTGATAATAATGCGCTGCTATTACCGATTGATAGTGAACATAATGCTATTTTTCAAAGCTTGCCGGAAAATTACCGAGGTGATTTTTCGCAGCATGGCATCGAGAAGATCTTATTAACCGCTTCCGGTGGCCCCTTTCGAAATAAAACCAAATCAGAATTAATTAATGTCACTCCCGCACAAGCGGTTGCTCACCCTAATTGGACAATGGGCGCTAAAATTTCAGTTGATTCCGCGACCTTGATGAATAAAGGTTTGGAATTGATCGAGGCTTGTTTCTTATTTAATTGTCGAGCCGATCAAATACAAGTGGTTGTTCATCCACAAAGTGTCATCCATTCAATGGTACAGTATAACGACGGTTCAGTGATTGCTGAGCTAGGGCAGCCTGATATGCGTACGCCGATTGCGTACGGCATGGCGTGGCCAGAGCGTATTGATGCGGGGGTTAAGCATCTTGATTTGTTTGAAATTGCTCAGCTTGATTTTGTTGCCCCTGATCATGATACCTTCCCTTGTTTAAATTTAGCCCAAAATGCTTTTGAACGCGGTGGTATTTTTCCTGCGGTCTTAAATGCGGCTAATGAAATTGCAGTGGCGGCATTTTTAGCGGAACAAATTAGCTTTTTGGCTATCCCAGAATTGATTGAAAAAGTAATTCAGGCTTGTCCTGAGCAAGATGTAACCTGTTTAGAAGATGTATTAGCAGCAGATCGTTGGGCAAGAGAGCTTGCCAATACATTATTACCTTCTTACTTATTGGATCGCTAACAATACGATTATGAGCACCTTATTATCTTTTATTTTAGCCATTAGTATTCTCGTTGTGATTCATGAATTTGGTCACTTCTGGGTTGCCCGACGTTGTGGGGTTAAAGTTTTACGATTTTCTGTCGGCTTTGGTAAACCGCTCTGGTCGTATACCGATAAACTCGGCACAGAGTTTTCAATTGCACCTATTCCATTAGGTGGTTATGTGAAAATGCTGGACCAGCGCGAAGGTGAGGTTAAGCCCGAAGAATTACATCAAGCGTTTAATCAGAAAACAGTTTGGCAGCGTATCGCTATTGCCAGCGCCGGGCCGATCGCGAATTTCATTTTTGCGATTTTGGCTTATTGGTCGCTATTTATGATGGGTATATCGGGCTTAGTACCGGTATTGGGTCAAATAGAAGAAAATACGCCCGCTCATGAGCAAGGATTGCAGAGCGGTGATCGCATAGTGGCGATTGCTAATGTCGCTGTGGATAGTTTTCAGGAAGTCTCTTGGCAATTGATTTCGTACATCGGTGAAACGGGTCAATTACCTGTAACCGTAGAAAATGATAATCGAGTTCAACGTAATATTATTTTTCCCCTTGATCGCTGGTTAAGTGATCAAGAAGCGCCAGATCCGATGAAAGCTTTGGGCTTTCAGCCGAGGCAGTTAGCCATCGAAGCGATTATTGGGCAGGTAGTCGAAGGGGGGGCTGCGGCTAAAGCTGGACTTATCGCGGGGGATAAAGTGGTTACCATAATTAGCGCTGAAACCCTAGTTGAAGTGACGGATTGGCGTGATTGGGTAGCGGTAGTTCGGGCTAATCCAGAAAATATTTTGGATTTAATAGTTGAACGTGATGGCAATGAAATTGCTATTCAACTGACGCCAGCGACAAAAAAAATTGAAGATGGAAAGACAATTGGTTATGTCGGTGCTGGCATAGACCCTTCTGCTATTCCTGAAGTGCCGAGTGGGTGGATTGCGGAAACTAAGTTGGGTCCTATTGATTCATTGCTTCAAGCCACTCTTAAAACGCAACAATTGATTACTTTTACTCTAGATTCACTTTGGAAGATGATTTTAGGTGATCTTTCAGTGAAGAACTTGAGTGGACCGATTACGATTGCTAAAGTAGCGGACTCTTCAGTGAGTAATGGTTTGCAGGCCTTTATTGGCTTTCTGGCGTTATTGAGTGTTTCACTCGGTGTATTAAATCTATTACCCATCCCTGTATTGGATGGCGGCCATATTGTGTTTTATGGCATAGAGGCAGTTCGAGGAAAAGCATTGTCTGAACGAACTCAGATAATGGCTGTACAAGTTGGCATGGCACTGTTGATGAGTCTCATGGTTATCGCTTTTTATAATGACATCAGCCGCTTATAGTTCTGTGTTATACAGATAGTAAATTATAGTGGCCTTATTTTGGAATTGAATCGCATATGCGAGTTTTGTTTTTAGCATGTATTTTGACAGTATTTAGTCATTTAGCGGCTGCAGAGTCTTTTGTCGTGAGTGATATTCGCGTTGAAGGTTTGCAGCGGATTTCGGCTGGTACGGTTTTTGAAGCCTTTTCGATTAACGTCGGTGATAGCGTTGATAGCCAGCGTCTAACGACCGCGTCAAAGCGGTTATTTAAGACTGCGCTATTTAATGACATTTCATTGCAGCGCGATGGCAATGTATTGATTGTTCAGGTCGTTGAACTGCCTACGATTACCCAATTGGAAATTAAAGGCAATCAAGCGATTACCAGTGATGCACTTAAAGATGGCTTAAAGCAATCTGGCTTAGCTGAGGGCTTGGTTTTTAAACGTTCAACGTTAGAGAGAATCTCACTTGAGCTAGAGCGTCAGTACGTTGCTCAAGGGCGTTACGATGCTAATATTAAAACGGAAGTCACTGCACTGCCACGTAACCGCGTAGGTTTAGTTATTCAGGTAGACGAAGGTACTGTCGCTTCGATTCAGCACGTTAATGTGATCGGTAACTCAGCATTTAGTGATGAGGAGTTGCTTAAAACCTTCCAGCTGCAAACCAGTAATTTTTGGTCTTGGTATGCTAGCGATGATAAATACGCACGTGAAAAGCTATCAGGCGATTTAGAGACCCTTCGCTCTTTTTATCTGAACCGTGGTTATATTCGTTTTAACATTGAATCAACGCAAGTATCCGTATCGCCGAATAAGAAAGGTGTCTATATCACAATCAATGTTACCGAAGGCGATATCTATACGGTAAGAGAGTTAAAACTGGCGGGTGATTTGGTTTTACCTGAAGAGGAGCTAGAACGCTTTTATATTATTAAAGAAGAAGATGTTTTCTCACGTCAAAAAGTGACGCTGAGTAGTGATTTGATGATTAAGCGTTTGGGTAACGACGGTTATACGTTTGCCAAGGTTGATGGCATTCCTAAAATTGATGATGAAACTAAAGAAGTGGATATTACTTTCTTTGTTGAGCCGGGTAAGCGCACCTATGTGCGTCGTATTAACTTTGCTGGTAACGAAAGCACGTTAGATGAAGTTTTACGCCGTGAAATGTTACAAATGGAAGGTGGCTGGGCGTCGACAGAAAAAATTGAAGCCGGTAAGAAACGCTTGAATCAGTTAGGTTTCTTTAAAGGCGTTAATGTTGAAACGCCTGCTGTCGCGGGGGCTGATGATCTAATTGACGTTAACTACAGTGTTGAAGAGCAACTCAGTGGCAGTTTAAACTTCAACGTCGGTTATGCCGGTGGTAGTGGTTTTATTGTTGGTACCAGTATTAGCCAAAATAACTTTTTAGGTACCGGTAACCGTATGTCTTTGGCACTGCAAAAAAATAGTACTGTGCAGTCGTATAACTTTTCTTTTCAAGATCCTTATTACACGATTGACGGTGTAAGTCGTGGCTTTAATATGTTTTATCGGAAAACCGATTTTTCTAATCAGTCCTTTACCAGTGATTACCAAACCAATACCTTGGGTGGTAATGTTTCTTTTGGTTATCCGATTAGTAATCGTGAGCGTTTATCATTCACCTTAGGTGTATCTCAAACGGACATGTTCGAAGGCACAACCGTTCCCGCTGAAATTACCGATTTTATTGCCGATCAGGGTGATCACTTTCGTGAATATTCACTAGGTTCAAGTTGGAAGTGGTCGAACTTAAACCGTGGCCTGTTTCCAACGGCGGGTGCTCAGCAAAGTTTGTCGTTTGATCTCGCTATCCCTGGCAGTGATCTGACCTATTATAAATTGGGCTATAAAGCAGATTATTACATAGCGTTAAATCTTGATTGGTCTCTCCGTTTTCGTACAGAGCTAGGTTATGGTGATGGTTTTGGTGAATTAAATCAGTTACCTTTCTTCAAGAACTTCCGCGCCGGCGGTGTTGGCTCGGTTCGAGGCTATCGTACCAGTTCTTTAGGGCCAAAAGGTTTACCTGAATATAACTTAGTCGATCTAGTAGAAACCGATAGCAATGGCAATCCTATATTCGAAACCGATAATCTGGGGCGCCCTATCGTTGAAGATGGCTCCCCAACCAATATTTATTATAAGAATGCCGACGGCGATGTGGTACGTGCGGTTAATTCTTCAGGCTATGCACCGGTATATTCAACCGCCTCTAATGGCTCGATTGAACAAGCTCCTGCTTATGTAGAAAGTGCGACGGCTTTGGGTGGCAATATTCTGGTAGAAGGCAGTACTGAGTTGATTTTTCCATTCCCATTCGTCGAAGATCGCAGTTCATTGCGCAGCGTTTTCTTTTTAGATGCGGGTAATGTGTTTACTGATCAATGCTATAAGCCTAATGACAGTGAAATCCCTAGTTTTGATACTCATCCGTATTGCCAAGAAGGTATTGATTTTACTAAGTTGCGTTTAAGTACTGGCGTTGGCGTGACGTGGGTGACCGCGATTGGTCCGTTGACGTTCACTTACTCATTCCCATTAAATCAAGAGAAAGATGATCGCACGGAAGGCTTTGAATTCTCTCTTGGGCAAGTGTTTTAATACAATTTTTTCAATATGAACTTTTTAATATAAGAAGTTATAAACTAACTACATTAATAATAACTAGGAAGATAATATTATGCGTTTTTTACAAATAGCTCTATTGGCCATGACTGCAAGTTTTGCACAGGCAGAAATGAACATTGCCGTTGTCGATATGCAGCGTGCGGTATTGGCATCGGATGAAGCTAAAGCGGCCGTAGAGAAGTTTCGTGCGGATAAGCAAGGTGACATTGATACGATTACTAAGTTAGAAACTGAGTTGAAAGGTATCCAAGATAAAATCGCTAAAGATGGCGATGTTATGAGTGAAGATGAGCATCGTAAATTAAAAAATAGCTTCGAAGAGAAAGCGACAACGTATAAGTTTCACCGTCAAAATATGCAAAAAGCTGAGCAGCAAGAGCTGCAGCGTCTTGCAAAAGAGATGGAGCCAAAAATGCAAAAAGCATTGAAGGCTATTATTGATGAGAAAAAGTATGACATGGTGGTGCGCCCTGAAATGGTTATTTATAACGGACCAGGTACTGACATTACTAAATTATTACTTGAGCAATTAAATACAAAATAATCAAAGCACTGATTAAAGTACAGATTAGAGCAATCGACTCTGTACTCACAGCAGAACAAAAGGCTAATGAATACCATGACACTACGATCTATCTCTTTAGCAGATATTGCTGAAAAAATTGGCGCGACTCTAGTCACTAGTTCGGGAGCCAAGAATGATCAACTACCGGTGTCGGGTATTGCCACTTTAGAGTTAGCCAATGCTAATGAGGTTACATTTTTAGCCAATCCGAGTTACCGCAAGCAATTAGCAACGACACAGGCTGCAGCTGTTATTCTGCATCACGATATGCAAGCAGAATGTCCGGTGTCGGTTTTAGTGATGAATAATCCTTATGTGGGATTTGCTAGGCTGTCACAATTATTTAATAACCTACCCGCGCAAGCGGCGTTTATTCATCCATCCGCGACGATTGCAGCTACTGCCGATATTGCAGAGGATGTATCGATTGGCGCTAATGTGGTCATTGGTGAGTATGTTCAAGTGGGTTCTGGCACTCGACTAGGTGCTAATTGCGTTATTAGTGATCACTCGATTATTGGCGAACAATGTATTTTACATGCCAATGTCGTGATGTATCACGATGTTGTTGTAGGCAATGACTGTATCCTTCACTCAGGTTGCGTCATAGGCGCTGATGGTTTTGGCTTTGCGCCAGACGCGGGTCAGTGGGTGAAAATAGCTCAACTCGGTGGTGTGCGTATTGGCAATCAGGTTGAAATTGGTGCAAATACCACGATTGATCGCGGTGCATTGGGAAATACTCAAATTGGCAACGGTGTAAAACTCGATGATCAAATTATGATTGCTCATAATGTGGTGATTGGGGATCATTGTGCGATTGCTGGAACTTCTGGTATTGCAGGCAGTACCACGCTCGGTAAGAATTGTACCATTGCCGGCGGTGTTGGCATTGTTGGGCATATAGACATAACTGACGGTGTTCATATTACGGGCATGACGCTTGTTTCAAAATCGATTAAAGAAGCGGGTGTGTATTCATCGGGAACTGCCATGATGCCGGCGAATGAATGGCGAAAAAGCGCGACGCGTTTTCGTCAGCTGGATGATATGGCTAGACGATTAAAAAAATTAGAAAAGAACCAATAGGTGACCTTGATGACCGCTTTGGATGTGCAAGCTATTAAAGAATTACTCCCTCACCGCTATCCATTTTTAATGGTTGATAGGGTGAACTCGATCGACATTGATGGCCCGAGTGCTGGCAGTATAAAAGCCCTTAAAAACGTTACTATTAATGAAGAGTTCTTTAATGGGCATTTTCCACAGCACCCGATTATGCCGGGTGTATTAATCGTTGAGTCGATGGCGCAAGTTGCAGGAATATTAGGTTTGCACATGCTGGGCGATAAACGTACGGCAAAAACAAGCTATTATTTTGCCGGTGCTGATCATGTTCGTTTCAAAAAACCTGTAGTACCCGGTGACCAGCTAAATTTAGAAGCAGAATACGTTAATAGTAAACGCGGGATTTGGAAGTTTTCATGCCGCGCTCGTGTTGATGGTGATGTGGTGTGCTGTGCTGAAATAACCTGTGCAGAGAAGGATATATAAAAATGATTGATCCCAGAGCTGTAATCGACCCTAGCGCAATAATTGCTGAAGGCGTAGAAATTGGCCCCTGGTCCATGATTGGACCCTGTGTAGAAATCGGCGAAGGAACTGTAATTGGCCCGCATGTTATTATTAAAGGGCCAACGAAGATTGGAAAGAATAATAAAATCTTTCAATTTTCATCGATTGGTGAAGAATGCCAAGATAAAAAATACGCTGATGAACCAACAGAGTTAATTATTGGCGATAATAATATTATTCGTGAGGCGTGTACTTTTCATCGTGGCACGACGCAAGATAATAGCCTGACCCAGGTCGGCAGCAATAATTTGTTTATGGTGAATGTGCATATCGCTCATGATGTGATGCTAGGTGATAATTGCATTTTAGCCAACGATACGAATGTAGCAGGTCACGTACATGTGGGTGATTACGTTATTTTAGGTGGCGCAACACAAGTACATCAGTTTTGTAAAATAGGCAGTCACGCCATGTCTGGTGCGGGCTCGGTTGTTTTAAAAGATATTCCTGCCTATGTCATTTGTAATGGCTATCCAGTTGAACCACACGGCATTAATATTGAAGGTTTAAAACGCCGTGGTTTTGAGAAAGCGTCGATTCAATTATTACGTAAAGCCTATAAAGCACTTTATCGCCAAGCATTAACCCTAGACGAAGCGATTGTCGAAATTAAAGTGTTGGCTGCAGAAGATGATGCTGTGAAAGTATTATTAGAATCTATTGAGCAAGCGACCCGCGGTATTATTCGCTAATGCGTATTGCCATTGTTGTGGGTGAAACCTCAGGAGACATGCTGGGTATAGGCCTAATGAAAGCCTTAAAGAAACAATACCCAGATGCGACTTTTGAAGGTATTGGTGGTCCATTAATGGAAGCGGAAGGCTTTAAGTCTTTTGTTCCGATGGAGCGCCTTGCGGTCATGGGCCTAGTAGAAATACTGGGTCGTTTATTTGAGTTATTGAAAGTTCGTAAAAAGCTGGTTAAGCACTGGCAGCAAAACCCTCCTGATGTTTTTATTGGCATTGATGCTCCTGAGTTTAATACTCAACTTGAATACAAGTTAAAAACTTCGGGTATAAAAACGGTTCATTATGTCAGCCCGTCTGTTTGGGCATGGCGCTCTAAACGTATTCACAAAATTAAAAAATCTGTTGATTTGATGCTGACCTTGTTTCCATTTGAGGCCAAGTTTTATCAAGAACATGATGTACCTGTTTGTTTTGTTGGTCATAATTTAGCCGATAGTATTCCTTTTGAAAATCATACTGAGGATGCTCGTCAGATTTTTGATTTTGAAAAGAATGAACAAGTGGTGTGTTTGATGCCGGGTAGTCGTGGCAGCGAAGTAGAAAAGCTGGCTCCTGTTTTTATTCAAGCGGCTGAATTAATCTATAAGCATAACCCGGATGTTCGCTTTATTTTGCCAGCGGCAAACAAGGTTCGTCTGCAGCAAATCGAGCAATTGATTTCTGAAACACCACTCAAAGTAAAAATTGATGTGGTTGAGGGTAACTCAAAGACCTGCATGCAAGCGGCGGATGTGATATTACTCGCATCAGGTACTGCTACGCTTGAAGGTATGTTACTTAAAAAGCCAATGATCGTTAGCTATATCGTGTCGCCGATCACCTATAAAATTATGCGTCGATTATTAAAGCAAGATTTTATCTCATTACCCAACTTGTTGGCAGGGCGTGAAGTTGTTCCTGAAATATTACAAGAACAAGCAACCGCAGAGAATCTAGCCAATGCAGTGAATGAGCGTCTTGAAGATGAAAACTTGATTCATCAGCTGCAAGAAACCTTCTTATTTATTCACAAGCAGTTAAAGCGTGGTGCGAATGAGCAAGCAGCCAATGCAGTGATTAATTTACTCAACGATAAAAAAGGCATTCACGATGCTGATAATAAACCTGTTCGTTCGGATGATGCCTAATGTCTGACGCTAATTTGGCAGAAAAGTTTAATGTTTTAACGGAAGTCGAAGCCCAGTTAATGGAGCAGTGTATAGTGTACTGCGGTGTTGATGAAGCGGGTGCAGGTCCTTTGTGTGGTGATGTTGTTGCCGCTGCGGTTATTTTAGATCCTAATAATCCGATCGCAGCCTTGAACGATTCTAAAAAATTAAGTGAAAAAAAGCGTGAAGCTTTATTTCCTGAAATCAAAGAAAAAGCCTTAAGTTATTGTATTGCTCGAGCGAGTGCAGAAGAAATTGATAGTATCAATATACTTCAAGCACGCATGTTGGCGATGACTCGCGCTGTTCGTGGACTGAAACTTCACGGTTTAAAACAACTGCCTGAATATGCTCTTATCGATGGTAACCGTTTACCTGAATTAGACATGCCTGGTACGGCGATTGTCAAAGGGGATGCTTTGGTTGCGGCGATCAGTGCTGCGTCTATTTTAGCGAAAGTACAGCGTGACCATGAAATGGTGGCTCTGGATGGAAAGTATCCTGGTTATGGTTTGGCCAAGCATAAAGGCTATCCGACTAAAGCGCATATTGAAGCGCTGGAAAAATTAGGCCCTTGTGAAATCTATCGAAAAACCTTTGGTCCTGTTAAAAGACTACTAGCGGATAGTTAGTCTTTCCTCTCTGTAAATTTTTATAATTTAATATCAATAACTCGCTTTAATAGCTCTGTTTCCAGAGCTCAGCTTTAATTTCTAATGGTGAACTCTGTGCAATACGATGTAATTATAATTGGCGCTGGTGCAGCGGGCCTAATGTGTGCAGCCATTGCAGGGCAGAGAGGCCGTTCAGTTTTAGTATTGGATCATGCGAACAAGGCAGGTAAGAAAATTTTAATGTCGGGAGGTGGACGCTGCAATTTCACCAATTACTATGTCGAACCGGATCGTTATCTTTGCCGTAATCCTCATTTCAGTAAAAGTGCCCTCAGCCGTTATACCCAATGGGATTTTATTGGGCTTGTGGAGAAACATGGTATTCCTTATCACGAGAAGCAGTTGGGGGAATTATTCTGTGATAATAAATCCAGTGATATTCTTGATATGCTATTAAATGAATGTGAGCAGGGGGGGGTTACAGTCCAGCTGAGCACTTCAGTAGAGTCTATTGTTGATAATACTGAAAAAGATGACGCAGCGACCAGCTGGCAATATCAACTAATGACAACTCAAGAAGGCCTTCGCTGTCAATACGAGTGCGAGTCCCTTGTTATTGCTACTGGGGGGCTTTCGATACCCACGCTGGGGGCAACGGGTTTTGGCTATCAAATCGCTGAACAGTTTAATTTAAAAACCTACGCTACCCGTGCGGGGTTGGTGCCTTTTACGATCACCAACCAACTTAAATCTGTGTGTACGGAACTCTCTGGAAGCTCTTGTGACGTTACGATGGAGTGCAATAATCAGAGCTTTCGTGGCAACATGTTATTCACCCATCGCGGCTTAAGTGGTCCTGTCGTTTTACAAATCTCTTCCTATTGGCAAGCGGGTGATACGGTTAGGGTTAACTTATTACCTGATATCGATTTAGCGCAAGTGCTACGAGAAACTCAACACGAACGGCCTAAACTGTCGTTGAAGAAGTTTATCGCGCAATGGCTAACTCAGAAAATGTCTGAGCAATTGGTCGAATTCTTTTTGTCCGCGTTATTCAAGCAGGGGATCCCCCAGACTTTAGCAGAACTGAATGCGGAGCAGATGGATCTTATTGCGGCTCAATTTAATGCTTGGCAGCTAACTCCTTCAGGTACAGAAGGCTACCGTACTGCGGAAGTGACGTTGGGTGGAATCGATACCGATGAAGTCAGCTCTAAAACGATGATGGCCAAAAATCAGCAAGGCTTGTATTTTATTGGTGAAGTTTTGGATGTCACAGGGCATTTAGGCGGTTTTAATTTCCAGTGGGCTTGGGCTAGCGGTTGGGCCGCTGCGCAATATGTATAAAGTGCTTCTTTATTAACGGCTCTTTGCTGATTCTTTACGGAATAGAGAATCGGAAGCGCGTAGTATGTTAAAACCATATGATCACTGCTAACAATAATAAATAGGAAAATTATGCGTTTTCAATTGCTTGCTATTTTTTTTATCGTATTTCTAAGCGCTTGCCAAGGTAATAGCCAAAAAGATGAACTCGGGTTAAGCCCAACGCCCAGTGATGTTGACGGTGAAACGGGTGGTGAAACAGGTGGTGAAACAGGTGGTGAAACGGGTGGTGAAACGGGTGGTGAAACGGGTGGCGAAACGGGTGGTGAAACGGGTGGTGAAACGGGTGGTGAAACGGGTGGTGAAACGGGGGGCGAAACGGACGGAGAGGATTTAAGGGCCGATTTTCCTGAAGTTGAATGTTCATTGGTTCATAGTCCAAGCTATTCAGGAACACCGCCTGGAAGTACCGTGGACTATCTATTTTATAAAAATATTGACGGTGATTTTCTAAATTATAAGTTATCAGATGGCAGTAGTGAAAATTTAATTGATGAACTGACTGGTTATCGGTCTTTAGTCCCATACCAATATATCTCGGGAAGCTCTTTAGCGAATTTACAAAGCCAAAATCACGGTTTGTTACTAGCAACAAACCAGTTATTTTTTGCTAATCCCAGTTCTGGCCAGTTAGACCCAGTATCTAATCTAGATGTGACAGGACGCCAAATTTGTAATATTAGCCAGCACCATACGTCTTTCGCCAGATTGCCTGAACTTAATATCCAATTGGATGTTGCCGGTTCAAATTCATCGTGTGATGTTTATTTAAAGGTAGATTTAAGTCTTGGTGCAGGTGATGATTTTAATATGCTTCCTGATGCCATCGGCGACAAAGGCAATGCTATTTATGATCTAGCGGGTACTTGGCTGGGTAATTTACAGCGCCGCTCTCTCGAGGGTATTTCGGTACTTAAGTTTGAGCTTCCTGATCAATGCACGGCAACAAGTCTATTTCAGTTTGAAGCGGCTACTGATACCTGGGATGCTGAGCAGAAAGCGGATGGTAGTTTAATATTACGACTTGGTAAAAAAGTCTTTTTAATAGCGTCAGGGGATGTCGTTGATTTTGTTAAACAGCAAAATAGTTATGTTTTGCCTGATCCTCTTTATACTTTTGCCCGTTTTACTGATAATGACTGGTTTTCTGTTAATGGCGACTATGTACATTTCAGTGATAGCGAAACTGACAGTTTTTATAGTTATAAAATAACGGCAGAGGAACTCTCTTCGGCGCAGACTTTTTTAGAAGCGGTTGTAGATCCTGTGCCAATCGAGAATTTTTATGGCTTTAAAAAGTTCGAAGTAGACGATAACTCGGTATGGGTCGAGGTGATGTTTTATCTTATGCTGGATGTACTTGATGGGGAGGGTGAACCAACTCTTGATAGTGAAGGCAATAAAATACAAGTAGCACAATATTGGCATCGATTTAAGCGTTGGGATATTACTGGCCAAGCATGGGATATTGCAGCTCAACTGGATCATGTAGCAGATCGTGAAGGCAGTCGGACACTCTGGTATTCCATCAATAACAAAGCATACGTAAAGGTTAGAGAAGGTAATAGCCTACTGATAAAACATACTTTGCCTTCAGAAAGCTATGTCAGTGATTATTTACTGTCCGCAGGTGCTGCTGACCCAGTCGATAAAATTTGGCACTTCTTAGTAATAGATCCTCAATATAGCGAGGGGATTAACGCGGTACTTGAGGCCGACTATAGTAACGTAGGTGGGACTATTGCTTTAAAAATTACGGATAACTCCGGAGTTGAAATAGTCTTTTCTGGTTATGCTAATAAAGCTAAGTTATTTTCATTTGATCCATTACAAGGGGGATTTTTGATGGTAAAAGATCTATCTTGCATGGCCGCCTGTGCAGAAGGTGATACATTAGAATATGAAGTAACGGCATTGCAATTAAGTGATGGCGCCGATATTACGGTTTATGCTGAGACTCTCTCAACTTCAGAATAGAATCAACTTCATCCAATGATGACTCAATGCTAGAATGTGCGCCTTAATACGCACATTCTAGGTATTCCCTTCATGAAATTTGTTGCTAATGTCGATTTTAACGGTGGACAACTTCGCCCGTTAGATCAGTCAGACGTCGATACTATTGTTAAGTTATATCAAAAACAAACCTTAGCGGGACAGAGCACAACCGCCAGTACGGAGCATGCCGAACGGATGATTACTCTCTCGGTGCAGATGGCTGCAACACAGCGTGGCCTAATGTGGGCGATTGAAATAGATGGCCAAATGCTGGGTATGTTAAGCCTATATGACTGGCAGCCAACGTCGTTAAAAACTTTGATGCGTCTTGATGTATTGCCAGGGATAACTCAACAGCAGCAAGTCGATGCTTTAAGTACGGGCATCGATTTCTTGGCGAAAAAATATCACTTACGGAATTTCTCATTTCATTGTTTGCCGACGGATGACGAAGCAATGATGTCGACTATTCAGCAGGTCGGATTTATACAGCAGGCTTGCCTACGGGATTTTCGTCGTATCAGCCAAACAGAGTTTTCTGATGTTTTAGTGTTTAATAAAATTTTAGAATTGGCTCCAGAGACGCAGCATGAGGGAGAGTCAGCATGAACTGGAATTTAAATACTGAACACTATTATGTGCGCTTTGCTCACGAAGAAGATATTCAAAATATTTATGCCTTATTAGGCACTAATGATGTTGTGAAAAATCATCCTAAAAACCCAATGGTCGTTGAAGCGCAAGCGATGGATGAAGCGCGTCGTATGGTTATGCAGTTTGACGCCAAAGAAGCGGCTTTTTGGTTGGTTGAAGAAAAAGCGACGGGTAAGGTTGTTGCGCGTATTAGCTTACAAAAATTTAATTGGGTGAATGCCAGCGCTCAGCTTCGAGTTGACGTTTTTAGTGATTTCAAAACTCAGTCCGCACTTTCCGAAATGATTTATGCGGTCGCTACCTTAGCGTATGAAGACTTATCGCTGCATCGGTTGGAGTGGTTTTTAATGTCAGCTGATAAGTGCTTTATCGACATCGCGAAAGCTTTTGGCTTTAACCACGATGGTCAATTAATGAACTTTTTAGAATTTGAAGGCTCGTGGATTGATTATCAGGTATTCAGTCTGTTGAAGACTGACGATGTATGGCAGCAGGCGATTAAAGCCCAAGGGTTGCCTCAATCTTAAACAGCTACTCAAGTTTTGTATTAAAAAGCGATCAAAAAGACCTTTGTTTTTTTCAGAATCCACTAAACTTATTCAAGTAATTGAAATATAAATAGTTTGAGCTGGAAAACATGGCTTCGAGATCGCAACAGGTTACTGCACCATCCAATCCGACACTCTCTGCTAAGGCCTTTAGCCTGCAACAGTTTGATTGCCCAAAATGCGGCTTATTTAGCCCTTGGGCTAATGAGCTGCTGTCTCTTCGTGAACAGGTAATAACAGACCCATTAACGGGCTTGTTCAATGTTAGGCACTTTCGCAGTACTCTTGATATAGAGCTAGAGCGAACTGTGCGTACGACCATTGCCACTTCTTTGATGATGATAGATCTTGACCACTTCAAACAGGTAAATGACGTGTGGGGCCACGAGGTGGGTAATCAGGTGCTTAAGCTTACTGCGCACTTGATCAAACAAGTCACTCGTCAGTTGGATATTCAATGCCGCTATGGTGGTGAGGAGTTTGTGGTTATTTTGCCTTCAACAAGCTTGTTGCTCGCCAGTCAAGTTGCTGAGCGGTTACGTCAGCAAATTGAAGACAGTGAAATTAGGGTCGGAGAGCAACTTTTAAAGGTGACCGCGAGTATTGGCCTGTCTGTACGTATGGCCCATGAAAAAGGAACGGCTTCAGACTTGATCAAAGCGGCAGATCACTGCTTATATCAGGCAAAGTCAGCGGGAAGAAATCAAGTGTGTTTTGCTGGTTTAGAGCCAGAAAAAGAGACGACAGTCAGTGGCGATGAGAAAGAAGCATTAATGGGAATGTTTACAGATCACCAAGATTAAGTCCTAAGCATAAAAAAACCTCTTATTGGATCGTCCAATAAGAGGTTTTTTATGTCTAAATCAAGTGATGCTAGATTTTGCCAATCAAGGCAGTACTACGATTAGGGTGTAATGATATTAGCGGATCGCTATCAGTAGAATTATCGAAGCTGTGGCGTAGGCGGAAGGCTGGGTCTAAGCGACGTGTACACAGTGTTAAGCGCACGGTTAACCAACGGTAATCGCCTTTGCTCGCCGCGTGCAATACGATGGACGCGTCATTATCGATGATGGCTTTACAAATCGACACTAAATCCTGGCTGATACCTCGATCACGGTTTGAGATTTTATCCTGAGGAAGAGGGTAGCTCGCAATCGCTACAGAAGTCTCAACACCATTACGGATAGGGGTTGCTTTACCTATTCGTATTGGGGCGGCAACTCTCGTCTTTTTAGGCTGCTCTTTTACTTGAACGTAAGATTTCGCCTCGGTCTTTTTCTTGGCCAAAGATTGTAAACGAGATTTTTCAGCTTTTGCAGCGGCTAGTTGTTTTTGTAAGTTATCCTTTTTGGATTTGTCTTTAGCAGCCTGATTTTTTTGTTTTTGCAGCTTTTCATTGGCTAAACGACGCTTACGCTCGGCTTCTTGCTTCGCTTTTTTATCTGCAGCGGCTTTTTTTGCAGCAGCCACTTTGGCTTGTTTATCTGAGCTGGCTTTTTTCTTACGCTCGGCATCTAAACGTTTCTTTTCTGCAACGGCAGCAGCGGCTAACGCTTTTTGCTTTTTCCGTTCGGCTGTAGTTGGCCCTTTTTTAGTTACTTTCTTTGAGCTAGCTTTACCACCGCTTAGCTTATCGTTCTTTTCTTGTGCTGCTTCTAAACCAGGGCTTAGGGACGCAACTTGCCAAGCAATATCAAGGTAGCCTTGAGCTTGAGTGTATTTCTTCTTGGCAATGGCTTTATTAGCTAAAGACACGTACGATTCGCCGAACTTGAAGATCAGTGGCGTAATTCTAAAATCGAACGGCGCTTGGGCTCTGAAAGCATCAATACGCTCAAGGGCATTGTTACCGGCAGGTTTTGCTAATCGTTGCGCGCTGATGTCTGCTTGGATCTTCTTGAGCAGTCCATCTAAGTCTTCTGTAGCGGCGTGTGCGTTCATGCTAAGAACGAGTGCTGCGGCGATAAGTATTTGCTTCATATGGCTATAAGTGCCTATTTGTTATTGTAAAACGCACATTGGAGATAGCATAAGATGAAAAAAATAGCGCATAATGTCAAGTTAAAGTGCGAGAAAAGGAGTAAAAAAGTATGATGCGTTGGGGTTCGATCGTTTTTTCATTGCCTGCGATCCTATTATTAAGCTTATATGGTTGGGAGCTTTCAATAGTGACGGCGTGTGCAGATCAAGGTTTGAGTTATGATTTTGGTTTAGATAAATGTGTGCAAGGTGCGCAGAATATTGAGACGCCTTATTACGCTCGCCACACCATTTTTGTGAACTTGATGTTGCTTATTTCGGTATTGGGTTCTGTGATGATGACGATGGCGATGATTAAGCGGGGTATGCAGCAAGATTAGCCCGTTATTCGCTAATCTTGCTTTAAATATTTTCTTAACAACAATTTAGGTCGGTTAATGGCTGCTGAAAGGGGATTTCCTTGCCGCAGCCTTCAAATAGGCCAAAGTGTTGCTGCCAGTTACCGTAGAATTCAAAGTAGGGCTTAAAGCGGGTATTTTGCAACATTCTAAGGGTGTTGCCGCAGACAGCTTCTACTTTGCCTTGTTCGAACCTATGGTGCCCATCTAGGTCGAAATACGCTTCATGTTCTGGAATGCCTCCTAAGTACTTTACTGCTTGCCCATAATCTTCGCAGTCTGACTCGAGTTCATTGATTTTAAATAAGCGATAAGTCGCAGAATAAAACTTAATAGGACTTACTTTATTTTCCAGTTTGGCATTTTCAATCGTCAGTGGGCGATCACTTGCGAGTCGAGGGTCTGCAAAGCCTGCTTGCTTGCTTAAGTTGAGAAAATCATTCCAATAGAGTGCGCCGCTTAAACATTCACCATATAAAACGGGGTCATCTTGTAAATTCTGAGGAATCCGTCGATCTGCGTAGACATCAGAGAAATAGAATTCGCCGCCGGGCTTTAAAAGTTTGAAAGCGCTATTGAGTACGGCGAGTTTATCAGTCGATAAATTCAATACACAGTTTGAAACGATGATGTCGAAGCTTGCTTCTTCCAGTCCTAGCTCATCTAAGGTTTCTAAGTAACCCTGAATGAACTCGACGTTACTTGTGGGATGATTAAATTGATCGGCATGAAATTCTTTGTGTTTGTTGGCAATGGAGAGCTGTTCTGGGGTCATATCAATACCGATGACTTTTCCCGATTCGCCCACCAAAGCAGATAATAAATAGACGTCACGACCTGCACCAGAGCCTAAGTCTAGTATTTTCAAACCCTCTAATAACGGCGGAATTACGAGACCGCAGCCATAATAACGGCTATCAACTTCGGGATGAATTTTAGCCAGAATGGGTTTGAGATATTCTGGCATTAGCGCAGGGTCACAGCAGGCGTTGGTTTTTAAGTCACTGCTGGTTTGTAGTTGCTTGCCATAATAATCTTGAACGTCCTGCTGGGTCTTCATCATCTTGCGCCTTACATAATTCATTCGTTAGGAGAATGATTAGAAAGTAACTAGGCAGATAGTTCAATTATTAGCTCAATTAATAGTTCCAGTGATCGTCGTTGAAGCGTTATTTAAAGGCAACACTTCTTATATTTCTTGCCACTGCCGCAAGGACAGTCATCGTTACGGCTGGGATTTAAAGTTTGCGGTTGGTAATTGCCACTGTGGTAAAGCCAATGGCCACTCTCGAAGTAAAATTGAGAGGTTTCTTCTAATAAATGCCAGTGACCCAGCTCATAATAAGTCGCCTTAAAATGCACTTCGCCTTGTTGACTATCATTGTTAGCGGATATTATTTCTAAGCGTTTCCATTGAGTACTAGCGTCTAAAGCAAGCTGGGTAGGTCGAGTTTCTGGGTGCCAGCTGGCCAATAAGTAAGATTCGAGTTGCAGTGCAAAAGCGCTAAAGCGAGATCTCATTAAAGCTTCGGCGCTGCTTGCGGGTTGCCCTTTATGCAACGGTTGACAGCAATCAAGGTAGTCTTTGCCGGATCCGCAAGGGCAATCATTTATGGATGGCGTAATAGGCATAAGTAGCTCAGGTATGATATTTATTTAATTTAGCCTGAGTATTATAAACACTAATGAATAGTTTAATGCTAATTGTCGTTAATTTCGCCGATGATAGTAGGCTTAATTTCAGGACCTTTATAGCGTAATACCTGCTCATAAGACTTTTTGTAAACCTTACGTTCTTTGGCAGCAATAAACTGGCTAGAGGCTAAGCTGTTTTCTTGCTGAACTTGTTGTGAGCTAATCCCCATTAGATCGGTCGCATAGTGATATAAGTTATCTAAACGAAAGCCTTGATTTTGGTTAGTCTTTAAGTCAGATAGTGTTTGCGGTTTCAAATCTGCGAAGCCTTTTGATGCCCAGGTAATCAGAGGTACTTCTATCATGTTAGCGGTAACATTATCTGGACTGTGGCCCTTAATATTAATTTTATCGTAGACCTCTTCTCCGTGATCAGAGAATAAGGTTAACGCTTTGATAGTTGCGCTATCTTGTTGCAGTATCTCTCGTGTTTTCTGGACAACGAAATCAGTATATAAAACAGAATTATCGTATTGGTTAATACTATTTATTTTTCCTTGTGACAAGTCGTCTTCATAAGCGCGTATGTCATTATCATTGAATTGGTTGAATTCTTTTGGGTAGCGATTAGCGTATTGAGCATGACTGCCCATCATATGAATAAATATGACCTTGTGTTTAGCGTTATCGGCTAGTGCATCTTCAATGTAAGGAAGCATAAACTCATCGTAACGATTAACTTCAACACCTTGGTAGTCGTTGCTAATGAATTGGGTGATGTCCGCTTGATCAGCGATAGAAGCGAGTGTTGCTCGTAGCGGCTGTTGATTGGAAATCCACCAAGTTTTAAATCCGGCCATATTGGCAGTATCAATGATGCTCGGTGATTCTCTGTAATCGTTACCTTGTTCTGCTGTGGCTGCTGTCAAAGCGACTCGCAAGGAAGCATTCGTTTGGGCGTGGCTACTAATGACATCGGTAAAAACAATAGCTTCTTCATCGAGCTGATTAAGGAATGGCGTGGTATCTCGGTGATAGCCATAAACTGACATGTGATTGCGGTTAATGGATTCGCCAATGAGAAAAATATAGGTTTGTGATTCTTGTGAATGGGCAAGTTGAGTATCATTTTTAATGGTATTAACCAGCTGGTGTCGCAACGAAATTTCTTGTTGTAATCCCATGTGCCCTTTGTAATAAGAAGGCATGCTGCCTAGTACACCGGGAATAGTATCGTGAAAGCGTTGCATCACCGTAATGCGATACCCTGCTGTTAGAGTGAGCAGCATGCCCAGCGCGAGAAATGTAGTCCGCGTTTTGGTACGATCGAAATTAAAATGAATGCGCTTGAAAATGCCGAATAGAATTAACCAGTAAAAACTTAGTATCGCAGCGAGAGGTAAGGAAGCATAGCTAGCGGCGTATTCAAGTGCCTCATTCGCATCAGTATTAAAGACAGCCTCTAACGTTGCCGTCGTAAAAACACCGCCAAAGCTAATGGCATAACCAATATCAATGGTGCCGCCGATAATAAAAGGTATTAATAACAGTTTTATTAACAGAGGCTTATTACTAAGGAGGCCGATAAACATTAAAATTAACGTCCAGCCTAGGCGTGAATTATATTCACCTTCACGGACAAAGTCTGAGAACGTGATTTCAATAATAAGGGGAAACGCGAGTGCAAAAAATATCGCTAAAAATGCAAAGTAGAGGGGGCGATTAGAGTACGATTTTTTCATTTTAATATTTACAAATGTGAAAGTTTAACGAAGTACTAATGTTACATTAGTCCAAAAAAATGCAGAAGACTTAAAATGAAACAATCTGTTCAGAATTTGATACTAGTGAGTATTAGATGGTATCAAACTCTGAACACTAATTATGAAATTAGTTTCCTGCTTGTTGTACACTTTTCATTAAATTACCAATGGCGACCATCAATGCTTCGCTGCGCTTCTCACTACGGAAAGCTTGCATAATATGTTCACGCTTATTCGGTAGTGGCATTAAATCAGCGACCAAAGCATTGAATGCAGCTTGGCCTTGTTCATTACTGGCGAGGACATTTAAGAAGGCCAGCAATAAGTCACCTTTCAGGTCCTGCCAGCAGCGGCTGGCGATTGATGCTAAAACTTCGATACTGGTGGCTTTTGGATGTAATAAAATGACTTCGAGCAACATTTGACGTTGTTCAATATTTTGGCTGTGCGATAGCGCGCGCACAAATGCGGCTAAGTCAGCGGATTCAGCACCTTCTTTAATAACTTGGGCCAAGCGGTCATTAATCGCAACAGAAAGAGGGAAGTCGGGTTCAATATTTTCTAAAAATCCCAATAAGGTATTTAGCGGCGTTGTGGGCATATTGGCAATACCTTGCGCTACGAGCTTCGCGTTCTTGTCTTTGTCGATGCTCACTACAACTTCTGCAATGCCTTGCAGGCCTAATTGCTGCCAATTCTGCCAGCCCATATCACCACTTAAATAAGCGCGGGTGGTATTGTAAAAATCTGTGTGAGATTGGCCCAGCGTCGCTAAGGCCAGCGAATGGAAGTAAGCCATGCGATTTTGGTCGGGCTTATAATAGCAAGGTGCTTCACCGTGCTCTTTATCGGGATACTGTAAGCATCTTAACCAATGATTTAAGAACGCATCACGGTCGCCTGGCAGAATAAAATTCTGTTCATCCAGAGGTAGCTTTAAGAACCAGATGTTGTGATTGCCGGCTTTTTTCGGATTCCAAGTAAGAATACCAATCCAAGCATGTTGCAAGTACGGCGATGGGAAGGGCTTGTTAAGCGCTTCAATATCAGCAAAATCCGCCTTTGAAATTTTCTGTATACGGCGGCCTAAATCAAAAACACGCATTTGCGCGCCAGTTTCTTCGACGAATTTGCTGATGCTCACGAGTAAACCCCAAAACTAATTATTAATTGCGCGACATTCTAGCGGATTGGCTCTAGGGTATCGAGGGCTGAATGTTTATATAATCCTAGATATCGTACAATGTAGCCTGTATCACTCTTGTGTAGAGGGGTGGCGAGTAGATAAAATGTTAATAGGGCTTTTTATGGCAGGTTATGAACAGGTAAAGGCAGTATTGCAGTCTTTGCAGCAGACGATGCATCGCTCAGAATATTGGTCTAGCGTTGCTATTTCTGCGCAAGCATTACAGAGTCAGCAGCCATTTTGTTTAGATACGATGAATTTTAACCAGTGGCTACAGTTTGTGTGTATTCCAAAAATGCAGACGATAATTGAAACTAATCAAGTATTGCCGACATTTGTAAAGGGTCAGGGGTTAGGGCCAATGGCCAGTGAGTTTTATAAAAACACAGAGGCTGATAGGGCTATTATTGCTTTGATTCGCCAGCTTGATGATTTACTACAAGACTAAATATTTTAAGAGAAGGGGTCAGATATGGCATTTATTTTAGCGGCATTGGGTGGCGTTGTTTTGGGCGGTGGTTTAGCGGGCTGGATTCTCTCGAATCGCTGGCAGCAGCAAGTCGTATTAGTAAAAGAAGCATTGACTGAGTTGGCAGATAAACACCAGGCAGAGCAGCTGCAAAATAAAGAACTTAAGCAAAAGTTAGCGGATACAAATTATAAATTAGGTGAAGCAAAAAAAGACTTAGCTGCGAAATAATATTCCGGCTAGCGAAAGGTGCAGGAAAGTTAGTTGTAGAAACGAATAAAGTCAGAGAAGAATAAAGATTACCCAGGGTAGTCTTTGATTCTTCTCTGTATAGGTAGTGTTCTGTAGCCTCGTGGTCAATTAGCTTTTATTTGGCTAAATATGCCGTAAGTTCTTCACTGCCACCAATATACTCACCGCCGATAAAGATCTGCGGTGCCGTTTCTTTACCCGACATGGCTCGTAAAGAGGTAATGCTGGCATCTTTACCTAGCAAAATTTCTTCGTAGGCTAATCCAGCAGCGGTTAATTGTTCTTTCGCAGTGGCGCAGAAAGGGCAGCCGGGCTTGCTGATAACACTCACCGAAACCGGTGGTTTTGCATCGGCATTGATGTAGTTCAGCATGGTATCTGCATCTGATACTTCAAATGGGTCGCCTGGCTTTTGTGGCTCGATGAACATTTGATCGATTACGCCATCTTTTACCAGCATGCTGTAACGCCAGCTGCGTTTGCCAAAACCTATATCAGACTTGTCTACAAGCAGTCCCATGCCGTCAGTAAATGCACCTGTGCCATCAGGGATAACACGAATATTGCCCGCTTCTTGATCGGCTAACCAAGCATTCATTACAAATGTATCGTTCACACTAATACAGACGATTTCATCAACCCCATTATCTTTAAATACGCCGGCCAATTCGTTATATCTAGGAAGGTGAGTAGAAGAGCAGGTGGGGGTAAATGCACCTGGCAGAGAAAAAACGGCAACGGTCTTGCCTTTGAATACATCGTCGGTGGTTACGTTGACCCATTCATCGCCTTGGCGAGTAGGCCAAGTTACTTGAGGTACTGTTGAACCAGTGCGATCTTGTAATGTTGTCATTTTATTACCTTTTGATTGAATATGTTTGTTGTTTTGACTGAGTTCAGTATGGACAAGGATTCGGAAAGGGTGAAATGAATAGATTAAATCGAGGTGTTAGTTTTTAGCTATCAGGATTCATTGGCTAATAGCTATTATAGCTTCAACCATCCTTAGAATAAGTAGCGGCTGGTGACGGACAATTCGTTACACATAAGCCGTAGTCGAAGTTTTCCTTGTGGGTGGCTTCGATAGAGATGTTTAAGGGCAAATAGAGGTTGGTATAGATACTCGAAACAAAGATTACGCCAGTATTCTGGCTCAACGAGGTCCAGTGTGGTTTCGAATAATGTTTTATAGACGCGCTTTAGCCAGCTTTCCTGTAATTGAATACGATTTTCTAAGCCTGCTTTATTCGCCATATCTAAACCAAGGTCTATATATTCATTTAGAAAGGCTTCCTGTTGCTCAAAATGAATGCGCTTAGGGCAGTGACGAATATCATTTTCCAATTGCTGAAATCGATTCAGCCCTTCGGCTTGGCTCAATATTGGCTGGCTTGTCATTATAAAACTCCTCTTTCCCCTTCTTTTGGAGAAGAGGGCTCATGTCTTTAGGGTTTGTATATTAAAGATAGTGAGAATCATTACTATTTGCAATAATTAAATGAGAATTCATCTTATTTATCTGAGCTGAGTCAATTTACAGTGGAATTACTGATTCTCAATGCTTCAGTAGGATCGACTAACCATTCAATGACTGCATGATTCATGACGAGATCAAATTGTTGGTCAAAGTGTTGAGGAATCTCCTGAATACTGCATTGAGTGAAATTTACCACCTTGCACCTTGAAAGAGAGACTTTGCCCCCTCAAGCATTTTAGCTGAAATGTCACACAGCTCTATTTTATGGCCATTTTCTGCAAGTTCGGAACTGAATTGGCCCATGCCTCCACCGGCATCCAAAATTGAGAGTGATTCTTCTTGTCCAATGTTGAATTTATAAAAAATCCTCCCGTAAAGCATATAATCGCAACATTCCTTTGGGTGCCATAAATGTTCTTTTTAACGCGTTTGGTTAAATCATAAAATTGCGATCGCTTGGGCTGGTGATTTAACACTCTATTGGCGCTAATTAGATTTATAATTAGAACAGTGGGGAAAGTAGTAGATGCTGCTATTGTAAATATACAGGGGCTTAACAGCACTGCATAATAGGGCCAGATTTCAAATAGCGGCAAATTCAGTATTTAGCCAAACAATTTCCAAATAAATTAATAGGGCATATATTTCATCATGGCGTCGACTCCAGAAAACTTTTTTTCAACTACTCAGCTAGCAAAAAAGCTAAATCGAGATGCTAAAGATGTTTTTTCTTTATTATCTGATCGTGGCTGGATTAAACGTGAAGGAAAGGTTTGGCGTTTATCTAACAAGGGCGAGTTTGAAGGTGGGCGCTATACCCGGCATGAGAAGTTCGGTGAATACATTGTATGGCCTGAAGATATTAAAGGGCATCGTCTCTTTAATAATGAAACATTTAATTTTCTGACGGCCTCTCAATTAGGTAAGTCGCATAAAATACCTGCAAAACGTATGAATTTGATTTTGTCAGAGCTCGGCTGGATAGAGCGATTTCACCATGGCTGGAAATTAACCGCATTAGGTCAGGCAGTTGGCGGCCAGCAGGTCGAGCATGAAGGTACGGGTATGCCTTATGCTCAATGGCCTGAGCAAGTGCGCCATAACCTACAATATAAAGCGACACTAGAAAAGTTGTCTCAACATAATGAGCATTTATCCAAAGAAGCCGACTTCTTTATTGCGGGTGGACGTTTGTGTGAGTGTTTAGACGGGCATCAAGTGGAATCTGCAGCTTTAGCTGAAATAGATAATTGGTTATACGTCTCTGGTATTAGCCATGCTTATCGTCGAGAGATACCGACTGAGTTAGACCACGGTACCGAGAGAATTAAAGAAAGCATTAGTTGTAACTTTTACCTTCCTGTTGGTCATATCTATATTGAGTACTGGGGCCAAGAAAAGAGCCCCGCGGATATTCAGGCTAAGCTGGCACGCAAAGAAATTTATCATGCAGCGAAATTGAAACTAATCGAACTCAATGAGAGTGATCTTAATCATTTAGATGATGTCATGCCAAAGCTTCTGCTGCAGCACGATGTAGACGTCTATTAAAGGGTTGAGTAATTAAGCATGGCAACGGTTGGTTCTCACTATATTAAGACGGCACTCGGTGGTGCAAAAGCGAAAGGTATTGATACGCGTGCATTGTTAAGAAAGGCCCGCATATCTGATAAACAAATGAATGATCCTAATGCCCGCGTGCACGTGGATTTAGTCGCGAAGCTTTATTCTTCAATCGCCGAAGAGCTCAATGATGAATTTATGGGCTTTACTGAGAAGTCATTAAAGGTAGGCACCTTTGCCTTGATGGCCGATTGGGTGAGTTACTCATCTAATCTGGAAGAGTTATTGCAAAAAGGTATTCGTTTTTACAATCAAATAACCGATGAAGTGCAGATCTCGCTAGAATACGAAGGGGATCATGTTTATTTCACCACAGTCTTCCGTCGGCCCGAACTAGATTTCGAGCACTTCTATATAGAGTACTGGCATGTAATCTGGCATCGTTTTGCTAGCTGGTACATAGGTAAGCCTATTAAGCTGTTAGGTTCTTATATTAATTACACGCCATTAGATAAGGCTGAATACGATTTACTCTTTCGTTGTCCTACCTATTTAAAGAGCAAATACAACCGCTTGGTGTTTCATCGTAATTATTTACACGAACCTCTTATAAAAAGTCAGCGTGAATTACAGGTATTCTTACGCCGAGCGCCGATTGATTTATTGACGATTCCAGGTGAAGACAGCAGCTTAAGTGCGCGTATCTATCAGTTACTTGAGCCTAAGCTGAATCGTGGTGTCGTGGTGCCTGGTTCTGTTGAATTATCAAAAGAGCTATCAATGAGTGAGCAAACTCTTAGGCGCAAACTTATGGCTGAAGGTACCAGTTATCAGCAGATTAAAGATAATTTACGCAATGATATGGCGAATAAGCTTTTACGTGATCGCAGTATTACTATTGCTGCGATTGCCAGGCAATTAGGATTCAGTGAACCGCGCGCTTTTACTCGAGCTTATAAACAGTGGATGGGTGTGACTCCTCGTGAGTATCGCGCGCAGCGATTGGGGCGTATTGGTTTTAAGTGAGGTGCCGTTATTGGGTTGATTCTGGATTGTTGGTTTCCTGACCATGATTAGCTTGCGCTCATGATGGAAATTGAATTTTCACGTCAAGTCGTGAACCTCAGCGGTTGCAGGAATTCACGGCGCTACGTTCCATTGGGGCTCGTTAAAAGATCCCTCCTTCTAGACGTTCTACAAGATTAATCCTCATTGCTCTCCGCAAATCACTTGCCTTTGAAATCTGATAAAGCCTTATTTCTAAAACTGTGCTTGCCCCGATAATGAATCCCGGCGTTTTGTAGAGCACCAAGATACATGGGTTATTCATGCGTCTATATAGTTACTATTACCTGTCTGCTTTTAACTTTTCCTACTTTCTTAAGCGGCACTTGTATCTACTCAAGTCTCATCTATTCTTCAAATCTCAGCCTAATTCGTACGATTTCAAAGCTGTTATGGTAGTTTTTGGATTAATTTCATTCATTTGTAATACTTTTACAAGAATCGGTTGACGGGGCTGTGGATAAGCGTATTATTCGCCGCCTGCTTAGACAGAACGACCTTCGGGAAGTGCTGGTTGAGCTGAGATAAGGTGTTGTTTTTAAAGGTTTTTTTGAAATCTTCCTGAAAACAAAGGCTTGACTCTCTGGCTGAAATCTATAAGATACGCAGCCTGCTTAGAGAGAACTTAG
>Ga0209292_1000685_pt1 | contig 43575 bp, 42 predicted proteins | sample GOMGulsemesocosm_2_FD_184634 | JGI IMG/M metagenome (GOLD analysis project Ga0209292, IMG submission 184634) | Methane-oxidizing microbial communities from mesocosms in the Gulf of Mexico - GOM9C Gulf of Mexico (SPAdes) (version 2) | ecosystem: Environmental > Aquatic > Marine > Cold seeps...
TCAAACCCGAGATATGCACTGGCTGAAAAGCAATAAGCCAGAGGGGGCGATGCTAGTGATTACCGATGTGACTTCTGCTTACGCAGTGATTACCGTGATGGGGCCAAAATCTCGCGAAACACTGAGCAAATTGACCGGCGAAGATATGTCCCATGAAGCTTTCCCATTTGCCAGCTCTCGGGAAATTGAACTCGGTTACGCCATCGTGCGCGCTTCAAGAATTACCTATGTCGGGGAATTGGGTTGGGAGTTGTATATCCCGACAGAATACGCACCGAGTGTCTATGATTTAGTGTTTGAGGCGGGCGAGGAGTTTGCCATTCGCCCTTACGGCTATCACACCCTGAATTCGCTGCGGATGGAGAAGTGCTACCGCCATTGGGGGCATGATATTACCGATGCAGATACCGCTTTAGAGGCCGGTTTAGGCTTTGCCTCTGATTTTGAAAAAGAGGGCGGTTTCATCGGTAAAGAGGCGTTGTTAGCACAAAAGGCGCATGGGCCACTGAAAAAGCGTTTTATAGCCTTTTTGTTCGAAAACCCCGAGCCGCTGTGTTACCACGAAGAACCAATCTACGCCGATGGTTCAATAGTCGGTCGTACCACTGCGGGCATGTTTGGTCATACGGTTGGTGCCACTGTGGCGATGGGATACGTGGAATTAGACAGCGGTGTCACTAAAGAGTGGTTGGATAATACGGATTTTGAGATTGAAGTGGAGTGCGAGCGCTACAAAGTCACCCCATCGCTGCGCTCATTCTATGACCCTGCCATGCAGAGTATTAAGTGCTAAGCGATGTGTAGCCGGCGCTTTACAGGTTTAAAGCGCCGTCCCACCCGCAATTAAATGGGTGTTTGGTGAGTTGTCCTCAGTTTTATTTGCTGCCCTGAAAGCAGGTGGTACGTATTAGCTATGAGAGCAACTTAAGATTTATAACCATAATACTAAAGAGGAAGCGAGCAATTATCTCTGCATTAATACTAGATGGAAAAGCCGTGAAAAATAGCTTGGCGAGCAAGTCGCGCAACTGACAAGTGAGGGGCATACACAGCCTGTGCTAGTCACGATTTTAGGCGGTGACGATCCTTCTTCTGCCACTTATGTGCAAATGAAAGTCAACGCTTGTGGGAGAGTGGGGATGGGATCGCGCAGTATTAATTTGCCTGCCTCTACCACGACTGAACAGTTATTGGAGACTATAAAGCGCTGAATATTGGCAGACAAGTGTGCGGTATATTGCTACAGCATACTGTCCCTGAGCAAATCGATGAAAGAGCCTGTTTTGATGCGATTGCGATTGAAAAAATGTCAATGGAATCACGACTCAAGGTTATGGTCGCATGGTCACGGGTGAGCAAGCTTTTGGCTCAACGACGGCTGCTGGCATTATGACCATGCTCAGGCACTACGATATCCCCTTAGAAGGCAAGCACGCCGTGGTGTTGGGTCGCAGCCCAATACTGGGGAAACCGATGGCGGCGATGCTATTAAATGCCAGTGCCACAGTTACTATTTGTCATTCGCGCACTAAGAACTTACCGGCATTAGTGGCGCAAGCAGACATCGTCGACAGCGCTGTCGGTATTCCTGAGTTAATCAAGGCGCACTGGATTAAAGATGGTGCGGTGGTGGTTGATGCGGGTTATCACGCCGGTGGTGTGGGTGATATAGAGAAAGAGGGGTTAGATGAACGCGCTGCTGCCGTCACCCCGGTACCCGCAGGTGTTGGGCCAATGACGATTAATGCACTGATTAGCCAGGCGCTGGAATCGGCGCAAAGTAAGGTGCTAACACCGCGCTAAAGTGAGTAATCTAAGCAGTGCATCTGTCAGCTGATAAGCCAGGCAGTGATGCACTAATAGTCTATTTACATTCTCTGCTGTCATCGGCACTCAGTGTGCTTGTGCAGCACAAAAAGTTCTCTCTTTTGACTGCACAAGCACAGGTTTTCTTGTATGGTGTCAGATCTGCTAATTCCTAACGAGTGGAATTACTGATCATTAGGTCGATGTCTGAGAGAATAATAACCATGAAAAAGATGTCCTTAGATGCAATAGATATTCGTATTTTATGCGCTGTTCAACAACATGGGAAAATGAGTAAAGCGAAGCTGGCCGAGTGGGTTGATTTGTCGCCAACACCTTGCTGGGTGCGACTCGCTAAACTGGAGAAAGCGGGTTTTATCAAGGGCTATCACGCGCAAATTGACCTTGATCGGATGATTGATTTAACCAAAGTCATCGTCACTATTTCATTAAAAGCGCATAGCCAAGCGGATTTTCATCTGTTTGAATCTTATATACAAAAAGTGGATGAGATAGTTGAGTGCTATGCAACAGGTGGCGGTTCAGACTATGTTTTGAAAATTATCACACATAACCTTAAAAGCTTTCAGGCGCTGATTGAACAGCTACTCAATGAAGAGATAGGCATAGACCGCTATTTTATTTATATTGTCACTAAGCAAGTCAAGCATAGCGACCCAAATGTCACGCATTTAATGAAGCAAAGCTGCTAGTTTTACAGCCAGTGAGGGGCTAAGTGCTCGCTGGCTTTGCTCACTGACGCCACTTTCATTTTCAATCCACAGCTATTGCTAGTCCAAATAGACTGTTTGAGCGACGTTTCTAGTCTCAATGGTCGCACCACTATGATTCTTTAGTCCCCCGATTGTGTTTATTTCTCCTATGATAATTAGGTAGAGACCTCAGCATAACTACTGCATTTGATAATACGGCGTTAAAAACAAGCTCAATATGCTCATTTACACCAGTAATGCCCATAAACAGGGGCACACTGACTCCGCTATTTCGCTTGTTTTTATTAAAACCCTTCGGGCCAGCTAAAGCTGTTGTCTACGCTTCGCTCCGGCTGCCTTGTCTTATCTACATTCGCTACGTTATGCAGAGGTCTCAGTTATTAATTTTGTTGCAATGAGACAATTCGATATTCATATTTAACTCGAATGTTGCAGGCAATTGCTTGTCCCTCTGCCGTCCCCTTGTTTCTACAGACTTTTGTTTCTCAATCGGCCGGACATTTCAGGGCGGCGCTCAATTGCAAAGCCTGTAAAAACAGTAATAGGCGCTATTATCACACCATTGCACGCAATATCCGGGCTCATTATCTCTGATTAATTAAAAATTGCCGGTAATCGCTAAACGAAATTCACGTCCCGCGTGAATAGCATCAGAGCCGTCAAATACTTTTTTATCATTGACATTAATGATGTTGGCGCTTAACTCAATGTTATCGGACAAACCTTTTACTAAACCTAAATTCACAATCCCGTAACCTGATATCTTGGTATCATTGGCAGCATCTGTATATTGCGCACTGACCGCTTGCAACGATGCCGAAACAGTGGCATCGATAGCGTGTAACTTTTGGCTGTAATTCAAGTTGGCGATATGCTTTGGTCTGTCGATTATTTGATTGCCATCGTTAGCACCGCCGTCTCTATTCACGGCATCTGTATAGGTGTAGTTAAAAGCCAGTGTGCGGCCAGTTTTTATCTGCCAAGACACACTCCCCTCTAACCCTCTAATTTCAGCTTCATTGACATTTGAATAGAGGTTTATTTGATTTGCGCTACTATCGATTCCACCATCAGCGGTAGTAATCATGTTCTCGATGTCTGATGCAAAAACGCTCACCCCTGCAGACAGAGTATTGCCGATGTAGTCAAAACCAATTTCAGCAGTTTGACTCTCTTCGGGCTGTAAATCATCATTGCCCATGTAGACACGGCCCGGTCCACCTGAAATCACATAGTTTGACGACCCCTCGCGGATAGCTGGCGACATACGCCCTTCTGCATAGCCGACTTTTACCGACCACTGATCGTTTATTTCAGTGTTCCAGTAAATCTTAGGGCTTAACGCTCCACCGTATTTGTTGTGATCTTCATAGGAAAAGCCCAGTGTTAAGGTATTATTGTCATTAATATCTAGCGCATCCTGGGCATAAATTGACCCCGATTTGAAAGTATCCTCGAAATCTCTATTCGGTCTTTCAACAGTTTCTTCACGATAATCGACACCCGCGCTAAGGTATTGGTTTTCTGTGAGTGCGCCATCCACAGACCAACTGGCATTTTTATCTTTGATGAACCAATCAGTACCAGAATCATCGATATCGTTACTGGCATTAGATACTGATAAGCTCGAGTTAAAGTCCGCTATGTTAAAGATATAATCCAAACCAAAGAGTATTTTGTTTTGGTCAAGCTCATCAATAGACAAGCCGGAACGCCCTACACTCTGGCTGCTAGATTCCTCACGCCCATTGATATAACTCAGCTCAACTCTATCCTCCTCGTTAATCTGCATACCCAGCTTTAACTGCGCATTACTCACCGCGCTATCAGGGTGAGCAGAAGTATTATCAGCACTGATAATCGCATCATTCAATTGTCTATCAAGGTTTAGGCTAAGATCGAATCGCTCGCCAATTTTTCCCCGGGTAGCAAAGTTGATACCTTTACCGCTACCACCGTCGCCAATAATGTTTTTAGCTGAAACAGTCATACTGCTCTGCCATTGATCTTGTGGTTTCTTAGTGATGATATTAATCACTCCAGACAATGCATCGGCACCATACAAACTTGAGGCCGCCCCACGAATAACCTCAATGCGATCAATATTGGCGATTGCCACCCAGTTAGTGCGATTACTCGGGCTTCCAGAAATATTTCTTTCAGCATTGGCGACACGTTTACCATCAATCAATATCAAACTGTACTCTGCAGCCATTCCTCTGATACGAATTTCACTACCCGCAGTGCCCCCACCTGTCCCCACTGAAATACCCGGCAAATTCGACAACGCCTCTTCAACACTGCGAGCACCACTGGCTTTAATTTCTTGTGCGCTAACAACGCTCACCGCCCCAGAAAATTCCTGCGCGGCAATCGGCGCTTTCGCGGAGATAAAAATAGTTTGATCGTTTTGAGCTGCGTTAATGAATGCGCTGTTCGCTAATAAAAGTGCAGCGCTAAACGCGGTTAAAGGAGATTTCATGTTACAACCTATTGATTAATAGTAGCCGATTGGCCCTGATGATGTTTAAGTTGCACTATTTGGCTGCCGATAAAATAGGTGGCTATGCTAGGCAAGGGGAAAATTGTTTCTCAATAAAACTCTGCATAACAACAATATTGATTTAGTTGTGCAGAAATAGAACTTACTTAGTCAGAATCAGCTTGCCATTGCGCGTGATACGCAACATATATCGCTGATCATTATGGATGATGACCAATTCTTTTTTGCCTTGCATTAAGTCATTACTAGTGACATTCAAAGCAGCGATAGATGGGATCTGAGTGATAAAGGACATACGTGCGCCTAATAATCTAAATGAGAATGATTTAGATTTAATCATTTAGTATCCAAATATTCAAGCATTATGTAGTATTAATCTATTTTTTATGGCGTAAAGCCGCTTTAGCCACTAAATGTTTGGGGTCTATTATTAGCATATTAGAAAAGTGTAGATTAGCGCGCTCCTCTCGCTTTAAATGCAATGAGCAAAGCGCCATTAACAATTCCATTTCAATGACATGCTTTTGATCGATAACCGGTATTTTTTGCGCACTGCTATAAGCTAACTGCCACTGTTTATTTTGATAATAAAGCCGAGCGAGTTGCAAATGCTTAATATCACTTGGCTCTGTTTGCTGTAATACATTAATTGCCTTAGTAAACATTTTTGCCAAGCTATAAAAGTGTACCAGCAGCTGCGAACTTTTAGCGCTTTGCAGATATTGCCGCTCAATTGCCAGCTCAATCACCTTGCTTGCTGCAGCAGGGTTCCCTCGTTGTGACAGACCACTCGCCAGCAGCTTAATATGCTCAGAGCTTTGCAAGACACCATTTTCAAAAGCGCTGTATAGCAGGGTAATTGCTTGCGCTTTGCTGCCACTATTTTCATATAAGGTTGCCAGGGTTAACCAGTAGACTTGCTGTGTAGGTGCAAGCTTCAGTAATTGCTTTAATACTGTGATTTGCGCAGCGACATCACCTAGACCACGCTCGATAACAAGCAAGGATTGATATCCGCTAAGTGTTGGCTCAAGCGTCATTGACATCGCTTTTAATAGCGCTTTCTTGGCAGCTTTCCACTGCCCTAACCCTTTATAACTCCAGCTAGCGCGCAGATAATCTTGGGCACTAAAAGCTTGAGGAGAACCTTTAACTAACATTTTGTTCCATAAAAGCCAGTGATCAATACTGCGCTGCCAGTCTTTTAGCTGATAATTCGCCTGCATCAATTTGGCCTGAATACTTTGCCTATCTCGGTGCGGTAGCGCTGAATACGACAGTGATTGCTGGTAATGCTGGTTGGCCTTAGTCCAGTTTTTTTCACTAAAAGCGAGATTACCCAATATCTGCCAACTAAGTGCATGTGCATATTTGCTATGCCTTTCTTCATTAAACACTTGCAGCGCCTGCCTGGCTTGCAAGCTTTGATGAGTGTTTATACTTTTAACAGCGCCAGTGAGCACTTGGTGCTCAGCATCAGAAAGCACTAACGCTGCTTTAACTTGAGCTATGCTCACTAAAATAACACAGCAAATTATCGAAAATCGTAGCCTATTTATGCTCATCATTTATCCAGCTTAAAAACCAGTCGTTGAGTATTTCTATAGGCGCGGGCTGCTTTTGAAAACTTCCATCTGGCCACCGCTTTTAGTACCGCTTTATTAAATACTTTCGCAGGTCTTGCACTAGTAATAGACAAGCTATCTGTATCGACCGAACCATTGGCTTTGACCAGAAAGCTAATCACAACTTCCCCTTCAATCCCTCTTCTTCTGGCTCTTTTAGGGTATTTTGGACGCACTCGGGAAATAGGTTTTGATGATGTCCCACCACCATTCACCGCTTGTGACGATTTTTTTGATGATGAGCTACTCGTTGCTTCAATAGCGGATGCTTTAAGCGATGTCGATTTCGAAATCCGTGTTTTTTTTGCCGCTTCAACGGCTTTAACCGGCGGTTTTTTGGCTACTTTTTTGATGACTTGTTTAACGACTGCTGGAGGTTTTGGTTGGTTTTTTTTAGCAACCGGCTTTTTAGGCACTACTGGCTTAATCATTACCGGTTCAGGGATGACTACTGAACCACTAAGCAAAGGTTCTAATAAATCTTCGAGTGCCATCTCAGGGACTATTTCAGGAATCATCTGTTCAGCAAGTGAAAGCTCTACTTCAGGAATCTCTGCTTGAGCCATAGGAGGTTCTGGCAGTGCTACTGGGTCAAACTCACTAACACTGGAAGTCTCAGTCGGGCTAAAGTCAATCTCGCTTATGTTAACGCTGGCAGGCGCTTGCATCACCGGCATAACCCGTTGCTGAATTGTGCCTAAACCCGCTAGTTGTACCATCAGTAACAGCAATAATAGGACAAACAGCCCAGTCATTGGCGCTAACACCAGATGCTTCATACTAAGACGCCTTGGTAGCGACCGCTACTTGCTGCACTCCCAACCCTCTCACCTCATCGAGCAAGTGAATAAGATCACCTGTGGGGGTATTTTCATCAGCTTTAATCAATACGGACAAATTCGCTGTTGCTGCCAGCTTAGTCACCAAGGTATTGGCGACTTGCGCAAGGGACACTTCTTTTTTGTCATACCAAACTTGGCCTTGGGCATCTATGGCAATGATAATGCCCTTGGATTTTGGCTCGCTGCCCAATGTTGAGCTAGGTGTATTTATCTCAACCCCCTGCTCTTGCACAAAGGTGGTTGAAACTATGAAGAAAATCAACATGATAAACACCACATCCAACATGGGTGTCATATCGATAGCCGCCTCTTCAGCGGCACCTGTGAAATTAATGCGAGATCTCATACCTATATGCCGCCCTGCTTATTTGATGTAAGTTGACTCGAGATAAGCTCTATCGACAATCGCTCTAAAAGTAATCGCTTTGCCGCCACTAAACGCTGTAAATAAACAAACAAAAACATCGCACTGATTGCGATAACCATGCCGGCCATCGTCGGTAGTATGGCACGGGCAACGGCCCGTGCCATTATTTGCGCATTAGCGACACCGCTTAAACTTATTGCATCGAATATTTCAATCATGCCAACCACTGTTCCCATTAACCCCAATAGAGGGCAGACATTAATCGTGGTGCGTATCATCGCCATCGAATGATTTAACAACCTCTGCGCTTGCAACATATTTTGCCTGAGTATGCGATGGCTCATATCCCGCTGTAGTGCTTTTTGTAACTTAGGAAATTCAATTTTTAGCGCCCAAACTTTCGCGAACAGCATACTCCACAACACAAAGGCCATGATCGCTAGTACACTTAATACAACGCCACCTGCGGCAAACAAACGCTGTAGGGATACGACATCAAACATGGCTAGCATTAACTCAAGCAAGCGCAGCACCTTGAAGTGTTATATTGGTGTTCTGATGATCAATCTCAGGAGAAGACGGATTGTCTGCTATTTCTCTCTTTTGTTCAGTAGATGCCTTTTTATTGGCGAAATATTCACTGAGCAAACCTAAGCTCTGCTGCTGAATCAACTGCAAAATAGCTTGGGATTTAGATGAGAGAAAGCTATGACAAAACAACAGCGGAATTGCTACGCACAACCCCATGACAGTAGTGATTAATGCCTGTGAAATTCCACCAGCCATCAATTTGGGATCGCTGGTCCCTAACAGAGTAATACTTTGGAATGTTTCAATCATGCCCGTCACGGTCCCTAACAGCCCAAGTAAAGGTGCTACAGCGGCCAATAGCTTAACCAGCGAATGGCAGCGCTCTAATCTAGGTATTTCAGACAACATGGCTTTATCAATGAGCAACTCTGCGTGCTCGAGTGACTCTCCCCCTTTGACTGCTTTTAGCACTCGACCTAATGGGTTATTACTGGCCTGTTTTTGCAACTTTAGCTCGCCTCGAATACTGCCGCTCACCCAACTCATGTAGAGCACCCGCCACAGTGCAATCACCACGCCTAAAGCGCCTAAACTCAAAATAATATAGCCCACTATCCCGCCTTGCTCTATTCTCTGGCGAAAGTTAGGAGTACGGCTTTGTTGATCGAGTAATTGGCCCTTTAACGGGTCTATGGTTAACTTGCTGCTAGTGCCATTTAGATATTCTCTCGCCTGCCGTTTTAACCCTTCACTGACACCTATGCGAATTTGCAACAGACCTGAATTAACATGGGGCGCGAGATAATTACCTTGTGCATCGATGGCATTAAAAGCGCCAATTTGCACAACCTGCGTAGCAATTGTTGCACCTTTCTCATTAATTACTTTACCCTCAAAGCGATTAATACCCGCTTTGGCGGTCATCTCTTGCATTAAGATCAACCACAACATTTTCAAATCTTGTAATTGAGGTACATCCCCACTATAGGCAAATGCCAGCGATTGTTGATGCTCGGGAAAGCGCGCACGCGAAAAACCTACATCCAGTTTTTCAGACGCCTCTTTGGCATATTTTTTAGCAAAAGCAAACAGCGCACTTAGCTGGCTGCTACGTTGCACAAGCTCATCGCTCTTTAACGAGTTTTGCGCATTTAACGCGCTAAACTGCTCCTGTAACTGTTGTTGCTGTTCTTTTTTACTTGAGATTTTTGCACGCAACCTTCGTAGCTGTAACTGCTTATCTGCACCCTTTTTCTTAAAATTAGCTAAACGCTGCTCCTCCTGCACCTGATGCAACGCCAATGAGTTTTTAACGCTGTTAAGCACATTAGCCATATCTTCACTGGCATTAATGACAGCGCTAAAACACAGCAGCAATCCAACCATTATTTGCAGTTGTAACATTCTCACTGTGAAATACTCCCTAAATTGAAATCAACCAATTTAGGAACACCAATATCAGTAGCCATATTTATAGCCACCTTCAATTGCGCATTACTCTCATCATCGAGCTTAATCCAACCTCCATGCTCTTTATCCCAACGTGATGAGCGACTACCATCTAAGCGCTGGTAATACCATGCAACTCTACCGAGGCGCAGGAAGTTCACTTGCGTCTCAAGATCGTCAATTTTGACACTGCCAGGATAGCTCTGCATTTGTTGAGCATATTGATCTTCTTCAACAAATGCCGCTAATAATTTTTGATATTTAACACTGATATTGAAAACAGGGCTGACAATATCTTCACCCAAGCGGCGGATTTGATTTGTTCTATGTTCTTTTAGGAAGGGAATATCTGCAGCGACAAACGCCTCTAAACTATGATGCATCTGTTCAATTAAGGGTTTTATTTCGCGATCAATATTGGCAACCCAATCGAACTGCAAAGAGAGACTTTGTGAGCTTTGCTGCAACTGGTCAATTTTAACTGCCAATGATCTATTATAAGATTCAATGCCTTCAAGTTGTCGGGTTAATGTTAGGAACTCTTGATCAAGTACATTTTGCTCTGTGTGCAACTGATCTATCTCACTTTGCACTTGAGCAGACTTTGGCAGTGCTAAGTTCACTTGTTTATTAACATCATCTACAGAGGACGCCAAGAGCGCTTGTGATGAATAAAAAAGGCCAACAGCAGCGAGAGCTAACAATGTAGTATATTTCATTTTATTAAATCTAAATACGAGTGATTAACATTACTATATAGTAAAAGATTTACACTAATATATGCAATCCTTTTTAAATAAAATCTTAGTGACTTAAATTCGACAATAGCGAGCTAAATATTATGCAATTCAGCAGAGGAGATAGGGATATGAACAAGAGCGCGCGGTACAAGCAGCCAAGATAAACCAATATCTCAACTGCTTTTTGGTAAGAATCTTTCGCTTAAGAGAGCAAGGTACCACCTTCAACATCGACAATAGTGCCAGTGGTATAGCTATTGGTCATGGCAAAAATAACACCTTGTGCAACCTCTTCTGGCCGACCTGCGCGCCCCATTGGAATATGCGCAGTCATATCCGCTAGTTTTTGCTGCTTTTCTTCACCCATTGCATCCCACATAGCGGTATCAATTAAACCCGGTGAAACGCCATTAATGCGCTTAGGTGCAATTTCCACTGACAATGCCTTGATGAAAGCTTCCACAGCACCACCGGTGCAACTTAAAGATGACATCCCCGGCTTGTATTTGCGCGCTGGGGTCCCACTGACTAATGTAATAGAGCCATTCGCTGTTACAAAAGGCTCGCCATTTCTGACCACATTGGTATAGCCCCAAAACTTTTGAAAAGCCGCGGAAAACTGCTCGGCACTCTGCTCGGTGAAAGGCGCAATAGTACGATCAGCACCGGTGGCTGCCGACACCAGATAATCAATTTCGCCCGCTGCTGCAAAAAGTACTTTTAAACTTGCCTCATCATGGGTATCAGCAATGCAAAAATTGACATTGCCCTGGCACTGGCTCTTAGCTTTATCAATGTTTTCTTGTGTTCTGCCCGCTGCATATACGCTTGCCCCTAACGCAGAGGCAGCTTGTACTACCGCCAAACCTATACCAGAGGTTCCACCAACAACTACTACCACTTTGTCTTTCAAATTTTGCATATAGCGCTCCGCAGTTTAACTTTCTCAAAAAATTATAGAATAAATAGTAAGAGTACAATATTTGTAGAAACTTCATACCCCTATATATATATTTTAGCGCAATCTCTGGTTGAACTGAGGATTAGACTCTTATATTAATGGCTTTACAGAGGCTCTCGTAAAAAATTTCAGCGCATAGATTCACTGGCCGATTTAGATACACAGCGTAACCAAAAGTGATACTCAATTAAACAGCCTCCGGCTCCGCTGAGAAAGGACTTAGCGCTCCTCTTCACACATTGAAAAACTTTCCGTTTCGACATTCTCCTGACTGTCATAAAATAACTTTAAACTTAAACTCCTCCAAAATAGGCACGCAATGATTATTATGGCAGGTCTTTCCCGCTAACTTTGCATGAATGCTACTTATTTGGCTATCAACAGCGTTATAGTTTTACTTTTATAAAACAGGTACTAATATCATCCACTGCTCGCTTTCTTGCTCGGCATCAGATTTATCAGCGATGCTGATTCTTGCAATCGTCGATAACTTATTCACTCGCATCATGAGGCTACCCATTAAATGACCACCCTATCCAGCAACAAAGAAGTTAAATTTTCGAGTGAACAGCAGTTAGTATCAATCACCGATTTACAGGGCAAAATTCTCTACGTCAACGACGAGTTCTGTCATATAAGTGGTTTCGAGCGAGAAGAATTAATCGGTAGCGATCACAATATTGTCCGCCATCCAGATATGCCAAAGGCCGCCTTTAATGACCTTTGGAGTAAACTTAAACAAAAAAAAGCTTGGCGTGGTCTCGTTAAAAATCGTTGTAAAAATGGCGATTTCTACTGGGTTGATGCCTATGTCACCCCTCTCTACGAAAACAACAAAGTCACAGGCTATCAATCTGTGAGAGTAAAACCTAGCCAAACACATTGCGAATCTGCTGCCAGCGAGTACGCTAAGATAAATGCTGCGAAATCTACTTTCGACTTCCACGCCAATAGCGCGGCAAAATACAGCGTTTTTGGCGGATTGTTATTACTCTCTTTAATCGCGCAATTTTACTTTGACAATGGCGCTGTCAGCGTTGCCATTCAACTTTCATTTATTGCTAGTATATTCATGGTGTTTTCTGAAGAGCTGATAACATTCCCATCTTTTGCCAAAACACTCGCGCAGAGCATCGACAGTCCATCAAGAAAAATCATTTGCGGAACAGGCTATACTGCGATTACCCGTTATCAGAGCGAACTTCTTCAATCCAGAATAACAACGGTACTTGGTAGGGGTATAGATATTGGTTCTCGTTTAAATTCGATCTCAAAACAACTCAATCAATCAGCCATCCAATCACTTGCAGGGGCTGAGCGAGAGAAGCACAATCTGCAAGAGCTATCACACGCCATTGCTGATTTCAGCAGCAGTATCCTTTCCGTCAATGATAATATCGCGCAGACCCATGAACAAGTTGAAGATGTCTATAGCGAATGCAAGAAAGCCACTGGCGTTATTCAAACCACTCAACAGAAGATCCAGACACTCTCTGAAAATGTAGGTTCTGCCTCACAGACGGCGCAGGGCATGATTGAAAATGCCAATGATATTAATCAGACGATGGAAGAGATAAATGGTATTGCCTCACAGACCAACCTACTCGCTTTAAATGCTGCGATTGAAGCGGCACGTGCTGGAGAACAAGGTAGGGGCTTTGCGGTTGTTGCCGATGAAGTGCGAAACTTATCAAAGCGAACACAACAGGCGGCGAGCAACATTCAAGAGTCCATCGTACAGCTACAAGCTGTTTTAACAGGTTTTAGCGAAACCATGGAATTCAGCAGAGATCAAGCGCTACACTGCGTCGATGAGAGCCAAGTAACCAGGGATTCCATTGACAATATCACCCAGTTAATGGGTCAAGTGAGTAGCAAAACTCTCGAGGTCAGTGCAGCCACCAACCAACAGCAAACAACCGCCAGCCAGTTTATTGAAAGCCTCAATGAAATAGATGACATATCCCGACAAAACGCAGATTTATCATTAGCTGTCAAAGAAAACGGTGTCGATATACTGAACAAAACAGTCATGATAAACGAATTGAGTAATACCTTTAAATAAGCAGCTAACCAAACGGCCTTCGAGGGTTATTGTCGATAATACTATTGATATCCAACTCGCGAATGTAGGATTTTATTGAGCAAAATTTTAACACTCAGTTACTGGGCATTGTCGTTTTTCGACATCTTTATTGGCGATCAGCACACCTATCATTAAGATACTGGTAGCTGCATCGCCTAGCGCTCGGATTTCGCCATTCACGATAGTTTCATGTGCTTTTACAAAGCCTCCTTAACTATTGTGCTCAATTAGCTTTGTTGCTTTAATAGCAACAAAAATGCAGCAGTGAATGGAGCCTGAAATGTTAACTCAGCAACAGTTAGTAAACTATCAGCGAGATGGTTTTTGCGTAATTCCAAATTTCAAAGACAGCCGCCAATGCACATCTCTACAGGAGCGAGCAGTGCAAATAATTGATGAGTTTTCTGACACTGATTTTTCAGTATTTAGTACTAATGAACAACAGCGCAATACCGATGACTACTTTCTTAGTTCAGGGGATAAAATTCGCTGCTTCTTTGAAGAGGAAGCCTTTGATGATCAAAATAAGTTGGTTGTCGACAAGCAACAGGCAATTAACAAGCTCGGCCACGCTATGCACCAACAAGATACCGTGTTTAGAGCTTTTAGTTGCGATCCAAAAATAGCAGCAATCTGTCAGCAAATAGGCTTTAGTGATCCAAGGCTCTTACAGAGTATGTATATTTTTAAACAGCCGCGTATTGGCGGTGAAGTTAATATCCACCAAGATTCCAGCTTTCTCTATACAGACCCTCTATCCGTAGTGGGTTTTTGGTTCGCCTTGGAAGATGCCACTCTTGAAAACGGTTGTCTCTGGGGCCTGCCAGGTGGGCACAAAGCTCCCCTTGAAAAAATCATGAAACGTAAAGAAAATGATCTAGGGGTAGAATTTAGTACGCTGGCCGACAATCAATACAACGCCGAAGACTTCACTGCACTTGAGGTAAAAGCCGGCAGTTTAATCATATTCGATGGTCGCTTTCCCCATTTTTCCAAAGCGAACCGCTCATCGAAAACCCGACACGCTTATACCTTGCATATCATTGAAGGAAAAAGCCATTACCCTGCATTTAATTGGCTACAACGCACTGACAAACAGCCATTTCCCAGTTTTAGTCAACTGCAAAACGTCTAACCACAGAAATCGCTGTCTTTAAACTGATCTCAGCATTTTTTAATAAACAACTTACGAGCATAATATGTCGCTGGCAATGATTACCCTATTTATCCCCACTTTCTTTTTTGTCTCTATTACGCCTGGAATGTGCATGTTATTAGCATTGACCATGGGCATGTCTATTGGTGTGCGCCAGGCAATGCACATGATGTGGGGTGAGTTGCTGGGCGTTGCCCTTGTGGCAAGCTGTGCAGCTTTAGGTGTTGCTGCACTGATGTTAAAACTTCCGCAAGCATTTATCGTACTAAAACTGGCCGGAGGTGCTTATTTAATTTGGCTAGGTTATCAAATGTGGTGCTCCAGAGGCCGATTGGTACTGAGTGATTCTGCCCAATTTGCACCAAAACAAGCAGCTAAAGAGCTAGCGTTTAACGGATTTATCACCGCAATCGCCAATCCAAAAGGCTGGGCATTTTTTATCACACTGCTACCCTCTTTCTTAATTGCAGATCAACCGCTACTGCCGCAACTATCTGTGATGATCGTTATTATTTTACTATTGGAATTCACCTGTTTGATGCTCTACGCCACAGGCGGAAAAGCAGTACGACACCTGCTACTCAATAAGAATAACGTCAAATTACTCAACCGTATCTCGGGGACTCTAATGATAATCGTCGGCAGCTGGCTGGCATTGAGCTGAGTTAAATTTAATTTCAGTGAGCTACTAAAAGTGGAAATTGGACTCGTTTACGGCCCCTTAAGGCAATTTTATCTATGCATGGCAAGGTATATTGATGAGAATAATATTCACCTCAAGGTTGAGTTCTGATATTCTATGGGCGTGGTGCCTTGAGGAGATTCAACAGCTCCTGAAACTACGCTCAGACCAACCTAGTGTCGTTTTTATTCTAGTCTAATCGATAGATAAAAAGGTTAAATGGGAAGTGAGACAATCAATCTTTGATTATGCCTTCGCTGCCCCCGCAACGGTAAGGCTCGTCAAGCGGTAAAAATGACGAGCAAGAGCCCGGAACCAGCCACGGAACAATGTTGAAATACGATATTAACCTTTTATCAGTACACGGGGATGTGTACCGGAGATTATTCATGCAAAACGTTCAGCAAGTAACCACTAGCCAAGCAAACGACATTACACTATCAAGTACTAAACAGATTGTAGTAGCACTCTCAATAGGTGTGGCAATGGTATTATTGGTAGGTTTCGCGCCAATGGAAGTAATTCATAACGCGGCGCACGATGCCCGTCATGCATTTGCATTTCCCTGCCACTAGAACTTAGTTAGAGAATCATAAATTTCATTTCAATAGTGCCAATAAACTTGTGCACTAAATTTATGCTGTTTATTGGTTTTTAACTAACATATTGAGATGCTGTAATGACACTGCGTGATCTTATATTGTCGGCTTTAATGGTCGGTATTATTTCAGGATTAGGTTACGGCCTTTTCCAACAACTACAAATTAACCCAATTATCTATGCTGCTGAAACTTTTGAAGTGGCCGAGCCTGCAACAGCGGGAAACAGTGATGGACATTCCGGTCACTCTCATGATCATTCTGAGGCCTGGGCGCCCCAAGACGGTATGCCAAGAATCATATCAACCCTGATTGCCAACATCAGCATTGCTTTTGCACTGGCGCTGATTATGATTTCCCTGATGGCACTGCATAATGAGAAATCAAATAAACCTAAAATAAATACCTTCACGGGTGTTATTTGGGGGGGCGCGGCATTGTATAGCTTCTTTGCAGCCCCTGCACTATTAGGTTTACATCCAGAAGTTCCCGGCACTAATGCGGCTGCTTTAGAAAACCGCCAACTATGGTGGCTATTTTGTACCTTTGCCAGCGCTAGTGGGATTGCAATTGTTTACTATGCAGTTAAATTTTATAAAATTGCAGGCGTGGTACTTATCGCTCTACCGCATTTGATTGGCGCGCCAATGCCCAGCGAACATGGTTTTGCCAATACTTCTCCTGAAGCAGTCCAAACATTAAGCGAATTAACCGGCCAGTTCTATCTCATGACGTCTATAGGCATGGTAATTCTGTTTGTAATGATGGGTGCGCTTTCCAGCTTCAGCCTCGCAAAATTTGTCCAGCGCTCTAAGTAATTAAATGCTATGTGCAGCGCGTATTAGCCAGCTTTTTATCCTCTTTCAGCAAGGGGATAAAAAGCTAATTGCACAACTAAAACAACTTAACCCCAACGCTATCGTCAATAATCAATGGTATTTTCAGCTGACTCAGTTGTGCCAACTTTACCAGTCCTTCTATCAACTCCACACTTTAGACTATAAAGAGTTTCGAACTTTTATATTCAACGCTCCTATTAATCACCAGCTTAAAGCGCATCATTTGTGTATTAAAATTGCAAAAGCGCAAGCACATGTCGATAACAACCTCTATTTCCTAACGACCTCTACATAACGTAGCAAATGCCGTGGTTAGGAGATTCCAGCCATTCTCGAGTCGCTCACAGCTAATCAACATCCAGCAAAGCAATTGCCTCTTCTACTGGCAGAGGTTTGTAATACAAGAAGCCCTGTACGACATCGATGCCCAATTTTGCTAATATCTCACGTTGTTGTTCAGTTTCTACGCCTTCTATTACGATGTCTTTATTCAGCTTCGTAATAATGGCTAAGATACCTTCTAATAAAATAAGCGACTTAGGTTGATCGACTATATCTGCGACAAAGCTACGGTCAATTTTTATGGTATGCAGTGGCAGGCGCAGTAAATATGCCAAAGATGAGAAACCGGCACCAAAGTCGTCAAGGCCGATCTTAAAACCTGCGTTATACAGTGCAGTAATTCTTGAAATAGCCTGTTCAGAGTGAATCAGTGCATTTTCAGTCACTTCAATTTCCACCCTCGAAAAGTCCACCTTATGCTCGACAAATACCGCTTTTAATTCATTGACAAAACTGTCGTGATTTAATGAATTAGCGGAAATATTAAAAGACACAGGAACACTCAAACCCGGGTACTTATTGAGTATTTTACACAGCGCTTTGGCAACATATAAATCCAGCTCGTAATACATGCCCGACTTTTCTACTGACGGAATAAAGGCACCGGGTGGGATAAGTTTTTTACTTGGATGCAGCCAGCGAATAAGCGCCTCGTATCCAATCACTTTATCTTCATTGATATCAACTTTAGGCTGTAGCACTAAAAAAAGCTCTTCTCTGGTGACTCCCCCTCTAAAGTCACTCAATAACATCATGCTCTGATAGGACTCTTGCTCGTAGGACTTATCAAAAACTTCGCCAGAGCCTCTTCGGTGATCCTTAGCGACGTGCAATGCCATCTCAGCACGGCGTATTAACTTGGATATGTCATCGACATATTCATCGCCATCTTTGGTTAACGCCATCCCAACTGTCAATCCCATTCTTATTGATTGACCTTCAATAAGGACCGGGCGAGAGCATTTGGCAGCCACTTCGCGAGCTTGCAACTTAGAGTTCACTACCAGCACCGCAAAAACATCCGAATGCAATCGACCGATAATGGTACCATCACCAAATAACTGCACCAATGTCACTGCCATTTTTTTTAAGATAAGATTGCCAAACTCATAACCTAACGACGTAATCACTTGGTGAAAATAATCGATATCCAATAAATAGAGAGAGTGCTGCTTGAGTTTTGGCTTGAGCTTCTGAGTGGCTTGTTCTATAAAACCTGCGCGATTATTTAGGCCAGTCAACTCATCTTTATAGGCCGCTTTATTCAAATGACTAAAAAATTCAGCATTCTCCAATCCCATCGCGACATTCATACAAAATATTTGTAGAAACTCGGCATCAACTTGCGGTAATTTTTGCCCCTGATCAACGATGATGACACCCTCCCAGCCGGAAGGAGTCGATAGATACAAACAGTCGAAATCATTGTTAAACACATGCTGTTTAGCGGCTATTACCTGACTTGCCTGCACAAAAATAGGTCGCGATATGCTGGTAATTTCTCTGTTCACATACTTGTCGTACGCGGCAGTAGCCGCTAGCACAATCACTTTTTGATCGCTAACATTAAAGGAAACAGGCCCGTTTGTTGGTAGCGTTGAAATACAGAATATGCAGTCGTTCGAAATACCAAAAATACGACTGATTTGCAGTAACACTTCGCGGGAGAATTCATTGACTGATCGATGTTGTAAGATGTAGCCAGAAGCTTTGATCAAACCTCGCAAACCATTTCTGCTTTTTTCCATAGTGTCTAAAAGCTTGAAACTGCGCAGGCCGGTAGCGATAGTAGTAAACAATTTGCTACGCGTTAATTCATTTTTAGTCTTATATGAATTTATTTCATAGCGCGTAATGAGGTCTTCTTCCGGCACATCACCAGGTTGACCTGTGCGCAAAATAATTTGAATTAAGTGATTGTTTAATTCATTGCGTATTTTATCAACCAACTTTAAGCCACTGTTATCTTGTTCCATCACTACATCAAGCAACACCAATGCCATATCGGGGTTGTCTATGATAAGCTGGTAACCTTCTTCGCCACTGTACGCACTCAGAAAATTCAAAGGGCGACCATCTATTTCAATATCTTTCAGAGCAAAGTTAGTTGCTTGGTGTATTAGTGGTTCATCATCAATAATGCCAATAATCCAAGGGGCTAATTGACTTTTTGTACACTCTTCCTCTTCATCTATAAGAAAAGCTAAGCTCTCTTCATCCATATCTTCATCCTGAATTGAATCTATTGAGATTTTGGTCATAATTAGCACTTACAGATAATGAGCTAAATTGAGTATGCAACATAAACAATATAGCAGTCAAAGCACTAGCTAACAATTTTTCATTGTATTAGAACGTTTAAAATCATTCTTAAGAAGCGCTATTATTATAAAAAGCAGCGCCACTAACCAACGCGGAACATGAGAGAATTTCCGTTCAATAAGCCACCCTCTTATCAATCACACTCGATGGGAGTCAGCTAACAAATGACACTGTGAAGGAATACAGTCAGTGCGCTGATATTTAGTTATATTTAGCCAGTTAATTTTTTTGTTTGTAGGATCTTATCATGGTAAACATCTGTTGCATTTGAGCCGTTAATTTTGAGTGTTCTTGCTCGAATCGCTGTAATTGTTGCTGTAATGTGAAACGAGCTTTAGCGCTAGCGTTATCATCGATAGGCTTTTGCGAAGAAGCGGCAAAGCGACGCCGTTTTTCACACTCTAATTGCAGTTTTTGACTTTGTTGCAAACTCGCTAAAGCTAATCTAAAAAGCGTATTAGCCTTGATAATTTGCTCCCTCAATGCTCTGTGATTAAGCGCTTTTAAATCTTCAATTCCACTATTAAAAATCATCAAGTCAGCCGCGCTAACTGAACAACTTAAATTAACTGTTCCATCTAGCGAATTATCGAAGACTGTGACAGCTTCACCTTGGTAGCGCTCAAATATCAGTTTTGACTCAACCAGCAACAATTGTAAATAGACATCACTGCTTCGTTCCAATTTTTCAAGCGGTTTAACACTGGGTTCTACTATTGAATCAACGGCTTTAGCTTTTAATCTATAGCCGATAAAAAGCCCTGCTAAAAAGACCACCACAGCAATCAACCAAAGCTCAGTTGAAGCGTTAATATGTATAGGCTCATCGCCTATAAACCAATGGTTTACCTTCGCAAGCGTGGTATCCATTAAAGCTGTTATATCCATCCCATACTATCCCCTCAAAATTGAATTTATTGTAACACTCAATCTGTGTGAAATTGATAATCTTCTCGGGGAACATATTGCAATGAGGCTTCTGTAAAACTAAGCGGGCGATCGATCCATGACCAGAGAGAAACTAGCACGATAGCGCAATCAATCTCCCCACTGCTTTTACTTCACTGAAGTAACTATCCATACAGCGTGCTTGCTCTTGGGATTTTAAGTCGATTTATAACACCTTTTTAGCTAGCACCTTAGCTGTCTGCGGCCTCTCTATAAAAAACGCTGGGCATCGAAGGCAGAGATCGCTATGTTACTTGGCCGCTGCATCACTAAATCAGCCACTATATCTGCGGTTGCCGGCGCACAAGTTAAACCTAAATGTTGATGCCCAAAAGCATAGATAATGCGAGGACAGTTAGGTGCAACTGAAATAACCGGTAAACTATCTGTTAAAGTCGGCCTAAAACCAAGCCAGTGACTAGCCGCATCGGTATTTAATCCAGGTAGCATATCCTCGGCGCTTTTTTGCAGTGCCTGCAATCTATCTACATTAGGCTTAGCACTCAAACCTGCAAACTCGACCATACCTGCTGCGCGACAGCCATCATTCATGGGCGTAACAAAGAATTTCCTATCTCCATCCATAATAGGACGAGAGATATGTAAATCCGGGGTCGGGCTACTAACATGATAGCCGCGCTCTGTTTCTAAGGGGATTGAAATACCCGTTAGCGCAATCAGTTTAGCTGAAAAAGCGCCCGCTGCTATCACTAACTTATCACTGTAAAGTCGCTCTTTATTGACACTTATCCGACAGTTTTTTTCGCCTCCCTCAATATCAGTAACACTTCCTTGTACAAACTGCCCACCCAGTGCTGTAAACGTATTAAAAAGCGCGCTAACCAGCGCCTGTGGATCTTTCACATAACCGTGATCTCGTATTAAAAAGCCGCTGACAAACTGCTCAGATAATGCCGGTTCCAGCTGCTGTATTTCTTTAGCATGTACAAGCTCAATTTTAAAACCTTGCTCTTTACGCCACTGCATATCAGCGTCACTTTTTTGGCGTGCTTTTATACTGCGATACACTTGCAAGTAATCTGTTTTCTCAATCAACTCTTCACATTGCGCCAATTCAGCCAATGCTTGATAGCGCTGCAGCGCATCTTGAGTCAGAGTATTTAGCGCTTCACCTCTGGCTCGATAATCTTTACGAAAGCCGGCCGCCAAGTATTTCGCCAACCAGGGGAGCATCGTACAGACGTACCGCCAGCGAATGCTCAGCGGACCACGCGGGTTGAATAGCCATGCGGGTACTTGTAGCAGTGAGCTGGGACTAGAAAGCGGCGCAAACGAAGAACGCGCTATAATACCGGCGTTACCAAACGAACAGCCACTGCCGGGCAGTTCTTTATCCACTAATGTGACACTGTGCCCTTCTCGTTGCAGTTGCAATGCACTGAGCACACCAATAATCCCAGCGCCGATCACGATAATTGTTTGAGAGTTTTCTTGTTTCATCTAAAATAATTCCAAATCCATCTGCACAAGATTGAGAATGTAGCATTTAAAATCAATGCTGTCGGCACAAAAAACAACCTTCTTACTGATTGATTTTAAATCCCAAACCGATTTGGAGAAAAGGCCATTGCATCAACTTTTGGCCGGTGCCCACAGACGATATCAGCCAGCATTTCACCACTGGCAGGGCCTGTTGAAAAACCGATGTGTTGATGACCGGTATTGAGCCATAAACCTGGCTTGTGACTTTCGCCTATCAACGGTAAGCTGTCCGGCATAGTCGGTCTTGCGCCCTGCCACTGGGCCGTTCTATCAAGAGGGATATGCAGTGTATTGCGAGCATTTTGCTCGACTTTGTTTAACTGATGTTCGAGGTAATCTGCATGCTGTCGGTTTAACTCTACACCACAGCAAACTCTCAACCCATTGACGATTGGGGTTGCCACAAAAGCAGCTTGCACATCATGAATGGGCCTAGTTAATTGCTGCTCTGCTGGGGTATCATCATAGTGGAATTCACGATGCGCCCCGCGCTCAAAGATCATTGGAATTTTAATATTCACTTTGGCTAATAGCGCCTTTGACCAAGGCCCTGCTGCCACCACTAATTGCTCACAAAACACATCGCTTTCACTGTCTATACACAAGCGCCATCGAGTTTGATGCTGCGTGATGGTTTTTACGTCCAGCGTTAACAATTCCCCACCTGCGTTGATAAACTCTTCACAATAAGCTTTTACTAAAGCCTCAGGGCTTGCGACGGATAGCGCCGCGGCAATAGACACTCCTTTATAGTAAGTAGTACTCAGACAGGTCATTTCTCGCTGCAATTGCTCACTATTGTAAGCTTGGGTGGCAATGCCATACTCTTGATAAATATCGAACTCATACTGCGCATTTTGATAAGCTGCTTTGCTTCGATAGAGCTTCAACCAACCTAAACTTCTTAAGTGTGAAGGCTCTGATGCAGGCATTTGCCACTGCTTGTGCATAAACATAGAGCGCTCAATCAACGCGTGTAAGTGATTGATACGCTGCTTCGTTGCAGCTTCTGAGGAGCAAGCCAGAAATTTAAAAAGCGCCGGTAGTTCTGACAAAAGATACCCAGCGCTGTATTGAAAGCCATCGCTTTGATTGCTTAAAAATTTAGGTAACTGTTTAAATATATTAGGATTATTAAAGGGAATAAGTGAACTTGGAGTAATCATTCCCGCATTGCCATAGGAGGTTTCACCGCCAACGCCAAATTTATCCACTAAGGTCACTTTTAAACCTTTGCGCTGCAGGGCGAGTGCAGAGCACACCCCTACCATTCCAGCACCTAGCACTACAATTTCTTTGTTTTTCATTGGCTTAAGGCCTTGTTCGCATCTGCTCAGGCAGCCATGTCGCGATCTCGGGAACCCCAATCAGCAAGAAAATCATCAACAGCATAATTAAAAACATCGGAATGGCAGTACGCGCGATATAGCCAATTTGATGCCCTGTCATGCCCTGTAAGACAAATAGATTAAAACCAATTGGCGGGGTTATTTGCGCCATCTCAACCACCACCACAATAAAAATACCAAACCAAATAATATCAATGCCCGCTTGGCGAATCATCGGTTCTACTATAGCTATCGTTAATACCACCGCAGAAATACCATCGAGAAAACAGCCGATTATAATGTAGAAAACCAGCAGCGCCATCAGCAATTCAAAGCGACTAAGTTCAAGTGTTGCTATCCATTGCGCCAGTGAACGTGGCAGCCCGGTAAACCCCATTGAGAGCGAGAGAAATGACGCTCCCATCAAGATTAGCGCAATCATGGCTGACGTGCTCACTGCGCCCAAAATACTCGCTTTGAAAGTCGCAACTGTCATTGATCCTTGGCCAATCGCCAAGGCAAAAGCCCCTATCACCCCAAAAGATGCCGCTTCCGTGGCCGTTGCTATACCGGAATACATTGACCCTATGACAAATGTTACTAGTAGCAACACTGGAATCAGAAAACGAGAGGCTGCTAACTTCTGCTTTAGTGATTTAGCACTATCAACAATAATGTCGCCACGGTTGTTTAACAGCGAATAAACCACCACATAGAGCATAAATAAGCTGGCTAATATAAGCCCTGGCACAATCCCCGCTAAGAATAATTTAGAGATAGACTCATTAATGGTTACCCCATAGACAATCAACGTTAAGGATGGAGGAATCATCAAGCCTAAAGTGGCGGCACCTGCGAGTGTACCGATAATTAAATGGCGCGGATAGTTGCGCTTTTCCAGCTCTGGGATCGACATTTTGCCAACAGTAGTCAAAGTCGCTGCTGAAGAGCCAGAGACGGCAGCAAAAATAGTGCAACCAACGATATTGGTATGTATCAGTCCACCGGGCAAGTTCGACATCCAAGGAGAGAGCCCTTTAAACAAATCTTGCGAGAGCTTAGTGCGAAACAGTATCTCTCCCATCCAGATAAACAGCGGCAGTGCGGTTAATGACCAACTGGTAGAAGAAGCCCAAATAGCGGTGAGCATGGCATCACCTGCGGGACGCGAGGTAAATAGCTCGATGCCAACAATCGCGACGCCCATCAGCGCAAAACCTACCCAAACCCCAGTTCCAAGTAAAAAAAACAAGACAAATAAGAATATACCAATCAGTTCAATATGTTCCATACAACCTCTTATTCGTGGCCCGCGGTGGAATTAACCGGGTTCATCGGATTATCTTTTTCAAATAACAATAGATACAAACGCTCTAACAGCACTAGCGCTAACACACTAGTGCCAATTGCGCTCACTAATTGCGGAATCCATAATGCAGTAGCGTCTTGCCCCTGAGATACATCGTGAAATTTATGTGACCAATAAATCATCTTTAGAGCATAGAAACTAAAGTAGAGCGTTAAACCTAATGCCACTAGATGGCACCAAAGTTCCAGCGTGAAACGCAACTTAGTAGACAGATTGAGAAACAGTGATACACGAATATGACTGTTTTTGTGCATGCCATAACTCAAGCCAAAGAACGAGGCTCCCGCCATGCAATAACCCGCATAATTGGTGATGCCGGGAGTTGCATAGCCCACATAGCGGCCAATAACTTGCACCACAATTAACAGCAAAATGGCAATTAAAAAAAAAGCGGCAATAACGCCGCAACCTTCAAATAGCTTATGTAGTACCACTCTAACTTTCATCTGTAACAACCTTTACTAAGCGAGCCTCCTGACCTAGGGTAAACACTGATAAACCAGCGAAAAAAAATACCGCCCTGCGACTCCTTCGCACCAAGTGAGCAAAGTATTTTTAAGCGCTGTTTTACCTAGTCCCGTTAATCCGAGGCTCTCACTATTACTTCTTGTAGCTAGACAAGATACTCGCAGCACTTTCCCCTGCGGCTTCCTGCCATTCACTCGCCATTGTTTTACCAATGTCTTGCAAGTCCGTTAATAACTGACCTTGCGCCGGTGCTGTTTTCATCCCATTAGCAGCAAGTTGACTGATATACCAATCAGAAAGCTGCTGCGCTTTAGCTGTACCTGCTTGTTCTGCCAGCATCGCCATGCCTTTTACAATACTTTGCGTCGCTTTATCTAAAGATTCCCAAGCTTCTTTATTAACAAATATATAGTTACGCGGTAACCAGGCATTTACATCGTAGAAATGCGTCAGTTGTTCCCAGACTTTTTTATCGTAGCCGGTGGAACCTGAGGAAATCATTGACTCAACTACGCCGGTTGCCAGTGCCTGCGATAATTCCGCCGCTTCCACTTGCACAGGTTGCATACCCATCAAAGACGATAGACGAGCAGTTGCTGCATTATATGAGCGAAATTTTACCCCTTTAGTAGCCGATTTTCCGTCGACCGGCTTTTTGAAATAAAGTCCTTGACCAGGCCATGGCACTGAATACAGTAGTACCAAGTTGTCTTTGGCCAGCACTTTTTCCAGCTCGGGCTTAGCGGCCTGCCACAGCTTGATGGACTCATCAAACGAAGTGGCTAAAAAAGGCACCGAATCAAAACCATAAACGGCATTTTCATTAGCGTGTGCTGAGAGTAAACGCTCACCAATTTGGGCTTGTCCAGTTTGAATGGCTCGCTTAATTTCTTTGCCTCCAAACAACGACCCACCGCCGTGCACAACGATGTCTAACTTTCCTTGGGTGGCAACTTTGACCGCTTCTGCGAACAAGTTAGCATTCTGTGTATGGTAGTTAGTATTGGAGTACGCCATTGGCATATCCCATTTTTCAGCGTGCACTACGCCCGAGAGAAGCGCACTAGTAACGGCGCTAGCGACCAGTAATTTTTGCAATTTGCCAAGCATATAACCTTCCTTTTGTTATAGAGCTTCTTAGGACAGACAGCAGAGGCTCTTTATTTATGTTAAAAGCTAATATCAATATAAGATACTTTGAATTGCATAGCAATACTTTGTATTGCTAAAATTTAATGCCATAATGGTCTCCTACTCACAAGAAAAATGCCAATGTCCACTATCAAAAAAGATGCGCTCTATGTACAGAGTGTCGAAAAAGCCTTTAAAGTACTGGCGATATTTAATGCTCAAAACAGAGCGTTATCGCTCTCTGATGTCACTAAGTTAACTGGCTATAGTAAATCCAGCGCACAGCGTTTTTGTTATACGCTGGAAAAGCTTGGCTTTTTACGACGCTCATTTAATAGCAGCGATTACGAACTGAGTGCTAAAACCACTGAAATTGGTGCAAGGTTTATAGAATCTAATCATTTAGTGCGCCGCGCTAGGCCCTACTTGCATAACTTGAGCCTGAAAACTCAAGGATCGACTACTCTCTCGATACTCGATGGTAACGAAGTGGTGTTTGTATCACGTTTTTTAGGTAAAGATGTACTAGATACCACCGTCACAGTCGGTAGTCGTCTGCCGATTTACTGCACAGCATCAGGGCGAGCCGCTGCCTCACAGCTGGATAGCACACAATTAGATGAAATATTAAGCGCGCAGAGCTGGCAACAGCGTACACCGCGCACTGAAGTAGACCGCCGCTGTGTAAAAGCCGCTATTTTAGCCTGTAAAGAGCAAGGGTATGCGCTGGTAAAAGATCAATATGTGATGTCTGACTTGTCAATTGCAGTGCCTATCTACGATTCTCAAAGCCAGTTATTTGCGGCGATAAACTTAGCCGTGTCTTCAGCCAATTTTGAAGAGCAACAACTGCTGGAAGAGCATTTAGCGCTGTTGCAAAGCACCGCTCGGGCCATCAATGGTTAATTTAACTTCGTTGCGCGTTTGCCAACCAGTGAACGGCGTCGACTAAATCAAACACTGGTACTTTGAAAAAATTGCGTAACGCATTTTTGTAGGGCGATAAGTTGGTGCACTCAAGTAGCAGGCAGCTGGGTTTGTAGTGCATGATGCTGTGCACCGCCTCTATGACATCTTGCTGCGCTAGGCTTTCATTCAATTGCGCCTTACCTTGTTTGATGACAGCATGTAATTCTTGTCCCCTTTCAATGCCAGCGATTACCAGATTATCATCGTAGTGACCGTTAAAATGCGCAGGGCTTAACGTCTCACTGTCAAAAGTAATCACTCCGATCGGGCTAGACCCATAACACTGTCGCAAAAAAGGCAGTAAACACAGAGAACTGGCGATAAACGGCAAGCCTAATTCATATTGTACCCGCCCTTGAATCGGCGCCAAAAAACCGCAGCTGGTCGTGATAACCTGGCAGCCATCAGCGATTAATTGTTTACCGCCTGCGATCACTTCAAGCACGATGTCTTCACTTAAATCTTGGCTCACCACATTAGCCACATTGGCTTGCTCAAGTTTAAATATTTGTGCCCGGTGCTGATAACTTGCTAAATTACCAATATCTCCCAGCGGTCGTGGAAAATTTGTATTGAGCATAATAATGCCAATTTTTACCCCTTTCTCAGTCACTCTTTTAATCCTGTTCAAAGCTAATTAATTGATTATCTTGAGTATTGCCATTTATATATTTTTACTTCAAGATTAATTATAGATCTTTTAATCTAAATTCGACGCATGAGTCCGATATAAAAGTGTAAGGTATTAGTGTACATGGCAAATAAACCTCGGTTAGAGTGCGATTTTTCTATACCTAAAACAAGATTCAACTACCTATGTTAGGTTCAAGATCCGCGATAATATCAGATTAAGCCTGTTTTCAAATAAAAATACACAATGTGGTGAACGACAGCGTGAACAGCTAGCCTGCTCCCTTAAACAGCTGTATGAATACAAACTAATAAGTTATCGCTATTTCAATAATTTGAGCTTGATCTACGCTGGCTCATTATTTATGATGCGCGTCCAAAAAAAATAATACTCAACCCTAAAAAATTTATGCGCCTAGGTTATAGAGCGCCAGCTATTCGAGGATTATTTAATGGATCAAAATACTGCTATTGGCGTATTCGCCGCCTGCTTAACAACTGCCGCTTTTGTCCCTCAAGTGGTCGCTATTTTACGCACGGGGAATGTCGACGGGATCTCTGTGACTATGTACTCAATATTTACTGTTGGCATCGCTCTTTGGCTAAGCTACGGGATTTTAGTCCAAGATTTACCGATGTTATTGGCAAACTCTGTCACTTTAGTTTTAGCACTTGCGGTATTAACGCTGACGATTAGAACACGCTTTAAACAGAAAAAAGAGATTGCAGAAGTAGAGACACAAATTACTACTGCGTAGTAATTTGTGTCTGCAACAGGATATGAGTTTAAAGTTAAGCTTTTAATTTATCTGCTGCAATGATCCACTCGTGATCGGGATCGTTATGGAAGATCCAGTTTCGCGAGGGGCCCGCCATCACATTCAAATAATATGATTCATAGCCGTGCGGCACACCCACTGGGTGATACCCTTCAGGCACCATCACCACACCGTGATTATCGACACTGACCGTTTCATCTAAGCTGCGATCATCGGTATAGACTCTTTGAAAAACAAATCCTTGTTCCGGATTGATACGATGATAATAAGTTTCTTCAAGTAGCGTTTCAGAGGGGACATTGTCACTGTCATGCTTGTGCGGTGGGTAGCTTGACCAGTTGCCGCTTGGGGTTGAAACTTCACACACCAATAAGCTTTCTGCCTCTAGATTATCAAACAAAATATTACACACATGGCGAGTATTAGTGGCCACACCGCGGGTCTGCATAGAGCACATTTGTGGGGTGATTAAGCGCACCGGGAATTTTCCCACCGCGGGTGCCTGACAAATAGCCAGTTCTAAATCTGTCACCGCAACGATGTTAGCAGTAACATTAGGCGGTACGTAGACAGCATAAGGCGCTTTGTTTTCAAACACACTAGTACGCTCGCCGATTTTTTGCCAAGTCTCATCGCCCGCTTTCACATCGGCAAAACCGGAGACCAGCACCAAACAGGCCTCATTGTCTAAGCTTAAATGAGCAAGGCTTTCGCCCGCCGACAACTGATACATTTCAAAACCAACGTATTTCCAGTTGGCCGATTGCGGCGTGATTTTTTGGATACAGCCCTTTTCATCTGGCGCAGAGGCCTTTGATAATAAGTGTGACATTTAGAATCCTTGATAGAGTTTATGTGCTCAAAGTTATTATTTAAAAACGATAAATGAGACCTAGCGCCAACGCTACTATAGCGTGACAGCCTTTCCGGTACTTAGCGATTCAACGGCAGCTTCAGCCAGCAATAGCGACTTCAGCCCTTCTTCACCACCGGCAACGGGGGTTGCTTCACCGCGAATACAGGCAATAAAGTTATCCAGCTCCAGGCGATAAGCGTCGTTATAGCGCTCTAAAAAGAAATATTCAGGTTTTGCACTTGAACTGCCACTCTCATCGGTGACAATTAACGCTGACTCTGTCAAATTTGCCACTTGCGCCATACCCTTTGAGCCAAACGCTTCAACACGTTGATCATAACCGTAGCTCGCACGGCGGCTATTGCTAATTTGGCAGAGCTTTCCGCTAGCCGTTTTTAGCGTAACCAGTGCTGTATCAACATCACCCGCTTCTCCGATAGCGGGATCTACTTGGCAGCTTGCGGTGGCGAAGACTTCGACGACTTCTTCAGCGAGCAGCCAGCGCGCCATATCAAAATCGTGAATCATCATGTCACGAAATAATCCGCCTGATACTTCAATGTATGCAACCGGCGGTGGAGAGGGGTCACGGCTAGTAATCGTTAACATCTCTAAGTTACCGACTTTACCGGCCTCAATCGCCTGCTTTAAAGCACTGAATTGTGGGTCGTAGCGGCGGTTAAAACCAATGGAACACACTGTGCCTGATTCTTTAACTGTTGCCAGACACTCACGTACTCTAGCAACGCTTAAATCTACTGGCTTTTCACAAAAAATAGCTTTCCCAGCATTGGCTGATAATTCCATTAAATTGGCATGGGTATTGGTAGAGCTTGCAATAATAACGCCGTCAACTTCTGAATCAGCCAAAGCCTGTTCGACAGAGACTACTTGGGCATTGTAAAGAGCGGCTAATTTTTCAGCCGCGGGGGGGTATGCATCTACTACGTAGCGAATATTCACTTCACTATTTCTAGCCACATTAGCAGCGTGCACAGCACCGATACGCCCAGCCCCAAAAAGACACAAATTGATCATTGTAAAACTTCTCCAAATACAACGCTTAACGCGCAAATAAAAATAATTAATGGTATTTGCGATCAGGAATTGAGCTGCTCGCAAAAACCTCAGTCTTGTTTTTGATTTTCCAATCGATAGGCTAAGCCAATGGACAGCGATTGCGCTAAACACAAAGAGGAAGACAACGACCTGAAAGTGTGCACTTCGGCCTCTTTGACGACAAAACACACTTTGGCCGAGGAAGCCAATGGGCTAATAGCACTATCAGTAATAAGGATTAGCGGCACTTTTTTGTCGATCGCGCTGGCCACCACATTTTGCGTTTCGTCCGCATAGGGAAAGAAACTGATGGCAATTAAAGCGTCTTCGGACATCATGGTACTGGCTTGCTCTTTGTACATACCACCGACACCATCGATCAAATATGCGCGTCTATCTATATGTTGAAGCGCATATGAAAAATAGGTAGATACGACATAGGCACGTCGCACACCTGCGATATAAGTAGCATTTGCATTGATCAATATATCAATGGCAAGCTCCATATCCGCCAGCGGCACGGTTTGCGCTAAATGTTCCAGTGCTTGGGTATTGGCACTGACAAACTGATTGAGCAAATGCGGCTCATGAGCAACACCTGAGTCATGCATTTCCTGTTGTGCTAGGCGCACTCGCTCTTGATAGCTCGGTGTATCTTGTAACAACTCTTGCTGAAATAGTCCCTGCATTTCGCTGAAACCACTATAGCCAAAAGTGTTGGCAAATCTGACTAAGGTTGAAGGATGCACCCCTGCATCTTTTGAAATAACAGCAACGGTACCAAAGGCTATTTCATCGGGGTTATCCAGTAAGTATTGGGCTACTTGCGATAACCTTTTACTTAAAGTGTTATATTTTTCTGTCACAACTGCTTTCAGTTCCGGCAGTGTTTGCGGTGGTTTTTGCATAATACGGCTCTTTAATTTAGAAAGATTAGAATGTTTATTCTATTAACATTATCCATTGCTTTCTAACACTTAATGCTAAAAACAAGCTTAAATTCAAAGCTAAGCTCTGCCACTTTCTCAACAGTGCTATTTTCCTGTCCTAAAACTATCACCCTGTGGATGATAGTTTGCGCAAGGACTGTTTAGCGAACTTCGCCCGCTAATTTTTCTACTTGTTCGATATTATCTTTGGTAATAAAACCTGGTCCTGAATTGATATTGTTAGAAGGCACAATACCGTAGCGGCTGTATAGTGAAAGCACTGTCACTGGCATATAACCTTGCAGGTACGGCTGTTGGTCTATCGCAAACTTAATCACGTCGGACTTAATCGCCTTGGCAATATCCGCACTTAAATCAAATGTTCCAAAATAAATTTCACCCGCTTGTCTATTTTTATTCAAGGCGCGAATGGTTGGATGCGCTGAAGTAGGCCCCAGTGTTAATACCGCTTCGGTATTGGCATTTTTACGCAGGTAAGCTTGTACTTTCTTCTCAATGTCTAGCGGATCTTTACCCACATCAATCATCGAGAGCTCTGTGCCAATGGCATCGGCAAAGCCTTGGCAACGCTCAACAGACGCTGGGTTTTCAATGTAGTGATTTACACAGACATAACTTTTAACGCCCGCTTTCTTAGCCATTTTACCCGCGCCAAAGCCCGCGTCATACTCAGGTTGACCCACGTGCATTAAGGCTCCAAGTTTTTCACTTTGTTCTGGCGTTCCAGAGTTAATAGTGATGACCGGGATGCCTTTTTTAACCGCTTTGCCAATGGGTCCACGCAATACGTCGAAATCGGCAATGGTGACAATAATACCGTCGGGGTTTGATGCCACAGCCTGCTCAACAATACGCGCCATATCCGCCAAATCACCGGTCGGTGGGTTACGATACTCAACCTTGGCATCAACCGCAGCACCTGCCTCTTTGATAGCATTTTTAATGGTATTCCACCACGAGTCAGCATCATCAGCGTGGCTGATCAATACAAATCTTTCACCAGCGGCTTGCGCAACCGTTGGCGCAAGCATAACTCCAGCTGCCACTACACCAGCAAAAAGCAATGTACTTGTTGTTTTTAATAGCTTTTTCATTATTTACTCCAGTATTATTATAGGTTGAGTCTTTGCTCACCATTTATATTGCTGCTCAAAAAAATCACTTATCAAGTATCAAAAACTGCAATTTCAGCCCTGATAAGCGACATTAGGAACAATAGAACAACACTCTGTCTAGACTCAGAATTCCGCTTAGAAGCCTTTTTGGAACAATTATTCTATCTATAAAATGTTATAGAACGAATGAATTGTCAAGCAATATTTTTATCCTCCCAAGAGAGTTTAGAACAATCGCTAGCATTTCAAATAATATTTTCATTCTATATATTGCAAAAATAGAATTTATATTCTATTGTTGAGCCACGTCTTGTTAGCTAAGCATTATTATTACTAGCAGATCCCCCAAAAAATATAATAGGTACTACTTATGTCGACACCAGCGAAAACAGCTGACATTGCGATGGAGCAATCAGCAAAGGATGAAAGAGTTCGTAAAGAGCCCCTGATAAAGAAGCTATTAACACGACCAGAACTAGGCTCAGTCTCTGGTGCCTTTATGGTGTTTATCTTCTTCGCTATCGTCGCAGGTGACTCTGGCATGTTTAGTGCTGATGGCATACTTAACTGGAGCACTGTGTCTGCGCAATTAGGCATCTTAGCCATCGGCGCCTGTCTGTTAATGATCTCTGGCGAGTTTGATTTATCGATTGGATCAATGATCGGGTTTGCCGGCATGATGATGGCAATCCCCGCCCTTTACTGGGGCTGGCCTGTTTGGACGAGTATTATATTTGCCTTCACCGGCGCCATGTTCATCGGCTTCTTAAACGGCTTAATTGTGGTCAGAACAGGTCTTCCGTCCTTTATCGTATCCCTTGCCTTTCTGTTCATCCTGCGCGGATTAACCATCGCACTGTCTATTTTATTCACCAACAAGACGATTGTTTCAGGCGTGAAAGAAGTGGCAGAAGGCGACATATTAGCCGCCGCTTTTGGCGGTGAAATAGGAGGCTGGTTCTTTACCTGGATGGCTAATACCGGTCTTATTGAAACCTACAAAGACGGCACTCCTATTGTGAGCGGTATCCCGATGGTGATTGTCTGGTTCCTACTACTGGCAACGATTGCATCATTTGTGCTACTTCGTACCCGCTACGGTAACTGGATTTTTGCCTCAGGCGGTGACGCTAAAGCCGCTAAAAATGTCGGTGTTCCAACGGATAAAGTAAAAATTTCACTGTTTATTTTCACTGCATTTTGCGCCACAGTCTTTGCCGCTTGCCAAGTGTTTGAGTTTGGTTCTGCTGCTGCTGACCGTGGATTATTAAAAGAGTTTGAGGCCATTATCGCAGTGGTTATTGGCGGTGCATTACTCACCGGTGGCTACGGATCAGTTATCGGGGCCTGCTTCGGTGCGCTGATTTTCGGTGTTGTGCAAATGGGGATTTTCTTCACAGGGGCTGATTCGGACTGGTTCAGAGTTTTCTTAGGTATCATGTTATTAGCTGCCGTACTCTTTAACAACTTCATCCGCAAGCGCGTCACTGGATCTTAACCAATCACCCATTTATTAGGAGCGACAAAAAATGAGCGAATTTATCTTAGAATTAAAAAATGTCAGCCGCTACTTCGGATCGGTTATTGCGTTAAAAGACATCAATATGCAGATCAAACTGGGCGAAGTACATTGTCTACTGGGCGATAATGGTGCCGGTAAGTCTACCTTGATCAAAACCTTAGCGGGTGTGCACGCCCCCTCTGAAGGTGAGTTTTTACTCAACGGCGGGCCCACTGGCTTTGAATCACCCAGAGACGCTTTAGATGCAGGTATCGCCACCGTTTACCAAGATTTAGCACTAGTCAATTTAATGAGCGTTACCCGCAACTTCTTTATGGGTCGTGAGATCACTAAAAAATGGGGCCCGTTCACTGTTTTTGATACTGAAAAAGGCAACGATATTGCCCGTGCAGGTCTGGCTGAAATGGGTATAGATGTACGTGATCCTGAACACTCGATCGGTACTATGTCTGGTGGTGAGCGTCAGTGTCTGGCGATTGCTCGTGCGATTCACTTTGGTGCCAAAGTCCTTATTCTCGATGAGCCGACAGCGGCACTAGGTGTTAAACAATCTGCCAACGTATTAAAGGTTGTCGCCAAGGCAAGAGCGCGTGGACTAGCCGTTATCCTCATCACCCACAACGTGCACCACGCCTACCCAGTGGCCGACCGGTTTACCTTGCTAAATCGCGGCAAGAGCTTAGGCACTTGGCTGAAAGAAGATGTTAGCCGTGAACAAATTCTAGAGATGATGGCCGGTGGTCAAGAACTGGAAGATCTAGAAGCCGAATTGGCTGAGTTTTCAAGATTGGATAACGCCAGTTAAGTACTACTCTTGAATGGTTGCATTAAACCATCATTCAAGATCCTATAACGATTCCTGTGGCAGGCCCACTCGCTGCCGCAAATTAACTTTTTTAAGTAGCGCAATAAAGACCCGTGATGATTCAGGCGATGTCTAATTCATCGATATTTAAGAACAAGCGACGCCAGCTAAACTGGCGCTAAACCCGCTCAAGTTTGGATACAGATTCACACTGAGCTTTTCACATAACCACGTATACTATTAGCAGTAATCATTTGGCTGCTGTGGTTAATTAAGGAGTATTGCAGTGAGCAATCAAAAATCACTTGATGTCATCTGCCTAGGGCGTGCTGCTGTCGATTTATATGCAGAGCAAATAGGTAGCCCTCTACAAGACGTCGCCAGTTTCGCCAAGTATTTAGGCGGGTCATCTTGTAACATTGCCTTTGGCACCGCAAGACTGGGATTAAAGTCAGCAATGCTCACCCGTGTCGGCAACGAACACATGGGAACTTTTGTTCGTGAAGAGCTAGCGCGCGCTGGTGTAGACACTTCCAATATCGTTACTGATAGTGAAAGACTCACTGGTCTGGTTATATTAGGTATCAAAGACAAAGACACTTTCCCCCTCATTTTTTACCGCAATGACTGTGCTGATATGGCCCTTTGTGAAGCGGATATCAACGCTGACTACATCGCATCCAGCAAATCACTACTGATTACCGGCACTCACTTTTCGACTCCAGAGACTTACGCTGCCAGTACCAAAGCGATTGCTTATGCAAAGGCGGCTGGCACCAAAGTGGTGGTTGATATTGACTACCGTCCAGTGCTTTGGGGACTGACCGGCTTAGGTGATGGCGAGACACGCTTTATCTCTGATAGCAGCGTCTCTGAACACTTGCAAACCATCTTAGGGGACTGCGATTTAATCGTCGGCACCGAAGAAGAAGTGCATATTGCCGGTGGTAGCACTGATACTATTACCGCTCTTAACAAAATACGCTCACTGAGCAACGCCACTATTGTGCTGAAATTAGGCGAGCTAGGTTGCACTGTATTAGACGGTGCGATTCCTGCTAGCATGAACGATATCGTACCCTTTACGGGTGTGCGTGTAGATGTACTGAATGTATTAGGTGCAGGCGATGCCTTCTTATCAGGCTTTTTACGCGGTTGGTTAACGGGCAAAGATCACCACACCAGTTGTGCCTATGCCAATGCCTGTGGAGCCATTGTCGTTTCACGCCACGGTTGTGCACCCGCTATACCATCGGCAGAAGAACTTGACTATTTCATTGCCAATTCAGATGATATCCCCCGCCCTGATTTAGATGATGAGCTAAATTATCTGCACCGTGTCACCACTCGCCCACCTAAAGTGTGGAACGAAATATGCGGCTTAGCTTTTGACCATCGCAAGCAGTTCTTTGAAATGGCCAGTCAGTGCAACGCGGACCCTGCTCGGGTTAAGAAGCTTAAACAGCTATTGGTAAAAGCCACTGAAAAAGGTGCGCAAAAGGCCGGTCTTGACGGTAATATCGGGGTACTGATTGACGATACTTACGGTCAAGATGCGCTTAACGACGTGACCGGTAAAGGCTGGTGGATTGGCCGCCCGGTAGAGCTGCCATCCTCGCGACCTATCGAACTTGAAGGCGGACGCTCGATTGGCGACAGGTTAAAGAGCTGGCCGCGTGAACACGTGGTTAAGTGCTTAGTGTTCTATCACCCAAACGATTCACTGTCGCTAATATTGCAGCAAGAGCGCCAGATCAAAGAGCTGTATTTGGCATGCTGTGCATCAGGTCACGAGCTATTATTGGAAATTATTCCGCCAGTCGGTTCAGTGGTAGATGATGAGACACTGCCACGCGCGTTAAGTCGCATCTACAATTTAGGGGTGCGCCCAGACTGGTGGAAACTACCGGGAATGAGCCGTGCTAGTTGGCAGAGCGTTAGTGACATTATAGAAACTCGTGCACCACATTGTCGCGGTGTAGTGATGCTAGGTCTCGATGCTCCTGCTGATGAACTGCAAGCAAGCTTTAACGCCAGTGCCGGTTTTGATATCTGTAAAGGTTTCACCGTGGGACGCACCATCTTCACAAAACCAAGCAAGCAGTGGCTGAACAATCAGCTAGATGACCAGCAATTTATCGATGCTGCCGCACAAAATTATCTGCAACTTATTGGCTTTTGGCGCAATCGTCGCGCTTAATGGAAGATTTAAAATGAAAACAATTAAACTGACAATGGCGCAAGCGCTGGTTAAATACTTAATTGCACAAAAGGTCATGATCAACGGTGAAGTACAGCCAATGTTCGCCGGCATGTTTGCAATATTTGGCCACGGTAACGTCGCGGGTATGGGCGAAGCGCTGTATCACTGCACGGATCAGCTACCGACTCTGCGCGCACATAATGAACAGGGGATGGCACATGCGGCCATCGCCTACGCTAAAGCCAACAACCGTCAACAGATGATGGCCTGTACTACCTCTATCGGCCCAGGTGCAGCCAATATGGTTACTGCTGCTGCGCTGGCGCACACCAACCGCTTACCGGTATTACTATTGCCAGGTGACAACTTTGCCAATCGCGGTCCAGATCCGGTACTGCAACAGATTGAGCACTTTGGCGACCCAACGATCAGCACCAACGATTGTTTTCGTCCAGTGAGTCGCTACTTTGATCGTATCACTCGCCCTGAGCAAATTATCAACTCACTACCGGTGGCAATACAAACTTTACTTGACCCTGTCAATTGCGGACCTGTCACCATCGCTTTGTGCCAAGACGTACAAGCCGAAGCTTACGACTACCCAGAGCATTTCTTTGTAGAGAAGATTCACCGTCAGCGCCGCCAAAGTGCCGATCAGTTTGAGCTAGACCTTGCCATCGACTTACTGCGCAGCGCGAAAAAGCCACTCTTAATTGCCGGTGGTGGCGTTCACTACGCACAAGCGGTTGCACCGCTATTAGCCTTTGCTGAGGCGACCGGTATTCCGGTGGCAGAATCACAGGCAGGCAAAGGCGCTATGCGCTGGGATCACCCCAATTATGTCGGTTCAATCGGCGTCACCGGATCAGATGCCGCCAACACACTGGCCGCACAAGCAGACGTAGTATTAGCCGTCGGTACGCGCTTACAAGATTTCACGACGGGCTCAAGGACCTTGTTTGAGCGTGAAGATAACCGCATTATCCAACTCAACATCGCCAGCTTTGACAGCATCAAGCACGGCGCTGTACCGCTGGTTGTCGATGCGCAAATAGGCTTGAAAGCCTTACTAGCCGGACTTAATGATTGGCAGGTAGACGCTGCATGGCAAGATAAAGGCCAAACCGCTATTGCCAAGTGGAATGACCACTACCAAGTAGTCACCGACCCGGCGCCTGCGAATACTAAGAGCGGTTTACCCACCGACGCACAGGTACTCGGGGCCATTAAACGCAGCGCTGATACTCATGATGTCGTCGTCTGCGCTGCGGGCGGACTTCCCGGAGAGCTACACAAATTGTGGCGCACCGATCAGCCAAAAGGCTATCACGTTGAATACGGATACTCCTGCATGGGCTATGAAGTCGCAGGTGGTCTGGGCGTGAAAATGGCTACCCCAAATTCAGACGTGATCGTGGTGGTAGGCGACGGTTCTTACATGATGATGAACTCAGAGCTGGCAACCTCAGTGATGCTTGGTTACAAGATTATCGTGGTGGTATTAGATAACCGCGGCTATGCCTGCATTAACCGTCTGCAGCAAGGCACAGGTGGCGCACCTTTTAACAATTTGTTGGAAGATTGCCAAGCAATTGCAGGTGGTGCACCCAAGTTAGACTTTGCCGCACACGGCGCCGCGATGGGCGCACTCAGTGAAAAAGTTGCCAATATCGCCGAGCTAGAACAAGCCATGACACGTGCCAAGGCAGCTGATCGCTCCTACCTTATCACCCTTGATACCGACTCGTGGTTAGCCAGTGATGGCGGTACTTGGTGGGATGTTGCGGTACCTCAAGTGTCTGTGCGAGAAGAAGTACGCACAGCCCATACTGACTATGTCAGCGGCAAACAAAAGCAACCTTATTAATCACTCTGGTGGTCTCTTCAGCCACCAGCAACAACTTGAGACCTTTGCATAGCACCGTCGTTATGCAAGGTTACCCGCTATATTTTGAGATTTAAATTATGACTATACGCATAGGTATCAACCCACTAACTTGGACCAACGACGATCTGCCTTCACTCGGTGCAGATACGCCATTAGAGACTTGCCTGAGCGAAGGCAAGCAAGCGGGTTTTGCAGGTTTTGAACTTGGCAACAAGTTTCCGCGTCAAGCGGAAATACTCGGCCCAATATTAGACGCTCATCAGCTTAGACTTGTCTCCGGCTGGTTCAGCGGCGAGCTATTAGCGCGTTCAGTTGAGGATGAAATTGAAGCCATTCAAGAGCACTTAAAGCTATTAAAAACTCTTGGCGCAACAGTCATGGTTTACTGTGAAGTCACCCACTGTATCCACGGTGCACAAGATACCCCCTTATCCCAACGTCCGGTTCTGGCAGATGATCAATGGCCAGAGTTTGGTAAAAAACTCAGTGCGGTTGCACAGTACTGCCAAGACCAAGGTGTACAACTTGCCTATCACCATCACATGGGAACAGTAGTGCAATCTGAAGATGATATCGATAAATTGATGCACCACACCACTGATGCACTAGGATTACTATTAGATACCGGACACATAACCTATGCCGGTGGCGACCCTATTGCGGTACAAAAACGTCACAGCGCACGTATCAATCACGTGCACTGTAAAGATATGCGCCGCGCAGTATTGGACGATTCACTTAACCGTAATTTGAGCTTTTTAGACTCTGTATTAAATGGCGCTTTCACTGTCCCTGGAGATGGTTTCATCGACTACCCTGCACTGTTTAAAGCCCTGCAAGCAGACAACTACCAAGGCTGGTTAGTGGTGGAAGCAGAGCAAGACCCAGCGATTGCCAACCCCTTAGAATACGCCACTTTAGGAGCTAACAACCTGCATAAGCTATGTGCGGATGCGGGTATCACCTTAAGTGCATAAAGCACCGATGTAACAGTTCAATGTGTCTCTGGATGGAGAAGCTTGGGCTCTTACCTAGCAGGCAGTCAAAGAACGCAGCTCATCACAGAGTAAATAGAGGCAATCATATGATTTTACTCACCCAGATCAAGCTGTTTTCGAGCTGCCCGCCTGCGTCCCCCAGTTCAATCCTGTAAGCTATCGCAGCTTTTTGCCCAGCTCCCACTGGGCTTTTTTTGTTTTAGCAGCAATATTACAAGGGATTAACAAATTGGTTTTAAAAGTGCTACGCTATTCTCACTTGGAATCATGACCTATCATTTATCCAGTTTCCGATACCGGCACTAATCTAGAAACTTGTTGTGATTAATATTTAATTTTCCACTCACTCATTTTCATTACTCTTAAATCAAGATAAATTTCCCTTTGACTGCAGCACCAACAGAGCAAGCAAATATAAGCCAGCAACCGATTAGGACATATGACTTATAGCCTTTCTATCGATTAGGACAATAGACCCAGCTGCATATTAATAGCATTATTTAAGTCTAAAAAGTTGTTTGAGTCATTTACATTTGGGTGGGATATCAACGGTTGCGCTGTTGTTTTACAAACAGCCAGTTAATTAACAAGGCACTCTTTACAGCAAAAACATTAGATTTTTAGCGAATGAAGAGCTGTTTCAAATATTTAAACAGTAGCATAGATTAAATAGTTGGCAGGCAGCAACTAGCCATTAACTAGCAATATTAATGCCCTAAAGATATGAATTTCTGCTAGCGTTTGTGAAACCTCAATAACTATATTAGGCAAATCAAAGTCGCTGTTTAGAAAAAGTGCGAGCGAAGGGCTGGGAGTATTGCTTGAACAGGAATAATGACAGACTCGCTATTAGCGGGGATAGCGAGTCCTTAATATCTGTTCGCTATCCCACTTATTTGCAAGATCCCAGTTTCTCTTTCGAGTTGCCCTATATTACGCGGTGTATCTCAATCGCAGCACCTGCTGAGCAGTAGCTTCATGCCATTTTTGTGCTATTTTCTTAAACCCATAGTTTGCATAAAAAGTACGCCCAATGGTATTTTCTTTGAACACTTCTACTTCTAAATTACTATGTCGTGACTGGGCTTTATCCATCAACGCTTTCCCCACTCTTAAGCCGTGCCAGCGAGGTTGAACAAAGATAGCCCCTACTTCACTGTCCATTAACGCGATAAAGCCAACCACTTCTCCCTCTACAACTGCCACCCAAGTATCAGTATTGGGCAAGTATATGTGTGCCACATTCTCTCGCTCGCTGGCAATAAAATCATCGCTCATAAATGTATGGGCCAGCCGTGTCGCCACCTCCCAGGTATCAAGCACTGCTGCTAAATCCGTTTCATTGTATGCTCTTATCTGCAAATTCATGCTGTTTTCACCTCTGTAAATAGTGGTGATCATTCTAGCGAGGCATGTGTAATTGGGATTGAATAAACGCGACAATATGCTGTATCTAGATAATCTCAAAATCACCGTAGATATCAATGGTCAAATCTCGCTTTTGAGCGTATTGACTAGGGGTATGGCCGATGGCGCTTTTTAAGTAGCGAATCAAATGAGGTTGATCACTAAATTCAAACTGATGGGCCAAGTCAGACCAGTTAATCGCTTTTTTATCCATTTTATACAATGTGTTTAACACTTGTTCTAAACGTATCATTGACTTGCACTGCTTCAAGGTAAGATTAGTAGTCCTCAAAAAACTGCGTTCAAGAGTCCGTTGAGAGCGGTGTAAAAGTTCTCCTAAATCTTGAATAGGAGACGCCATTAACTGCTCTAAAATTTGCTGAGTTAGCTCAGTATAATTATCTGGCTGACACTTGGCCAAGCAAGGCAAGAGCATTTTATCTAGTCGATCAACCACTTGCTCTTTATCATTGCAAGCGAGCAGCAACAACTGTTGTACCCTCATCGAATCGAGTTCAATCAGATCATTGCTAGCTATATTTTGAATGATGTCCAGTGCAGGCGTGCACTTAGCGAATGACAACCCATAGAGCCCCCCAACCTTAAATTTAATCCCGAGTATTTGAAAAGGCTCTGAATGATCCATCAAATAGGTTTGCCGGTGCGCATACAGCCAATGACAGCCAATGCTCGTTTGCGTGCTAGACTCTTGCTGATAGCTAAATCTTTGCCGCTGCTGGGTAACAATTAAATGCGCAGCAGGATCCGGATTTAATTTTGGCCGATTATTACCCACATCACCTTGCTCTCTTTTAAGAAACCAATAACATTCAACAAATTTAGCCACTTGCGGATCTTTTGGGGCAAGTTTCCAAGTTCTCATGTTTTCTGTGCCCTCCTGTTCGACCTTAAACTAAAGCCACCGCCTGCTAACTTTTACCTGCGGGCTATTACCTTCGACCGGTTACTTAGTCGCCCTGTTTCTTTAACAAGTGATACTTATCTCATTATCAAGTAATGCAGCGTCAGAATTATCAGAAACGGTGACGGCGTTGTTTAGTACGCTTACTAGTGCGGATGCTCTTGAAACTGCTTGGCGTTGTCACCAATTTTTAACCAGTTAGGTTTTTCAGAGACAAATTCGTGAAAAGTATTTCCGATCGCCAGCTCGCTATCTATGCAATGCGCAGATATTGGAAAAGCGTCCATCTGTGACAGTACTTCCCCCAGCGAAGTACCACAAACACAACAAAAACAACGGTCATATTTATAGGGTGGCTCAGCCTTGTAGGTCGATATTTTATCCAGACCTTTGCTTATTTTGAAGTGTTCAGACTTAATAAAAACCAAGCTACTGGCCCCCACTTTTCGACACCTGCTGCAATGACACATTCCCATCATTTCTGGGCTTTGTGTTATCTCGAATTGAACAGCTTTACAACAGCAACTTCCCTTTATCATGTCACACCTCGAAGTAATCATTTTAGTTTTCGCAGCATATCACAATAACTGTACATACATACAGTTATTGTGAATTAAATCGCATTACCAAACGGCGGCACGATTGATAAATGATTACGACTGGCGACCGGGCTCAAATGCAGGGTATTTAGGAAGATTGGCCTCTAGCTCTTCCCAATTGGCTTTTGAAGAGACAAAGTTGTGCGAAATAGGTCTTTCAGTTATATCCGAATCTAGAATCCCCAGTCTAATCCTATAGCGGGCTGGGTCTTGCTCATTAGAACTGTAAACGGGCGATCCACAGCTGGTACAAAAATGCCTATATCGACCGGGTTTAAAAGAGAAGCTGCTTAAGCTGGTCTCGCCTGCGCTAATTGAAAAATCTGCGGCATTGATAAAACCGTTGGTAGCAAATGCGCTGCCGCTATTTTTTCTACACAAAGAGCAGTGACAGTGGATAATATCACTGATTTTCCCTGCGATTTTTATTGCCACTTCACCACACAAACATTTTCCAAGGTACATCGTTAAATTTTACTCCTACTTAATAATTGCTGAGGACTGCACACATGCAGCTACAAAACCAGCCAGTACGGGTTATT
>Ga0209292_1000689_pt1 | contig 43468 bp, 35 predicted proteins | sample GOMGulsemesocosm_2_FD_184634 | JGI IMG/M metagenome (GOLD analysis project Ga0209292, IMG submission 184634) | Methane-oxidizing microbial communities from mesocosms in the Gulf of Mexico - GOM9C Gulf of Mexico (SPAdes) (version 2) | ecosystem: Environmental > Aquatic > Marine > Cold seeps...
TTCAACAACAGGCGTTTCAACAACAGGAGCTTCAACAACAGGTGCTTCAACAACAGGCGTTTCAACAGTAGAGGTTTCAGGATATCTTGTCTCAACTGGATCTTCACTTACTTCGCTATTCGAAGCAACTGCTGTTGTTCCAGCTGTATTGTCATCAGAAGATTGGCGACGACGCTGACCGTGAGAGCGTAAATGTCTAGGTGAACGACGATTTCTAGGACGTTGCTCATCATTAGCTTTAGTTTCATTTTGCTCAGACTGCTTTGACTCTACCTTCAACGCTTCATTAACTTCAACAGCTGGCGCTTGAGCATTTTCAGTTGCAACAGTTTTATTTAACGCTGCGTTATCTGCAACAGGTGCGTTTCCATCGCTAAGGCGAACTTTTTTACGGTTGTTTCGACGTTGACGACGTACGGTAACTTTTTCTTCTTTTGGCTTTGTATTGCGCTCAGCCGGCGCTTTACGATGCTGTTTGTTTTGCTTGTTCTCTTTATTGTCATCAATATTGGCTTTAACATCGTTAGTGTTGTCGTGACGATTCTCATTTCGAGAGTCATTACGTTTGTCGTTACGATTCGCATTTCTGTTATCGTTACGATTATTACGACGTTGTCCTTGACGACCACGTTGTGGACGACGTTCACCATTATTTCTTTCTGGCTTTTTAACCGGCTCAACAGCTTTAGGAACAACTTCTTCAGCTGCGAAAAGTGTTTTAGCCCATTTAATTAAACCATCAAATAACCCTGGTGATTTTTTCGTCGGTGTTACAGGAGCCGCTGGTTTGCTAACAACTGCAGGTGTCGTTTGTTTAGGAGAAGACATTCCTTGCAAAACTGGAGCGTCGCGTTTAGATGCTTGTTTGTCGAATTTCGGCATAACAGCTTCTTCAACTGAAGCTTCTGTAATGGTTCTTTCGTAACTTGCTTCTTCAACACTTTCGTCAGTTCTTACTCTTAGTACTTCATACTGCGGTGTATCCATATGAGGGTTAGGAATAATAAGGATATGAACATTGTGATGTTTTTCAATATGAAATACTGAACGTCGTTTTTCATTCAACAAATATGTTGCTACAGGTACAGGTACTTGAGCTTGAACATGTTGTGTATTTTCTTTAATGGCTTCTTCTTCCATTAAACGTAAAATAGATAACGCTAAAGACTCAACACTACGTACATGCCCAGTGCCGTTACAGCGAGGACAAACACCTTGGCTAGTTTCACCAATAGAAGGGCGTAAACGTTGGCGAGACATTTCTAATAAGCCAAAACGAGAGATACGGCCTAATTGAATGCGGGCTCTGTCTTGTTTAACAGCATCGCGCATGCGATTTTCAACTTCACGTTGATGACGTACAGGCGTCATGTCAATAAAGTCGATAACAACTAAACCACCCAAATCACGTAAACGCAATTGGCGGGCTACTTCTTCAGCGGCCTCTAAGTTAGTGTTAAATGCAGTTTCTTCAATGTCACTACCTTTTGTTGCGCGGGCGGAGTTAACATCAATTGATGTCATCGCTTCTGTAGGGTCAATAACGATTGAACCACCAGAAGGAAGTCTTACTTCACGCTGAAACGCAGATTCAATTTGAGTTTCGATTTGGTAATGAGTGAAAAGAGGTACGTCGTTGGTATATAGCTTAATCTTATTTAAAAAGTCAGGACGAACCACTTCAATGTGCTTTTTAACACTCTCGAATGTTTTTGGACGGTCAATCAATACTTCACCAATATCACGGCGAAGGTAGTCACGAATAGCACGTAGAATTACGTTAGTTTCTTGATGAATTAAAAAAGGAGCTGGCTTACTTTCTGCGGCTTCAGAGATGGCTTTCCAGTGATGTAATAAAACATTTAAGTCCCAGTCTAATTCATCATAATCTTTTCCAACACCAGCTGTACGAACAATTAAGCCCATTCCTTTAGGTAAGGATAATTTATTTAGAGAGTTTTTTAAATCTGTACGTTCATCACCTTCGATACGACGTGAAATACCGCCAGCACGAGGATTGTTAGGCATTAACACGAGGTAGCTACCCGCTAAACTAATAAAAGTAGTTAGCGCTGCACCTTTTTGACCGCGTTCTTCTTTATCAATTTGAACGATTACTTCTTGGCCTTCTTTCAATACCTCTTTAATATTTGGACGGCCTTGGAAGGTATAACCTTTTGGAAAATATTCGCGAGCTATTTCTTTCATAGGAAGGAAACCATGGCGTTCTGCACCATAGTCAACAAAAGCAGCTTCTAGAGATGGCTCTATACGCGTAATTTTTGCTTTATAAATATTTGATTTTTTTTGTTCATGACCAGGACTTTCGATATCTAAATCATAAAGTTGTTGGCCATCGACAAGTGCTACACGTAATTCTTCTGATTGTGTAGCGTTAATTAACATACGTTTCATAGTTTAGTGACTCATTTTTTAGTCACAACACTATAAGCTTCGAACACAAAGCAATTTATCGCTATGGTAACAGCAAGTTGTCAGCCTCTCGGGTGTCATATTAATGCGCCATATTGCGCAGTAAGCTGTTATTTAATCTGATTCTACTTTTAGGTGATTAATCACCTAAAAAAAATTGTTTCTTCATGTGCGCAGCAAATGGTGCTGTGCGTGATATTATCAAATTGATATTTGTTGAGCAGTTTGAAATTCAGCACTTTCGCTTACTATTCTGGTTATTGCCCGATGGAAACTTATCTAATTTGGTTTATATCATTACAAAATAGCTTTCGTTGCGCGGGACAAAATGTTTATGCCGTTTTTTGACTTGTTATTCAGGTCAACTCTTGCAATAGGCCGTTCGATTAATGTGTCGGCGATAAGTTAATATCGAAAAATTGCACATTAATGTGGCCGCATTCTGCCTCTTACGTTTCGCTAAAAGCTTCTATTTTTTTACCTTATTGCCATAAAAAGGCAACAACAGCAAGATTATCCCACTTAATTGAGGCAAAAGGCAATTAAATCGCTGAGTTAATTGCTCAAAAGTGAAAATAAATATGTTAAACTCGCGTTTATGAATGAAAATACAAAACCCCAAGTTCGATTTTATACAATCGATAGCGAAGACGCTGGTCAACGAATAGATAACTTTTTATTAAAAACCCTAAAAGGTGTGCCAAAAAGCATGATTTATCGCCTATTAAGAAAAGGCGAGATTAGGGTTAATAAAAAACGTAAAAAACCAGAATACAAAATTCAAGATGAGGATATTATTCGTGTAGCGCCAATTCGGATTTCTGAAAACACCAATGAAGTATCAACAAAATTAAATGTTGTGGCTAATTTAGAAAAACAAATATTGTTTGAAGACGATCGGTTGATTGTTATTAACAAACCTTCTGGCATGGCTGTACATGGCGGTAGCGGTTTAAGTTTCGGATTAATTGAAGCAATGCGAGCTTTGCGTCCTGACGCAAGAATGCTTGAACTGGTTCATCGACTCGACAGAGATACTTCTGGTTGTTTGGTTATTGCTAAAAAACGTTCAGCCTTACGTCACTTGCATGAGCAATTACGTAGTAAGACTGTACAGAAGTTTTATCATGCATTGGTCAAAGGACAATGGTCGACTAAAATCACTCGTGTTACTGATGGGCTGAAAAAGAATGATTTAAAATCAGGTGAGCGTGTTGTGGTTGTTGACAACATCAATGGGAAAGAATCAGAAACTCGATTTAAAGTGCTAAAAAACTTTGAGCATGCAACCTTAGTTAGAGCTTTTCCGGTAACGGGAAGAACTCACCAAATTCGTGTTCATTGCCAAATTAAAGGGCATCCTATTGCTTGTGATGCAAAATATGGCTATGAGAATTTTGATGACGACATGAGAAAATTAGGCCTTAAACGCTTATTTTTACATGCTGCAAGTATTGAGTTTACGCATCCAAGTACTGACGAACGAATCAAAATAGAAGCGCCATTAGAGCATTCATTACAAAATTTATTGACTAAGCTAAAATAAAATCAGCTTTAAGCCTTATTTATAGCCCAAACATTTGAACACCTATCTTCAAATGTCTTGGGTATTTTTATAGATAACACTTTTGCTAAATTAAAATTCAAAGAGAAAGTATGCACAATTATAAATTGGTGATTTTTGATTGGGATGGGACTTTAATGGACTCTGTCGATCGTATTGTCTATTCAATGCAAGCAAGTGCAAATGTATTGTCATTTGAACCACCCAGTTATGAACAAGCTAAACAAATTATTGGTTTAAGCTTAACAAAAGCGATTCAAACTTTATTTCCGACTGCAAATGATGAACAAGTGCAGTTATTAACGGCGCAATATAAACATCAATACGTTGAAGTAAATAATACCCCAACACCACTATTTGACTCTGCACTTGAACTATTAACGAATTTAAAACAAAAAGATAAGTTATTAGCGGTAGCAACAGGAAAAGGGCGAGCAGGTTTACAGCGTGTCTGGCAGGTTTCAGGCACAGAGCACTTCTTTCATGCTTCGCGTTGTGCCGATGAAAGTATCTCTAAACCTGATCCCGATATGATCAACAGTTTGTTAGAAGAATTAAACATTCAAAAACATGAAGCCGTAATGATTGGCGATACATCATTTGATCTTGAAATGGCACAAAGGGCAGGGATTGATAGTATAGGGGTTACCTACGGAGTACATGATGGTGAGCTATTATCAAAATATCAACCAAGAGCTATTGTTGACTCGTTAGCAGAATTGCACCAACTTTTATTAAAAACACCAATCGAAGACTTCAATTAGGCACTTCAGTTAAGTGTTAAAGTTAGCAGCCATAACTTTTTTGATTTGTTCATCAAATAAAAAGAGTTATGGCTTATTCATTATATATAATCGCGGCTATTGCTCTTGTAAAACATCTAAGCCCTGTTCTTTAAGCATACTAACCAAACGAATGAGCGGCAATCCTATTAAAGTATTTGGATCATCACCGACAAGTTTTTCAAATAAACAAATACCTAGGCCTTCGCTTTTGAAGCTCCCTGCACAATTATATGGCTGTTCAGCATTTAAATAAGCCGTAATTTCTTGGGGAGACAACGTGTTAAAGTGGACAGTGAATAATTCAACTAATGAGATGCTGTTCCCTGTTGAACTGTCAAATACACATAACCCGGTATGAAACTCAACGGCCTTACCACTGAAACTTGTTAATTGTTTTAAGCCATTTTCAAAGTTATGAGGTTTGCCTAATATATTACCCTCTGATAACGCAACTTGGTCTGAGCCAATGATCAGCGCATTAGGAAAATCAATTGCGACCGCTTTTGCTTTTTCTACAGCCAAACGTTCAACTAGTTCGATGGCTGTTTCATTTGGTAAGGCTGTTTCATCAACGTTGGGTTTGGCACATTCAAAGGGTAAATTTAATTTTTCTAAAAGTGTTTTCCGAAAAGGTGATGTTGAAGCTAAAATTAGGGTTTTCACGTTAAGTTACTCAAAATATAAACAGTTATCTAATAATATGTGGGCTTTCTTTAATTTTTAAACAAATTTTGTTATTTTTCTTTTGACAGTAGAGGGTAAGCACATTATTATGCGCGCCTTATGCAAAATCTTAAACTCCCGATAATGATAAACCCCCGAAAAAGCGCCCAACGCAGGTTGGTGTGTGACGGCTTCTTTGAAGTGTCGGGGATGAATAGATTGCTTGATGTGTGTACTCCATGCAGTGAGCAGATGCAGGTTAATGTTAAATTTGATGTGGATGACCTAGGTTTGAATGTCATCTCAGGAACAGGATCCGTATCAGTAGCATTAATTTGTCAGCGTTGTACTGAATCATTAGTTATTGACTTGGACATAGAGTTTACTCTTAGTCCAGCCAAAAATGATGAAGCCGCTGAAGCTTTGCCGTCATATTATGACGCAATAGAATTAGATGAAAATGGTGAAGTTAACCTGCTAGAATTAGTGGAAGAAGAGTTATTACTCGCAATTCCATTAATAGCAAAGCATGAGCCTAGTCAGTGTCAGGCACCAGTTGACAGTGTATGGGGCGAATTGCCTGAAGAGCTTGAAAAACCAAATCCATTTGATGTATTAAAGAAAATTAAATAAACAACTTATTTAATTATAACGATTAACCGATTTTTAGGAGTAGCTAATGGCAGTTCAAAAGAGCAAAAAGTCTCGTTCAAGACGTGGCATGCGCCGTTCACACGATGCAGTAACAACAGAAAACTTATCAGTAGATCCAGTATCTGGTGAAGCACACCGTCGTCATCATGTAACAGCTGATGGCTTTTACAAAGGTGTTAAAGTAATCAACAAGTAAGCTGATTGCTTTGAATAATCTAACCATAGCGTTAGATGTTATGGGGGGCGATAAAGGCCCCCTTATAACAATTCCTGCTGCCATTTTAGCAGTAAAGAACATTCCAGAACTTCACCTCATTCTTTGTGGTGATGTCGATATTATCAACGCTGAATTATCCAAAAAACAGTGTCTTGAACATCCTCAGTTATCAATATATCCAACCACTGAAATCGTGGAAATGGGTGATAAACCTATAGTTGCTTTGCGTAACAAAAAAAACTCATCAATGCGAAAATCTCTTGACCTTGTGCATGAAAATAAAGCTCAAGCATGTGTGAGTGCTGGCAATACTGGTGCGTTGTTTTCAATGGCTCATTTCGTCTTAAAGACATTAACGGGGGTTGAGCGTCCGGCATTAATCTCTTCTCTACCTACCCATGATGAAAATAAGCATGTATTCATGCTCGACTTAGGCGCAAATGTTTTTTGTGACTCAAATGTATTATATCAATTTGCGGTGATGGGGTCGGTTATGGCAGAGCAGGTCGATGGTATTGAGAACCCGCGAATAGCTTTATTAAATATGGGTGAAGAAGAAATTAAAGGCAGCGACCACATCAAACAAACTGCTGCGAAGTTAACACAAAATAGCGAAATTAATTACATTGGCTTTGTCGAAGGTAATGATATTTTTACTAATAAAGCGGATGTTATCGTCTGTGATGGGTTTGTTGGCAATGTCGCATTAAAAACGTGTGAAGGTGTGGCCCGATTGGTTTACCAAAAAATGCAAACGGTGTTATCACGAAATATATTAACCCGAATGGTCGGTAAATTATTATCGTCAACGTTAAAAAAACTCTTTAAACCCCTGAACCCCGACCAGTATAACGGCGCAAGTTTGATAGGATTACGCGGTATTGTGGTTAAGAGTCATGGAAATGCTAGTTCAAAGGCTTTTTATATGGCCATTTTAGAGGCGATAAAAGAAGTTGAACGCCAAGTTCCACAAAGAATAAAAAACAGTCTCGAACATGATTTTTCTGTTGATCGAAAATAATATACTAGTGCAGAACTAAATAAACATATTTAAAGAATTGTCTTTTTCATCAAGAACATAATTCATTAAGTATCATTTAATTAAAATACAAATAAATATTAGGTAATAAAATGCAAAATAATTTAGCGTTTGTTTTTCCAGGGCAAGGTTCTCAAACTGTTGGCATGTTAGCTGATTTTGCTGACAATGAAGTTGTAAAGAGTACTTTTTCAGAAGCATCGGCCGCTTTGGGTTATAACCTTTGGCAATTAGTCGCTGAAGGTCCAGTTGAAAAGCTAAACCAAACAAATTTCACGCAACCTGCCTTATTAACCGCAAGTGTTGCATTATGGCGCTTATGGGCATCTCAATCGGATGTTAAACCTGCAATGTTAGCGGGTCATAGTTTAGGTGAGTATTCTGCTTTAGTTTGTGCGGGCGTTATTTCTTTAGCTGAGGGTGTTAAGTTAGTCGAAAAACGTGGCGAGTTTATGCAAGCCTCGGTTCCTGCTGGTGTTGGCGCTATGGCTGCTGTTATTGGTCTTGATGACCAAGCGATTATTGATGCTTGTGAAAAAGCGCAAAACGATGATGTTGTTGCTGCCGTAAACTTTAATTCGCCAGGACAAGTCGTTATTGCAGGTCATAAAGATGCAGTAGAACGTGCGGGTGTTTTATGTAAAGAAGCAGGCGCAAAACGCGTACTACCATTACCTGTTAGTGTTCCTTCACATTGTGCATTAATGAAAGGTGCTGCAGATAAACTTGCAGAAGAATTTAATAGCATTACGTTCAATACACCACAAATACCTGTTGTAAATAACGTCGATGTCGCAGCTGAAACAGATGTTGAAGCAATTAAGTTAGCATTGATAAAACAATTATATAGCCCGGTACGCTGGACAGAGACTATTGAAATACTAGCTAAAGGTGGTGTTTCATTAGTAGTAGAAGCGGGCCCTGGTAAAGTTTTACAAGGGTTAATTAAGCGTATCGACAAATCAATCACCAGTTTTTCAGTTAATGATCAAGCATCATTAACCAAAGCATTAGAAACAATTAAATAGGATAAATTATGTTTTCTTTAGAAGGAAAAGTCGTCTTAGTTACTGGCGCAAGTCGCGGTATTGGTAAAGCGATAGCAACTCAGCTTAAAGAGTTGGGCGCAACAGTATTAGGTACGGCAACATCGGCACATGGCGCTGAAAATATCAGTGAATATTTAGGTGCAGGCAATGGTTTAGTGCTTAACGTTACCGATAATGACTCAATTGCAGCAATGTTCGATTCGATCAAAGAAAATCATGGTGGAATCGATATTCTTGTTAATAACGCAGGTATTACTCGCGATAACTTATTCATGCGTATGAAAGATGATGAATGGCAAGATATTATTGATACTAACTTATCTTCTGTATTTAAAATCAGTAAAGCGGTTATTCGCTCTATGATGAAAAAACGTAATGGCCGTATTATTAATATTGGCTCTGTAGTCGGTACTATGGGTAATGCAGGACAAGTAAATTACGCAACAGCAAAAGCGGGTTTACTTGGTTTTACAAAATCATTAGCGCGTGAGGTTGCATCTCGAGGTATAACTGTTAATACTGTATCGCCAGGTTTTATCGATACTGATATGACACAGACATTAACCGATGAGCAAAAGGAAGGTATATTTTCTCAAGTTCCAGCTAATCGTTTAGGTAAGCCAGAAGAGATTGCTAACGCAGTTGCTTTTTTAGCTTCCGATGGCGCGGCATACATTACCGGTGAAACAATACATGTTAACGGCGGTATGTATATGGTTTAATTTGTTAGCTTAATGTTAATAAGCAACAAATTAAACCATTTTAAAGCAGTCAACAGGTTAGACCAGACGAAAATTAGAATTAGAAGCTTGCAAGCTAGGCTGTTGACGAATAAACTACACACAATTAAGAAAAATTGTATTTTTTAGAAAGGAAAAAAAATGAGTACTATCGAAGAACGCGTAAAAAAAATTACTATTGAACAGTTAGGTGTAAGTGAAGAAGAAGTTAAAATAAGCTCTTCATTTGTTGACGACCTAGGTGCAGACTCTTTAGACACTGTTGAATTAGTAATGGCGTTAGAAGAAGAATTTGATACTGAAATTCCAGATGAAGAAGCTGAAAAAATCACTACTGTTCAAGCAGCTGTTGATTACGTAACTGCTAACCAATAATTATTAAGTTAATTATTGTCTTTAAGTTACTGGTTTTCAAACCAAGCTTTTAAATGAGAATTTAAAGTATATATTCAGGCGGTTTTTACCGCCTGTTTTTTTATCTACGATTTATGTTTGTAAGTTTCTCTACATGAGAACATAACGATATCCTTTTCCCTTATAAACTCTTAGCGGAGGCACATAGTCATGAGACGCGTTGTTGTTACCGGTCTTGGTATGTTGAGCCCTTTGGGCAACTGTCCTGAATCTACTTGGCAAAATTTACTACTTGGTAAAAGTGGTATTAGTAATATTGAGCATTTCGATACATCTGCCTATACCACTAAATTTGCTGGCTTGATCAAAAATTTTGATGCACAAGATTATATGGCAAGAAAAGAAGCCAAAAAAATGGATCTTTTCATTCAATATGGTGTTGCCGCAGGTGTGCAGGCTTTTAAAGATTCAGGTCTTGAAATTGATGATGTAAACACTCATCGCATCGGTGTAGCCGTAGGTGCTGGCATTGGTGGTTTAGGGTTAATTGAAGACAATTTTGAAAAACTGTTAAAGGGTGGTCCACGTAAATTATCACCATTTTTTGTACCCTCAACAATTATTAATATGATCTCTGGGCATTTATCTATGATGCACAGTTTAAGAGGCCCGAATATTTCAATTGCTACCGCTTGTACCAGTGGCGTGCATAATATTGGCCATGCAGCACGTATGATTGCATACGGCGATGCCGATGCTATGTTAGCGGGTGGTGCTGAAAAAGCATCAACACGTACAGGCATGGGTGGATTTGGTGCTGCTCGAGCATTATCAACACGAAATGATTCACCAGAGCAAGCGTCTCGCCCTTGGGATAAAGACCGTGATGGTTTTGTCCTTGGTGACGGTGCAGGTGTATTGGTACTTGAAGAATATGAACACGCTAAAGCACGTGGCGCAAAAATTTATGCTGAGCTTGTAGGTTTTGGCATGAGTGCCGATGCTCATCATATGACATCGCCACCAGCGAATGGTGAAGGTGGTGCACGTGCTATGGTTAATGCCATAAATGATGCAAAAATTGATAAAAACAAAATTGCTTATATCAATGCCCATGGTACATCTACACCTGCTGGTGATATCGCAGAAACGAATGCCGTTAAGTCAGTCTTTGGTGATCATGCTTATAAATTGATGATGGGCTCAACCAAATCAATGACAGGCCACCTTTTAGGTGCTGCGGGGGCGATTGAAACTATCTTCACTGTTCAATCATTAATGAATAACGTTGTACCTCCAACGATTAATTTAGATAACCCAAGTGAAGGCTGTGATTTAGATTACATTGCTCACACTGCGCGTGATGTTAAATTAGATTATGCATTATGTAACTCTTTTGGGTTTGGTGGTACTAACGGTTCGCTTATCTTTAAAAGAGTTTAAGAAAGTTTAATCACGTTTAAGTGATAAATATCATTAACTAAACCTTGCAGTTAATTGTTTAAGCCTGAATACTATCCTTATGTATTCAGGCTTTTTATTTTTTCAGCGTTATCTTTAATGAATTTGCTAAAAATGAATATCTTTTTTGTAATAAATTTATCTATTTTTCAATGAAATCCAATATGTATTATCAAAGTATCAATGGCCAACAAGAGCAACAAATATCAACAAATAACCGTGGCTTAGCTTATGGTGATGGTGTCTTTACAACCGCGAAAGTGCTAAATGGTAAAATTCAGCTACTAACTGCGCATATCGAACGATTAATAACGAGTTGCAAAAAGCTAAATATTGCCCAGCCTGACATGAATAAAATAATTACTGAATTAACAGAAACAGCGCAACGTTTTGAGTTATCGGTAGTTAAAGTTATTATCACCACAGGAGATGGCGGACGAGGGTATTCTCGTCACGGTTGTTCAACCAGTAACGTCATAATCTCTTTTCACTCTTTTCCAGAGCATTACCTTGCTTGGCAACAACAAGGTATTCATTTAGGTGTATCTTCTTTGAAGTTAGGAGTAAGTCCATTAACTGCGGGTATTAAACATCTGAACCGCCTTGAACAAGTACTTATTCGTCAAGAATTAGACTGCCGAAGTGAAGATGATTTATTGGTACTCAATTGTTTCGATAATATTATTGAAGCAAGTGCGGCGAATGTTTTTTGGCTGAAAAACGATATTTGGTATACGCCTCAATTAACTGATTCTGGTGTTGAGGGATTAATGCGTAATCATATTTTACAGGGCTGTAGCAATAAACGTAAAATAGTCGTTATTAACGCAAAACTATCAGCGCTTGAGAATATTGACGCGATGTTTATTTGTAACAGTGTAATGGGAATTATGCCTATTAGACAATTTCAAAATAATACATTAGCATTAACACCATGCCATGATATTTCTACATATATACAGGATGTTATGTAAAAAAATGAAAAAATTAAAATTACTTTTTATCGTGTTATTTCTTGCATTCACCGTATTAAGCACTTCGCTGATTGGTTATACTTTTTATCAAATTAAACGCCCACTTGATATCGATACCACGCAATTAATAACGATTAAAGAGGGTACATCGTTTAGTCGTTTTTCAAAGCAATTGATCAAAGAAGGTTGGCTTGAAAATCGTTTTTGGCTGCGAAATTATGTTCGTCTCAAACCTGAACTGTCCAAGATAAAAGCAGGTACCTTTCAAATAGATAAAAATAGTTCTATAGAAAGTTTATTAGCTCAATTGGTTGCAGGTAAAGAGCATCAGTTCAAAATCACCTTTATTGAAGGTACAACTTTTAAGCAATGGTTAATTCAGCTAAACGAAATGGATAATATTGTACACACTATTAATCAAAGTACAGTAATGGATATCGCTAACAAACTTAATATCAGTCAAACAAATCCAGAAGGTCTTTTTTACCCTGAAACCTACGCCTTCACTGCGGGTACTACAGATATAGAAATATTAAAACGTGCTCATGACAAAATGTCTGTTGAATTAAATCTAGTTTGGAATAACCGTGCCCAATCTCTTCCATATGAGAATAAATATCAAGCGTTAATCATGGCTTCTATTATTGAGAAAGAGAGTGGTAAAAATGCTGAGCATGGCATTATTTCATCTGTGTTTATCAATCGGTTGAATATAAAAATGCGCTTGCAAACCGACCCTACAATAATTTATGGGTTGGGCGAACGCTATAAAGGTGATATTAAACGTAAGCATAAACGAGAGAAAACAGCGTATAATACTTACCGTATTAATGGCTTACCTCCCACACCAATCGCAATGCCGGGTAAAAGCGCATTACATGCCGCGTTAAACCCTTCGGCGACTGACTATTTTTATTTCGTTAGTAACGGGAATGGTAAGCATATCTTTTCAACAAACTTGAAAGATCATAATGCGGCGGTGGCAAAATATCAGTTGAAACGTAAAACTCAATAAGAAGTGAAAAATGAATAAAGGTAAATTTATAGTTATCGAAGGTATTGAAGGAGCAGGCAAGTCTTCAGCCATTTCGGTAGTAAAAAAAGAATTAACAGAGCATGGCATTAATTTTATCAATACCAGAGAGCCTGGCGGCACGCCTTTAGCTGAATCATTGCGGGATATTGTGAAATCAGCCGATCACCAAGAAGTGTTAACTCAAGAAACTGAGTTATTACTCATGTATGCTAGCCGTAGTCAGCTACTCGCAAATCGAATACTCCCTGCGTTAGATAAAGGTCAGTGGGTTATTGGCGATCGTCATGATTTAAGCTCTAGAGCTTATCAAGGGGGAGGCAGAGAATTCGATGACGAATTAATGGATACTATTGCACAAGTTACTTTAAAAGGCTTTAAACCGCAGCTAACACTTTACTTAGATATATCACCAGAATTAGGTTTAGCGAGAGCGCAAGCTCGTGGTGCGTTAGACCGTATCGAATTAGAGAAAATAGAATTCTTTCACCGTGTGCGCAATAAATACCGTGAAATTGCTTTAGCTGATGATAGTATTAAAATTATTGATGCTAGCGCACCTATGCCAGTAGTACATAATAATATTCGATTAGCCTTAAAAGCTTTTTTGAAAAATAATTAATGGTGAAGTCGGTTAATAGGAAACATGAATGCACAGTTGGTTAGAACAACAACAGCTTTTATTATCAAAGCAAATAACCCAAGTAAAGCTACCTCATGCCATTTTAATTAATGGTGTGCAAGGTGCAGGAAAAGATGAACTGGCTCAATGGCTAATTCAGACGTTGTCGTGTGCTAAACCTGAACGTTTTCAACAAATCTTAATGCCGTGTAAAATGTGTAAATCATGTTTACTTCACGTCAGTAAAACCTATCCTGATCATTTACATATTGAGAGTAACGGTAAAAGTATTGGTGTTGATCAAGTAAGACAAGCGAGTCGCTTTTCTGAAAAAACATCACAAATAGGCCATTGTAAAACAACATTATTAACTTCTGCGCATAACATGACAGTATCAGCAGCCAATGCCTTATTAAAAACGCTTGAAGAGCCAAATGCTAATAATTATATTGTATTATTAACTTCCGAGCTCGAAACGTTATTACCCACCATTATTAGTCGTTGTTTTGTTATCGATATTAGGCCGCCTGTTGGCGAAAAATTATTAGCCGAGCTTAAACAATCTGGCACAGATCCATTTGTAAATTTAAGTCATTTAAAAGAATTGTCAGATCCTGTAGTAAATGAGAAATACCAAGATTTTGAAAATAGTTTCTTTTCTTTTTTACAACGTGAACCTATCAAACGCAGTGAATTATTGGCTTTACTTAATGACAATATTGACAGTGTACGTTGGTTAGAAAAAGTTATGGTTAAGTTAATGCGTCAACACTATAACTGGTTAGAAGGCGAAAGTTTGCTTAATGAACAACAGATATGGTCGATATATCAGTTGGTTTTGTCTGCTATTAAACAGCTAAAGCTATTAATGCAAGCGAATAAACAGTTTTTATTTGAAAAGTTATTCGTAGATATATCCGCTGTGCTTCATGAAAAATAGTTTAATAATTAAAAGCCATTGCTATTAAAAAGTTTGAGGAATTACAATGTACCAATTTAACTTAGAGTTTTCATCAGATAGAGAGCTATATCAAGCTTATATGCCCTTTGTAAAAAGTGGTGGATTATTTGTTCGTACCACCGAGCGCTTTAAGTTAGGTGACGATGTTAAACTTGAAGTAACATTACCTGATTCATTAGAAGAGTCCATTGTGATTGGTAAAGTGTGTTGGTTAACGCCTATCGGTGCTCAAAATGGCACACCAGCGGGGGTGGGCGTTAGTTTTGATGAAGATAAAGATAATATTCGTAACCAAATTGAAAAGTCGATAGGACGTTTGTTAAACTCGTCAGATCCGACATTATCAATGTAACCAAAGTAAATTGTTGGAGAAAACTGTTTGTTTATAGATTCACATTGCCATTTAGACAGGCTTGATTTAGCTGAGTTTGATGGAAAATTAGATAATGTTCTTGAAGCCGCAAGAGTAGCACAAGTAAATGAGATTTTATGTGTAAGTGTTACCTTAGCTGAATTTCCTAGTATGGTAGAAAAAACAGCTAAATATAATAATGTGTGGTTGTCTTGTGGCGCACATCCGCTAAACCAAGATGATTTAATTGACGAAGAAGAACTGACTCAATTATCGAAAACTGACCGAGTCATTGCTATTGGTGAGACAGGCTTAGATTATTTTTACGCGCCTGAAACTAAAACCGTTCAACTCGATTCTTTTCGCAAGCATGTTCGAGTAGCGAATAAGCTGAATAAACCGCTAATTATCCATACTCGTGATGCACAACAAGACACCTTAGATATTCTTCGTGAAGAAAATGCTGAAAATGTTGGTGGTATTCTACATTGTTTTACCGAGTCTTGGGATATGGCGAAACAAGCGATTGACCTTGGCTTTTATATTTCATTTTCAGGTATTGTAACGTTTAAAAATGCTAGTGAATTACGTGAAGTGGCAAAGCAAGTACCCGATGACAGGTTTTTAATCGAAACAGATGCACCTTATTTAGCTCCAGTTCCACATCGAGGAAAGCAAAATCAACCTGCTTATGTTGCAGACGTTGCTAAATTTTTAGCAAGTGTTCGTGGCCAGTCAGTTGAAACGATAGCTGAATTGTCTACCGCAAATTTCAAACGACTTTTTAAGCTAGATTAAAGACTAATAAAAGAGCAAAAAAGTGCCCGAAACTATCGCTAGTTCGGGCTCAAGGGAATGGCTCATAATGAATTGAGCCTTGCGCTAATAAACATATGTACATTCATAAAAAAACAGTAAAAAATAAAAGGAAACTGTGCGAGCAATTGGTTGATATTTAAACTGTATGATTAATTGTAGTGCAATCTTTTTTAAATGCTAATTTAATTTTTGTATTTTTATAACCTACTGATATTATAGGGTTATTGGTGTTTATTTTATTTTTTACTCTTCGGGTGCGCTCAATCCTTATACACCTATTGTGCACTAGTTCTTCACACCTTTTCCACAAGTGCTTTTACTTGTGATCTCTCCATGTTTTATGTCATGATAATTCCAATATTTATTGCTTAATAAGATTGTATTTGTGCTAAATCGTCTGTGGATCAGTTTCTTTTTTATTGCTTTTGGCTCAGCGCTTTATCAGTGGTTATTTTTGGGCAATCTTTTGATTTTTGAAGAGCTAGTAAAAGCGCTTTTTTCAATGTCAAAAGTGACTGTTGATATCGCCATTGGCTTAATCGGTATTTTAAGTTTCTGGCTTGGTATGATGAAAATTGCTGAAAACGCGGGGTTGATGGACAAAGTCGCCCGTGCAATTTCACCTTTATTCACTCGCTTAATGCCTGGGGTTCCTAAAGGGCATCCTGCAATTGCGTCAATGACCATGAATTTGTCAGCTAATTTTTTGGGTTTAGATAATGCGGCAACACCACTTGGCTTAAAAGCAATGCAAGATCTTCAGCAATTGAATCCAAAGAAAGATACTGCGACCAATGCCCAAATATTATTTTTGGTGTTGAATACTTCTTCCGTAACGCTTTTTCCTGTAGCCGTGTTTGTTTATCGAGCCCAACAAGGAGCTGCAAACCCTACCGATGTTTTTGTGCCTATAATACTGGCTACTTTTGCGTCTACTTTGGCTGGATTATTAGCGGTGGCAACCGTGCAAAAAATTAAATTATATGACCAGGTTATTTTATTGTATTTGTCTGGTGCTATCGCTTTGGTAGGCGGTTTAGTTGTATATTTTTCAATGTTAACTTCTCAAGCTCTGGCAGAGCAATCGTCATTTTTGGGAAATTTTTTAATTTTTAGCACTTTGATCCTGTTTATTTTAGCTGCGGTACGTAAAAAAGTGGATGTGTATGACAGTTTTATTGAAGGCGCTAAACAAGGCTTTGAAACAAGCATTAAACTCATTCCATATTTGCTTGCTATGTTAGTAGCGATAGGTGTTTTTCGTGCTAGTGGCGCATTAGCGTTAATTGTCGACAGTTTCAGGCAATTAATCATGTTTTTAGGCTTTGATACTCGTTTTGTTGATGCAATGCCTACCGCTTTAATGCAACCTTTGAGTGGCTCTGGCGCAAGAGCTATGATGATTGAAACCATGAAAACTCATGGTGCGGATTCTTTTTCTGGTCGTTTAGCATCAATTTTTCAAGGATCAACAGAAACTACTTTTTATGTACTTGCCGTTTATTTTGGTTCCGTTGGGATCCGGTATAGTCGACATGCTATTACTTGTGGTTTACTTGCTGATTTAGCAGGAATTAGTGCAGCCATCGCCGTTTGTTATTGGTTTTTCGGTTAATTTCAATAAATACTTTCCTTCTTAAAACTAAAGTTTAATTGTCGACAATTAAACTTTAGTCTACTTGACTAATTATTAATATACGCTAATATTCGTTTCAAACTAGTTAAGTGTCGACAATTATGGCGTTAGATAACCCTACCTTACAAAAAGCAGTGACTACAGCAGATAAAGTTTTTGATGCAATGCTACACGCCATTGTTGATGGAAAAATAGCTGCGGGCAGCAAAATCAGTGAACCCGAGCTTGCTAAGCAATATGAAATCAGCCGTTCAACACTTCGAGAAGCGCTTAATCGCTTAGAAAAATGTCACCTCATTGAACGTAAAGCGAATGTAGGTTCTAGAGTCGTTGACTGTACTATTGAAGGTTTATTAGAAATATATGTTGTACGTGAAGCGCTTGAAGGTATGGCTTGTCGAGAAGCTGCAAGTAACATGAGTGATAACGAAATTGCAGAAATGCAAAACATGTTAGCACAACATGCAAACTCTCAAGCCCTAAAAGATGGCGTATCTTATTACCAAGAAGAAGGCGATTTAGACTTTCATTATAAAGTTATTTTAGGTAGCCATAATCAACAACTGATTAATATTTTATGTGGTCAGTTATATCACTTAGTACGTATGTATCGTATTCAATTTGGTATGCATAGCCCTCGAGCTACTCGTGCCTTTCAAGAACACTCAAATATTATTCAAGCAATTTGTGACCGTGATGGTGAACTCGCTGAAATCCTGATGCGACGTCATATTGCGGCTTCGAGAAAAAATATAGAAAACAAAATAGCTCTTCAAAATAAAGAGCAGTAAATCAATACAACGACAACAATTTAACGACAACAAGAGGACACATTATGTCTACGCAACTTTCACCAGGCGCAAAATTCCGCCAAGCATTAGCAAACAACAAACCTTTACAAATAGTTGGCACTATTAACGCGTATTGCGCAATTATGGCTGAGCAGTTAGGCCATCAAGCAATATACCTTTCTGGTGGTGGTGTTGCTAATGCTTCTTACGGATTACCTGATTTGGGAATGACGTCACTAAACGATGTTATTGCTGACGTACAGCGTATTACTTCAGCTTCAAGTTTACCTTTATTAGTTGATATCGATACTGGTTGGGGCGGCGCTTTTAATATCGCTAAAACGGTCCGTGATATGGAAAAAGCCGGTGCTGCGGCTGTGCACCTTGAAGATCAAGTTGCGCAAAAACGTTGTGGGCACCGTCCAAATAAAGAAATTGTCTCAACAGAAGAAATGGTTGATCGAATTAAAGCGGCTGTCGATGCACGTACAGATAAAGATTTCTTTATCATGGCACGTACTGACGCTTTTGCTCAAGAAGGCTTAGAGGCTGCGCTTGAACGCGCTAAAGCTTACGTTGCAGCAGGAGCTGATGGTATTTTTGCTGAAGCGGTTAAAACTGAAGAACATTACCGTGCATTCACTTCAAACTTAAATGTACCGGTACTGGCTAATATTACCGAATTTGGCCAAACCGAATTATGGAATAAAGAGCAATTAGGTGAGTGGGGTTGTGCGATGGTGCTTTACCCATTATCAGCATTTCGTGCAATGAATAAAGCCGCTGAATCTGTTTACAAAACGTTATTAGCAGATGGCGATCAAAAAGCTGAAATCGATAACATGCAAACACGCATGGATTTATATGATTACCTTGGTTACCACGATTATGAACAAAAACTTGATGGTTTGTTTTCTGAAGGCAAAAACAAGTAAATCGACCAGTAAATATTAAAATTAAGTTGTTGTTGGTTCAAATAGCGTTAAGTCGACAACAAATAAAAAGTTATGAGGAAATTATTATGTCAGATGCAAAAGTAGCAGATAAAAAAATTAGCGGCGCAGGTTTACGTGGCCAAAGTGCCGGTGAAACATCCCTTTGTACTGTAGGGCAATCAGGTTCAGGTTTAACTTATTGTGGTTATGATATTGCTGATTTAGCGGATAACTCTACCTTTGAAGAAGTTGCTTACTTACTTTTCAATGGTGAATTGCCCAACGAAAAAGAGCTGGCAAGTTATAAGGCTGAATTATTTGCTATGCGTGATTTACCGCAAGCATTAAAAGAAGTATTAAAGCTTATTCCAAAAGATGCACATCCTATGGATGTTATGCGCACGGGGTGTTCATTTTTAGGTAACTTAGAACCAGAGAATGATTTTTCAGAGCAAAACAAAGCGGCAAACCGTTTATTAGCCGCATTCCCTGCAATCATGTGTTATTGGTATAAATTCTCACACGACGGGGTTGAAATTGACTGTACTTCTGAAGAAAACTCATTAGGTGGACACTTTTTGCGTTTATTAAATGGTGAAACCCCTTCAGCACAACACCAACGCGTGATGGACGTATCATTAATTTTATACGCAGAGCATGAATTTAACGCTTCTACTTTTACCGCGCGAGTTTGTGCATCAACTTTGTCTGATATGTTCTCATGTATCACTGGCGCTATTGGTACATTACGTGGACCACTACATGGTGGCGCTAACGAAGCGGCTATGGATATGATTGAAACGTTCAAATCACCAAGCGATGCTAAAGAACAGATGGCTAATATGCTTGCACGTAAAGAAAAAATTATGGGCTTTGGTCACGCGATATATCGCACTTCAGATCCACGTAACGTTATTATCAAAGCTTGGTCTGAAAAGTTAGCTACAGAGAATGGTGACACCTCACTTTACGATATTTCTGTAGCGTGTGAAGAATTTATGTGGGACACGAAAAAACTATTCTGTAATGCAGACTTTTTCCATGCTTCAACCTATAACTACATGGGCATTCCGACAAAACTGTTCACCCCTATTTTTGTTTGTTCACGTTTAACTGGGTGGGCTGCTCACGTTATGGAGCAACGTTCAAATAACCGTATTATTCGTCCAAGCGCTGATTATACGGGCAGTGAGCCAAGAAAAGTTACCCCAATTGTTGAAAGGTAATTAACATGAATTATGAATATCGCAAGCCGCTGCCAGGCTATGACGTCGGCGGCGTAAATATTGACTACTTTGATACGCGCAGTGCTGTAGAAGCTATTAGTGAAGGCAGTTATGCAAAATTGCCATACACATCACGCATCTTAGCAGAACAACTGGTTCGCCGCTGTTCGCCTGAAGCGTTAACTGATTCGTTAAAGCAATTAATAGAACGCAAGCAAGACTTAGATTTTCCTTGGTACCCAGCGCGTGTTGTTTGTCATGATATTTTAGGGCAAACCGCGTTAGTTGACCTTGCAGGTCTTCGAGATGCAATCGCTGAACAAGGGGGAGATCCGTCTAAAGTTAACCCTGTAGTGCCAACGCAGTTAATCGTTGACCATTCTCTAGCTGTTGAAGCACCGGGTTTTGACTCTGAAGCATTTCAGAAAAACCGTGATATTGAAGACCGACGTAACAAAGACCGTTTTCAATTTATTGAATGGACAAAAACAGCGTTTAAAAATATTGATGTCATTCCTGCGGGCAACGGGATTATGCATCAAATCAATTTAGAAAAAATGTCACCGGTTATTCAATTACGAGACGGCGTGGCTTTCCCTGATACATGTGTTGGTACTGATTCACATACGCCACACGTTGATGCTTTAGGTGTTATCGCCATAGGTGTTGGTGGTTTAGAAGCTGAAACTGTAATGTTAGGTCGTCCATCGATGATGCGTCTACCTGATATTATTGGTGTAAAACTTGTAGGTAAACGCGCACCAGGTATCACAGCCACCGATATGGTCTTAGCGATCACTGAATTTTTACGTAACCAAAAAGTTGTTTCAAGTTACTTAGAGTTTTTCGGAGAAGGCACCAAAGACTTAACGATTGGAGACCGCGCAACAATATCGAATATGACACCAGAATACGGTGCTTCTGCGGGAATGTTTTATATTGATCAACAAACCATCGATTACTTGAAACTGACCGGTCGTGAACCCGAGCAAGTAGCACTTGTTGAAACTTACGCTAAGCATACGGGCTTATGGGCTGATGATTTAGTTGAAGCACAATATGAGCGTGTAATTGAGTTTGATTTAACAACAGTTTGTCGTAACTTAGCGGGACCATCAAACCCGCATCGTCGTTTAGCGACCGCTGATTTAGTATCGAAAAATATTGCCAAAGACTTAGCTACTTGTAAAGCACAAGAAGCCAATGGTGAAATGCCAGATGGCGCTGTAATTATTGCCGCAATTACATCATGTACTAATACATCTAATCCACGTAATGTCGTTGCTGCAGGGCTTGTGGCTAAACGCGCTAACGAATTAGGTTTAGTACGTAAACCTTGGGTTAAATCGTCATTTGCTCCAGGTTCAAAAGTAGCCAAACTTTATTTAGAAGAAGCAGGTCTTCTTGCTGAAATGGAAAAACTTGGCTTTGGTATCGTTGGCTATGCATGTACAACGTGTAATGGTATGAGCGGCGCGTTAGATCCTAAAATACAACAAGAAATTATCGACCGCGATTTATATTCAACGGCTGTATTATCGGGTAACCGAAACTTTGATGGTCGTATTCATCCCCATGCGAAACAAGCTTTCTTAGCGTCGCCGCCACTAGTCGTTGCGTATGCACTTGCTGGTACAATTCGTTTTGATATTGAAAAAGATATTCTGGGTCAAGATCAAAACGGCAACGACATTACTTTGAAAGATATCTGGCCATCTGATGAAGAAATAGATTCAATCGTTGCTGCAAGTGTTAAGCCTGAACAATTTAAGAAAATTTATACACCTATGTTCGACTTAGGTGCATTTGAGCCTGCTGAAAGTCCGTTATACGATTGGGATCTTACCAGCACTTATATCCGTCGTCCGCCTTATTGGGAAGGTGCTTTAGCCGGTAAGCGTACAATGAAAGGTATGCGTCCGTTAGCAGTGTTAGGTGACAACATAACGACTGATCATTTATCACCGTCAAATGCTATTCAGCTTAATAGTGCTTCAGGTGCTTACCTTGATAAAATGGGTGTTCCACACGAAGACTTTAACTCGTACGCAACTCATCGTGGCGATCATGAAACAACACAGCGCGCAACATTTGCTAACCCTAAATTGTTCAATGAAATGTGTAAGGATGACAATGGCGAAGTTAAACAAGGCTCATTAGCACGTATTGAACCGGAAGGAACTGAGTCTCGTATGTGGGAAGCGATTGAAACGTATATGGAGCGTAAACAGCCATTAATTATCATCGCAGGAGCTGACTACGGACAAGGTTCATCACGTGATTGGGCTGCCAAAGGTGTTCGTTTAGCCGGTGTTGAAGTTATCGTTTCACAAGGGTTTGAGCGAATTCATCGTACAAACTTAGTCGGCATGGGCGTATTACCATTAGAGTTTATCAATGGAGAAACTCGTCACACTTACAACATTGATGGTAGTGAAACTTATGATGTAGTGGGTACAACATCACCTGGTGCAGCTATGACAGTGGTAATGACTAGACATAACGGTGAAGTTATTGAAATTCCTGTTAAATGTCGATTGGATACTGCAGAAGAAGTTTCAGTTTACGATGGTGGTGGGGTATTACAAAAATTCGCCACAGATTTCTTAAAGTCGAATTCATAATTGTTTTTAGGTTTTACTTGCGTTTGAAGTGCCCATTGACGTCCGTCAATTCTGCACTATCGCCTTGTTAAAGCACTAAGAATCGTTTTATGAAAACTAACTTTGTATATTAAGGATTCAAAGCAGCAATTTAGTTAACTAACTTGCTGCTTTTTAATAATTGATAGATCGCAAAACAAAATATTCTTTTGAGCAGCGAAAATATATTGAAGGAAAACACATGAATCACATATCTCAAGTACACATGCCTCAAGTGAAGATCCCAGCAACCTACATGCGTGGTGGCACCTCTAAAGGTGTATTTTTCAATTTAACTGACTTGCCTGAACGTTGTCAGGTGGCAGGCAAAGCACGCGACAATATGTTATTACGCGTTATTGGTAGCCCAGATCCTTATGGCAAACAAACCGACGGCATGGGCGGAGCAACCTCAAGTACCAGTAAAACGGTTATTTTAGCTAAATCAACGCAAGCAGATCACGATGTTGATTATTTATTTGGCCAAGTTGCTATCGACAAAGCGTTTGTTGATTGGAGCGGTAACTGCGGAAATTTAACGGCTGCAGTAGGATCTTTCGCGATTAATTCTGGCTTAGTTGACGCAACACGTATTCCGCAAAATGGTATTTGTACTGTACGTATTTGGCAAAAGAACATTGCTAAAACTATTATCGCTCAAGTCCCGATTACTAATGGTGAAGTACAAGAAACCGGCGACTTTGAACTTGATGGTGTTACTTTTCCTGCAGCAGAAGTGCCGGTTGAATTTATTTCACCCGTTGATCCAAGTGAAGCTATGTTCCCCACAGGAAATATTGTTGACTTACTTGAAGTACCTGGCTTAGGTAACTTTAAAGCAACGATGATCACCGCAGGTATTCCAACCATCTTTCTAGATGCGCAAGAAATTGGCTATACCGGAACTGAATTACAAGAAGCAATTAATGGAGATCCTGCAGCACTTGAACGTTTTGAAACTATTCGTGCTTATGGTGCAGTGAAAATGGGATTAATTAACGATATTTCAGCAGCGGTTGCTCGTCAGCACACACCGAAAGTCGCTTTTGTGTCATCTGCCCAAGATTATGTCACCTCGAGTGGTAAACAAGTGACAGAAAATGACATTGACTTACATGTTCGTGCATTATCAATGGGAAAATTACACCATGCGATGATGGGCACAGCGGCCGTAGCTATTGGTACCGCGGCTGCTATTCCAGGTACACTTGTAAACATTGCTGCGGGGGGCGGAGACCGTCAGTCAGTCATTTTTGGTCACCCTTCAGGCACATTAAAAGTAGGGGCCGAAGCAACTCAAATCGAAGGCTCTTGGACAGTTAACAAAGCGATAATGAGTCGAAGTGCTCGTGTATTAATGGAAGGTTGGGTACGTATTCCAGGTGATTCATTTTAATATAAAAATTAACATTAAAAACGAAGGAATAATAATCCCTTCGTTTTTATCATTATTGCGTTAATCATCAGTGAAACGTTTTAACTGCTTATTAATATTGTTAGCCGCTATATTTATTTCTTCAGCCATTTTGAAAAGCTGTTCGGCATTGTTATTAGACTCATCAGTCACTTGTTTTATACTGTCAATATTACTGTGAATTTCTTCACCAATTGAAACTTGTTCTTTTGTTGCGGCAGAAATTTGTAAGTTTTGTTCTTGCATTGAAGTGATTGCATCGCCAACAGTATTGATCACTTGGTTCGCTTCTTGGGCTTTTTGCTCACTTACATTTATATTTTTATTGCCTTCTTCAATAGAGTTAACCGCAGATTTTGCACTGTGTTGCAGCTGCTCTATCATTTTATTAATTTCTTCGGTTGATTCTTGTGTACGACTCGCCAGTGTTCTTACTTCGTCGGCAACCACAGCAAAACCTCGTCCTTGCTCACCAGCCCTTGCTGCTTCAATGGCAGCATTTAATGCTAAGAGGTTAGTTTGATCAGCAATACCTCGTATTACATCTAAAACACTACCAATGCTTTGGCTGTCACACTCTAAACCATTAACCACTTCTGCAGCTTTATGCATACTTTTAGCTAATGCTTCAACAGACTCTAGGTTGTCGGTGATAAGTCTTTGGCTTTGTTGAGATTGCTGCTGAGTATCTTGAGCATTATTTATGGTGCTATCAATAGATGTAGCCATTTCCTTAGTTGCTGAAATCATTTCATTCATTGATGAAGCTACCTGTGAAGTAACATGCTGTTGATTTGTGGCACCTTGTTGGCTTTTATCTGTGATATCAGCCATTGCTGAAGTGGTTTCTGTTAATTGGCTAACTTGTTTACTAATATTTGACATGGTTTTTTCTAATTGCACCATGAAATGATTAAAGGCAGAAGCTATTTTTCCTATTTCATCTTCTGGACTTTCATCCAAACGCTGTCTTAAATCACCATCTCCATCAGCGATATCTTGAAGAGCACGGCGAACACTTCTTAATCGTTCTGAAATTAATCGTCTAAACATTATAAATAATAAAATTGCTGTGGAAGATACTGCTATTAAAACGATGAGAGTGATCGTTGTATTAAGTGATGAAGCATTAACTAGTTGTTTATCAATAGGAAGTTGAACTTCTAAAATACCTCTGACATCTTTTAGTTGCCAACCTTTTTTGGGCGTATTAGGATGATTATTATGACAATTCACACACCCTTGTTGTGTCATTGTATCGGCTTGGGCCACACGCACGACTTCTTTACCGTTAATGTTTTCAACCCGTGAAAATGTCTTTGTTGGATTATTTTTTAAGGCCTTCCAAGCTTGGTTGCCAAAACTATCTAACTTTCTTTTTGCTCTATTTGGAAAAGGATAGGGGCTATATAGTTTTAATGTGATGATGTCTTTTTTTACAAATGCTTCACTAATTTCATGGATAAAAGTTGCAGGAAGTGGGATCACTTTATCGTTATCTTTATGATGATAGTTTGCAGTAACATCTGAGGTAGAAAGTACTTTCTTGATCACGTTTTTGGTGTAATAACCACGAATAGTTTTGTATTGTTTTACGGTGTTTTCGGCTGTGGATATGGCTGTGTTGATCGTATGTTTTTGTGTCACTTGAGGTATATAAAAAATCAAAATAAAGATCACAAGAACAAAAATAACCAATAAAGGTGTGAATAAACGAGTACTGAGTTTTTGAAAAAAACTAACGGATGAATTTATAAACATACCTGACGGCTAATTTGAGCAAACATACAATAACTCTAGTAGACACTTTACAATTTCTCAAATAATCACTTTGAATTACTAAGGTGATAAACAAGGACCGTTGAAAAAAAAAGACTCCCCTCAGGGAGTCAAAAAGATAAAGAGTGAATATTGCACATTTCTATTTTTAGCATAGAAGAACAGCAAATAAAGATAAGATATTTCTATATGATGAAGAACAACATAGAAGTTTATAAAGTTAATTATATCGAATTAAAAACAATCACTTACTTTGTTTAATGTTTTCGGACCGCCCCATAAAATGGCGGATAATGGTTGCATTACACCTTGTTCAAAATTAAAACCAAACTCTCGGTCGTCACTAATTAATAACGGTCCGTCTAAATCAACATAACGAGCCTTGTTAACTAATAGTGCAGCAGGAGCCATAGCAAGAGAACTGCCTACCATGCAACCTAACATTATTTCAAAGCCTTGTTTTGTTGCTTGCTGAGCAAGAAGTACGGCTTCTGTGAGTCCACCTGTTTTATCTAGTTTAATATTAACAACTTGATATCGGCCTTTTAAATAGTCGAGTTCATCACGTGTATGGCAAGACTCGTCTGCACAAAGAGGAATTGGTGAATCAAAATCAATTAACGCTTGGTCTTGCCCTGCGGGTAATGGTTGTTCAATAAGTATTACATTGAGTGCTTTTAATTCTTCACAGCAATTACTTAAATCATCAATGGACCAGCCTTCATTAGCATCAACAATAAACTCGCTATCAGGTGCTGCTTGTGCGATTGCTGTCATTTTTTCTATGATGTCTTGATTATCAAGTTTGACTTTAACCAGTGGTGGTTTATTCAGTTTTGCTACTGCTGTTGCCATTGCCTCAGGGGTATCAATACTTAATGTTTGTGCGGTAACACAAGCTTTTGCTGGTTCAAGTAATAATAATTTAGCAACGCTGGTTTGGCGTTGTTTTGCTTGTAAGTCCCACCATGCACAGTCTAGGGCATTACGTGCAGCCCCTGCTGGCAAGGTCAAAAGCGTAGCGCCTATATTTTCATGGGTAAGTGCTAACGAAGCTAAGGCGTTGATTTGCTCCATTACAATCTCTACAGACTCATTATAACGTGCATATGGCACTGCTTCTGCCCAGCCGCTATGAATACCATCATCAATAGTCACAACGATAACATTTGCTTGTGTTTTTGCGCCACGGGCAATTCTGAATACGTTCTTTAAGGGTAACTTTTCATTAAATACTTGTATTTTAAGTTGCTTAATACTTGCCTGATTTTGGTGTGTTTGATTTTTTATGTTCATAGTAAAGTCGCCACTATGTTATCTGCGCTATCACGTAAAGGATCTACACATGGAAGTGAAAATTCTTCACTTAATTGCGAACAAATACGTTGACCTTCTTCAATGCTAACGCTGGAAGTATTAACGGTAATACCAACAACTTTAGCGTCTGGGTTGGTTAGCTGAGCCGCTTGCAAGTTTAACGTGATTGTCGCTGCAATGCTCGGAAACTGGCTTGTGGGCAAACCGCGCATATGGCTGCGATTTAAATCATGACAAATAACTAACGCGTCGGGTTGTGAACCATGTAACAAGCCTAAACTAACACCTGCGAATGCCGGATGAGATAATGAACCTTGCCCTTCAATAATGTCCCAATGGTCATCACTTGCAGCAGGGGATAATGATTCAGCTGCTCCTGACAAAAAGTCAGAAATAACACAATCGATGGCAACACCTGTTCCCGCTATTAAGATGCCACATTGTCCCGTTGCTCTAAAATCAACGTTCATCTTATGTTTTTTCATTGATTTTTCTAAGCTAAGTGACGTGTACATTTTACCGACAGAACAATCTGTGCCTACGGTAAGTAATCTTTTTCCTGAGCGTTTTACGCCGGTGCCGGTAATGAAGTCAGCTTTAGGGTGGCGAATATCGAGTAGTTGCTGGTTAGTTTGCTCAGCCTTTGCAACAATTTCAGGAAAGTCAGTCAATTTATCATGCAAGCCACTAACGATGTCCATGCCGTTGTCCATGGCTTCTAATATATATGGCAACCATTTTTTATCAAGAACACCACCACTATTGGCAAAACCTAAAATGAAAGATTTGGCTCCTTGCTCGGCAGCTTGTTTGATATTTAATTGTTCAATACCCGTAGATACGCTACAGCCCTCTACTGCATATTCACCAATGCAAAGCTCAGGGCGCCAATCTGCAACACCACGGGCCATTTTAATTGAAAGTTGGTCAGTAGCGTCACCGATAAATAGCAAGTATGGAGAAACAATATGCATAGCGAAATTCCTAAAGTTAAACATGGATGATTTTTATTTATATCCAGAGCTTAACTCAGCGAGCATGCATTAAAAGTGATAAGGTTTTTCTTGGTCATAACCTAGGGTTATATTTACTTTAAACTCTTTAAAAATCCATTAGTTAAGTAAGGTATGAATTCATCAATAACCTTTGAATTGGTACGGTTTTCTAAGTGAACAGCATTAATACCAAAAGTTAAAGCTGGTTCAAAGGAGGCGATAGCTACATTTTCCGTTAAGTTACCTTCGGCAGTAAAACGGTCGATCACACACACACCTAACCCTCTTGCGACTAACCGTGCAGCAATAAAGTAAGTTTGTACTTTCACCGTTGAATTAAAATTAATATCGCACTCCATAATGCGAGCCCACAGCATTTCGGCTAAGGGCCCGCTGTCACTAATATCAATAAACTCTAAATCGCAGACATCGTGAAGAGTTAATTTATTCGGACAGTGAGGAAATTTATCTTTAGGGTAAACAATAACCAGTTCAGATTCAGCCAAGGGAATTGATCTTATTCCTGGCATTGCATTAGGAGAGAATAACACGGCTAAATCGCATTTATGCTCTAATAATGTCTGCATTACATCGTCATTATGAGTGGTTTGAATATCAAAGGTAACATTAGGAAAGTCTTGATGGAAACTTGCGATAACATCAGGAATAATGTCAAAGCCAAGCGCAGGTGAAACCCCTAAACTAATGCTACCAAACTCTGATTTTTTAATATTACGTGCGGTATTTTTTATGGAACGCATTTGCTGATAAATCTTATCAACTTCGTCAAAGAGCATTTCAGCTTCATCTGTTGGGATCAGTCGTCCTTTTACCCGTTCAAATAAATTAAAACCTAATTGTAATTCTGCATGAGATAATACTTTACTGACCGAAGGTTGTGAAACATGCAAAATTTTAGCTGCATTGGTGATCGACCCTGTCGTATAGATAGCATGAAAAATTTCAATATGTCTTAAACGCATAATGTTTCCTAAAAATTAAAAGTCTGGCAAATTAAAGTTGAATTTAACCATTCACAAATGGGAAGCTTAAATATAACTGTATAACCAAAGCATTAGTAATATCAATAAAAAATGCACCAACGAGTGGTACTACCAAAAATGCTTGTGGGGAAGGACCATGACGAGAAACCAGAGACTCCATATTTGCTACTGCTGTGGGTGTTGCGCCTAAACCAAAACCGCAATGACCACCGGCCATAATTGCCGCATTATAGTTCTTTCCCATAACTCTGAATGTGATGAAATAAGCAAATAGCATTAGCATTACGGCTTGTATTAAAATCATAAATATCATTGGGCCAGCTAAACTTACTAACTCCCATACTTTTAATGACATTAATGCCATTGCTAAAAACATCGAAAGTGCCATAGTGCCCCATAAATCAATACAGGCTCGGCTTACTTTGTAGGTTTTACTAAACTCTGTAACATTGGTAATAACCACGCCAACTAATAATGGAATTAAGAAGGCTGGCAATATCACATCTACTGATTTAAGCGCGATATAACCAATACTGCCTAAATACATACAGGCAAGAATAATAAAGAGTGTTTCCATCATCTTTCTAGGGGTGACTAAGTCATGGTCATCAGGATCAAAAGTTACTGTATCGTCTAAATCTTCATGGTATGAAGTATCAGCTTTTAAATCATACTTTTTGATTAACCTCTTACTAACAGGGCCTCCGACGAGTCCACCTAAAATCAACCCTAGTGTGGCAGCTGCCATTGCTAGTTCAAAAACACTACCAGGCATACCGTATTCATTAATAAACAAATCGGAATATGTTGCGCCGTTACCATGACCACCAGAGAGAGTAACCGAGCCACCAATAAGCCCCATTAACGGTGACAATCCTGCTGCTGCTGCGATAGATACACCAATAGCGTTTTGAACAATTAAATATAACGTTGCGACGCCAAGAAATAAGAGAACTTTAGGACCCCCCTTAATAAGCAGAGAAAAGCTTGCACCTAGACCAACAGTTGTAAAAAATATGGTCATTAATGGATTTTTAAAAGCCATGTCAAATTGAAAACTTATATCAAAGTATAGATATAATATGGCTGACAATATCGAGAAAACAATTCCGCCGACAACAGGCTCTGGAATATTGTTGTCTTGCAAAACCTTCACTTTGTTATTTAAAAAATAACCCGCAAAAAGAATCAGCAAAGCTATAATGAGTGTTTCTATAATTGATATTTGTAATTGCATATAAATTGAGCCCTTAATTCATTGATACTTGTAATGCTTAAGTGAATGAATTTTTAGTTATGTTCAATGGTGAAAAATTGTAAATTTAATTGTAAAGATGTAACCCTAAAATCAGCAGTTCAAATATTTACTTAAGGCATAACCTAAAGTTGTGGTTTAAGTGCTGTAGGTGTTTATTAGTTGTGACGATTTTAAATTGGTATAGCCTTAGGTTATAGGGTTCGGATATTCTAGTCATGGTTTTTATGCGAAATTTTCGGCAAGGTGAGTTTAATAAAAAAATGATCGAATAAAAAATATTCGACAAAAATATCGCAAATAAAACTATTAAGGTGGAAGATATGAAACAGCAAGTAACAACCCCACATAAATTAAAGCACCTCAGCTTATGTGTAATTGCAGCATTAGCAGCTCAGGTAACTTTTCAAGCACATGCAGCAGAAACTGATAATTCTGCGGAAGAAAAGAAAGTAGAACGTATCAGTGTTATTGGTTCTAATATTAAAGTTAACCATGATACAGGTGCATTACCTGTTACTGTCATATCGTCACAAGATATTGAAAACAGTGGTGCTTTATCGGGGGCTGAGTTACTTGCTGATATCCCGCAACAAGGTGATGTTTCTTTTAACAGTTCACGCTCTGTTGGTGGTGTTAATGATGCACGTGGTGATGTTTCATCATATAACTTACGTGGCTTAGGTACAGGTAATACGCTGGTATTGCTTAACGGTCGTCGTTTAGTGTTACACCCTGGCACACAATCTGAAAATTTTGTCCCTGTTACTACAGCTAATGCAAATACACTACCTGTTCGTGGACTAAAGCGCGTTGAAGTACTTCGAGATGGTGCTGCTGCTATTTATGGCTCAGATGCCATTGCGGGTGTTGTAAATTATGCTTTAAAAGATGATTACGAAGGCTCTGAGTTCAACTTTAATTATGGCAATGAAGAAGGGACCGAACGAGACGCTTTAAACATTTCTGGCGCTACAGGGTTTACTTTTAATAATGAAAAAAGTCATTTATCTTTATCTGGTGGCTATTATAAACGTGAAATGATCATGGCAAGTGAAAAGTCCTTTGCTAATTCGTCAGATCTACGTAACAACACCCGTTTTCCTAACGAAGTGATTATCACAGGGGAAGACGACGATGGAAACCCTATTTACAGCAACAGTGACCTTCATAACCTTAATTCATCGACGCCTTGGGGTGAATTTAAAACCGGAACTTTAAGCACATTCCATTTACAGCCAGATACATTGTCCGGTTGTGAAGATTCTGACTCACGAGGAAATCCAACGACAGCGTTAGATGTTGAAGGCGTTTGTGTTGACCGTGGTAGCCAACCTAGTAGTGATGGTTATGATCGTAACAGTGAACGTTCATTAAGCTCTGGTGTTGAACGTATGAATTTCTACGGTATTCTTACTCATGAATTAACCGATGATATTGAATTATATAGTGAAGCTCTATATTACTATTCACAGGCGGAACGAGTAAGGGAGCAAACATCTAACTTAACCTCACAACGTTTTAAAATAAACGCAGATGCATTCTATAACCCTTTTGGCGAAACGGTAGATTTAAGAAAATATCGTCCAGTTGATACAGGACCGCGTAATATAGAAGTAGAAGACGAAAGCTATCGTTTGTTAACTGGCTTACGTGGCTATTATAATGATTGGGACTGGGATTCTGCCGTTCTATATTCTAAAGCCACTACAGAAGACAAAACTAACCGTATTCATACGCAACGCTTCCAAGAAGCGATAAACAGTACCGATGAAGCAACCGCTTATGACGTATTTAATGGCGCTGATGTAAATAACCATAATACCATTGATAACACAGGCAATAGCCAATCAGTTATTGATAACTTTATGATTGATGTGGTACGCAACAGTGAAACTGAGCTAGCATTGTTTGATTTTAAAATATCAAAAGGTGATATTTTTGAATTACCAGCAGGTGAAGTAGGTTTTGCCGCGGGTGTTGAATACCGCTATGAAAGCTTTTCTGATGTTCGTTCTAATGAATTAAACACTAGTCAGTCATTTTTAGATATTGTTGGTGGCGCAAAAGATGCTGACCAATATGCTAGCGTTGTGTTAGGTAGTAGTCCTACTCCTGATGCTGCAGGTAGCCGGAATGTTCTGTCTGCATATAGTGAACTAGCTATTCCATTGTTTGAGGGTTTACCTTTAATGGAACGTTTAGATATGCAATTAGCGGCACGTTATGAACGATTTTCAGATGTTGGCGATATTATGAAGCCAAAAGCTGCTTTAGCCTGGATCGTTAATGATTATGTACAATTGCGCGCATCTTATGCAGAAGGGTTTAAAGCGCCAGGTTTACCACAAGTTGTTGCTGTTGATATTTCTCGTGTAAATACACGTAGTGATCCTACTACTGATACTCGATACGGCACATTAGAAGTGCGAAGTGGTAGTGACCAATTAAAGCCCGAAGAAAGCAAAAGTAAGAGTTGGGGTTTTATTGTTCAGCCCAATGAAAATCTAACTTTCACTGCTGATTGGTGGAAAATAGACCAAAGCGATACTGTTGGTTTAATTCACTCTCAAACTCAACTTTTATATGATGCGATGTTGACTCATCAAACAGGTACGGGTAATCCTTTGGTAACTCGTGGCGGTGATGACAACGAAGTTATTGCGGTGAAAAATGATTACATTAATTTACAATCGAGAGAATCAGCAGGTGTTGATATAGGTGTAATGTATGACCTTGAAACAAGCTTTGGTAAATTTAAATTTAAAGCGAATGCCGCTAAATTAACAAAATTCTACCAAGAAGCTGATGATGTTACGGCGAAAGTTATAGCCGCACAAAATTCATCTGACCAAGCACTTGTTGAAGCTTTGGAATATAAAGGCAAAGAAGTAACAATTACAGGTAGCGGAGACTTAGTTGCTTCAAACGGACGTCCAGAATGGCGTGTAACATCATCAATTGATTGGAGAAAGAATGCTTGGGGAGCAGGTTTGAGATACCGTTATGTTAGCGGCTTTGAAGACACGAGCTTAGATTACACTGTTGGCGAAGAAGATCTGAAATATCAAGTAGATAGTTTTTCTAGAGTTGATATGTATATGAACTACCGTTTACCTAAAAGCGTTATGAAATCAACGAAAGTTACTTTTGGTATTAAAAATATATCTGATGAAAAACCACCGATTGCAGATGAAACCTTTGGCTATAACAGTAGTGTACATTCAAGTTTAGGGCGTTATTTTTACTTGAACTTTAATACTAAATTTTAAAGTATTTAAGTAAGTGCTTCAGTAAATTGTATTAATTAATACAACGATAAAATATGGCTCGACTAGCTAACGAAAGTTTAAGCTAGTTCGAGTCTTTTTTCTTCAACTTAATCAAAAGACCTCCTTATGAAAAAATTATTATCTATTTGCTCATTATCATTTTTTACCTTGTTTCTTATCTCATGTACTTCAAATGATGAAAATAAAAGTACAAATGCGCAAACATGTCATTCGGGTAATGTGGTATTAACCGCAGATTTTGCATCAGGACGCATGGATGAATGTAAAGCCTTAGGCAATAGTGAATATTTGATCACGATAACACCTGAGAATACACCGATAAATCCTAGCCCTTGGTATGCCTTTAAAATAACGGCTAAAGAAGCTGAGCAAATAAAAATCACGATAAAAATTAGCGGCAAAAGAGAAAACAGATATTTACCTAAAATAACTCGAGACTTAAAATCATGGCAAGTTCATCCACATAAATATCATGCAAAACGCTTGAAGATGACAATTAATGCCTCATCAACTCCTACTTATATTTCAGCGCAAGAAATTATTGATAATCAGTATTATGTGGATTGGGCCAAAAAATTGCTTGATAACAATAAAGTATCAGTAAGTTATGATGTTTTAGGGGAGTCAACTCAAGGTCGTCCTATCTACAAGATAGAAAACAAAGGAAAGAGTAAAGAATGGTTAGTGGTTTTAGGACGTATGCACCCACCTGAAGTTACCGGAGCATTAGCTTTATTTCCTTTTGTTGAAACATTGTTAGCCAATAACGAATTAGCTAACAAATTCCGCGAAAAATATAATGTACTTGTTATTCCTAACATTAACCCAGATGGTGTTTTTATGGGAAACTGGCGACATAATGCCAACGGCATCGATCTTAATAGAGATTGGATTAAATTTAACCAACCCGAAGTCCAGCATGTAAATAACTATCTTAAGTCAATCGTGGCGAAAGGTGAGAAAATCAAGTTTGCCATAGACTTTCATTCAACAAGCAAAGATATTTTTTATACCTTACCAGTAAATCATGGTGTTGAAGCCCCTTATTTTGTTAAGCATTGGCTCGGCAGTTTAGATAAAGCTATGCCTAACTTTACTGTTATTCAACAGCCGGGAAATAAGCCTAACCAAGGTGTCGCAAAGCAATATTTTGCTGATAATTTTAATGTTCACGCCATCACTTATGAAGTGGGTGATGAAACTAATCGTGAAAACATTATAATTATTGCAAAAAATGCATCGACAATCTTAATGAAAACCATGTTGTCGAACACTGATCATAATAAAGAATAGGTAAGGTTAATGAGTCAACAAACAATCAAACATGTATTAATGACGGGCTGTTTACTTAGTTTATTTTCCTGTTCATTCGTAGAAAAAACGCAGGTTGATACATTAATCGAGAATGGCGAAGTTTACACCGGTATAAATAACGAAGCACAAGCACTAGATATCGCACTATGCGGTGATATTATTTGTGGTATTTATCCTAGAGGTGAACATAACGTAACGGCCAAAAAAGTGATTGATGCACAAAATAAAGTGGTAAGCCCTGGTTTTATTGACCCGCACACTCATAGCTTAGCTGAGCTTTATAGTCAGGATAAAAACCATAACTTAAATTATTTGACTCAAGGCGTAACGACCGTAATTAATGGCAATGACGGCGAAGGCCCTGTCGATATTGCCAAAACCGCTAAAGCGTTAGAAGCCAACGGAATTGGCACGAATGTTGGTTTACTCGTTGGTCACGGCAGTGTGCGTGAACAAGTAATGGGACGAGCTCAACGTTTTGCTACGACAGAAGAACTTGAAGAAATGTCGCAATTATTAACGAAAGCAATGCAGGCTGGCGGATTAGGGTTATCAACAGGGCTTTATTATGTGCCGGGTAGTTATGCTAATACAGAAGAAGTGGTAACACTGGCAAAAGTAGCAAGCAAGTTTGATGGCATTTATGATACCCATTTACGTGATGAAAGTACCTTTAGTATTGGTCTTGGCGCGGCGATAGACGAAGCTATTCATATTGCTAGAGAAGCCGATATACATTTGAATCTTGCACATATAAAAGCCCTAGGTGTAGACGTATGGGGGCAGAGTGAGAATGTCATTGAAAAAGTCGAACAAGCACAAGCGAGTGGTGTTAGTATTTCAGCTGATCAATATCCTTGGTTAGCTTCAGGCACTAAATTACACAGTGCGGTAATGCCAAAATGGGTGATGGCAGACTCAACGAAAGCTTTTCATCAGCGATTAAATGACCCTAAACTTATTGTTAAAATACGCGATGAAGTGACTGAGAACATACGCCGTCGCGGCGGGGCTAAATCATTATTGATCACAGCATTTCAAAATCCTGAACTTGTTGGTTTGACGTTAGCTGATGTAGCTGAAAAAATGACTGTTGACCCCGTAACAGCGACAATAAAATTAGTACAGCAAGGCGATGTTCGTGTGGCTTCTTTTAATATGTCACCGCAAGATGTTGAGGCATTCATGGTACAGCCATGGGTGATAACTTCATCTGATGGCACCAATGGACACCCTCGAAAATATGCTAGCTTCCCAAAGAAGTATCAAAAATATGTTGTCGAGAAAAAATTATTAACCATGGCTGAATTTGTTCAAAGAAATTCGAGTAAAACGGCTGATATTTTAGGGTTAAATAATCGAGGGAAACTCATTGAGGGATATATAGCGGATATTATTGTTTTTGACCCGAAAACTTTTAGTGCAAATGCAGACTTTTCTACGTGGAATAAATATTCAACGGGAATTGAACATGTATTGGTTAATGGCGAAATGGTAATAAGTGAAGGAACATATTTGAAAAAGCTTGCCGGAAAATTCGTACACTAGTTTACTTTTAAAAACTACTCAATAAATACAACCCTCTAGGCAATAGACCTCCCTTTAGCACAGCAGTAAAGCAATATTGCTGTGTTATCACTTTTAATGAAATTCCTGCTAACGGTCTACTTAACTTTCTTTTTGAAGAATTTAATACATAGTTAATGGTAGAAGCCTATTTTAAGGAAGTATTAGTGAAAGTCATTTTAAGCTTGTGCGCGCTGTACTTTTTTCTATGGAGTCAGCCCGTAAATGGTGCCCATCAATCATTAAATAATAAATTTGTTATAAGATCTGCCGTGTCGAAAGAATTTAAAAGTGGACTCCATAGTAAATATTTAGCGTATTTTGCAGAGAAGCTTTCTGCTGATCTTGAAGTTTCATCGATGTCGTTCGCTCGTCGATTGCATGAACTGAAAGCTGGTAACATTGATTTAATGGTAGGACTTCAACGGACTGAAAATCGAGTAGACGAATTTATATATATTTTTCCTGCATATGAAACACTAAAAAATCGTTTCTATTCGTTAAAGGAAAATAGTAATTATTTTATTAAATATGATGATTTTTATAAAAAAACAGTTGGAACACACCGTCTTTCGAAATACTTTACTGCATTTGACCTTGATAAAAATATCGAAAAACATCCGGTATCCACCCTAAGGCAAAATATTCAATTATTGCTTTATAAGCGCATTGATGCATTTATCCATTATGAAGAAAGTACTTTTCCTCTGCTAAAAGAATTAGGTTTAGAAGCACAGATAGTTAAAACGAATTATCAACCTGAGCATGAAAATCGTCATTATTTAGTGATATCACGTCATTCACCCTTGATGAAAATGCGACCTCAATTAAAAGCTATTATTGAAAAAGCCATTAAAAATGGTGATCTTTTAAAAATTCGTTTAGCGCATTACCAACAGAAGGCTCTGAAAAGTAATTAACGTGCTTAATTGTAACCTAAGACATAAAATGGTGTTATATCATCGTTCTCATCAACTGATGTAGAAAATTCATTTTGTTCCTTGTCTAACGTTATTTGGTTAAGAACTGAATGCCCAGTAAAACACTCTTCACTTGTTTGTTCGTCGTTACTCTTTGCTGCGTTTATCATTGTTATCTCGATATATCTAATTGCTTGGGTATGTCTTATCCTCTCTTAGTTATTTACAAATTAATATTGCTATAATTTCATTCGTGTATAAATAAAAGCTATAGGTGAATGTCTTTATAATTCACCGAATATAAGGCCATGCCTTTGGGTTATAGGTTTGATTGTTTTATGAATAAAAGTTCTACTAGAAAATCTATATAGTAGTGTCAGTTAAATGGTTTTAATTAGGAAATATAATGAAAATAATGTGGTCAGTTTTATTGCTTGTTTTTACGGTAAATTGCATGGCAAACGATACTTTTACTATTGAGAGTAAAGTGATTACAGAGCAAGGTAATGGTCTTGCTGGTGTGAGTATTACGATAGGCAATAAAAAAGTTGTCACTAGCTCTGACGGAACATTCTCTATTGACGCAAGTGTTGCTGACAGTTATCAACTTGTTTTATCACACCACAAGTATTTTTCTAATATTCAAACATTTAGCCATTTTGAATTAGCACAATCTTCAGATGAAAATAGAGTAATAAATGATATTACCTTAGTAAAGAAAGTTGAAAATCGGGTGATGTTAGCGTTTGGTGGCGATGTGATGATGGACCGCCGTTATTATAAACCTTATTTTGGTGATGAAGTGTTGATTCACCCTGAGACTAAAGCTGTAGATAGCCGTGCGATTGTCTCGCATATCAAACCTTATATGAGCATTGCTGATTACGCCGCCGTTAATTTAGAAACACAAATAGCAGAGAAAAAACCTGCTAAACGCGCGCCTAAGTCAGTCACCTTTTATTCTCGACCCGAAATACTCGATGCCTTGAGTTGGGCGGGAATTGATTATGTGTCCCTTGGTAATAATCATACTTATGACTATATGGAACCTGGTATGCACTCGACCATAAAGTTTTTAGATAAAAGTAAGTTGGCTTATTCTGGCGCAGGTATTGATGAAGAATCCGCTTTAAAAGCTCATCAGCAAAAAATTAAAAACATCGATTTTTCAATGCTTGGCTACGTAGGTTGGGAGGGCAGTGCAAACCCAACACAAACGGCAAATAAGCATCATGGTGGTGCAGCATATGGTTCAATGGAAAATATGTTGAGTACTGTGAAGAAAGAAGTGGCGAAAAACAATGTAACCATTATTCAGTATCATGGCAGCCAAGAATATGCCAGTAGTCCAACGGGTGTTACAGAACAACGATTGAAATCATCTCTTGATGCAGGAGCCGCGTTAGCAATCGCGCATCACCCTCATGTAACCCAAGGTTTAGAGCTTTATGACAATAAGCTAATCGCTTATTCAATGGGAAATTTTATTTTCGACCAAAATTTTAGCGCGACTCAACATAGTTTTATTTTATATGTATGGCTTGATGGCGAAAAGTTTCATCGCGCAGAAATAGTGCCAATTTACGTTAAAGGCTATAAACCAACACCAGCTACAGGAATGCACCGTTATACGGTAATGAAACGTCTTAAAACTCTTTCTAAAATTCGCAATACTGATATTGGCCAGTCAGGTGGACATGGTGTTATTACACCTGTTCAAAGTGCAACAACGAGCGTAGGTGAATTGAATAAGACCACGGAAATTACTTTTGCTGATAATGAACGTGTAACCAATTTATATGAATTACCTTGGCATAGACCTATCACTGAAGTTCGGTTACCGAATAAAGCAGTGCGTTATCGGTTAGGTACTAACTTGATCAATGGCAGTAACTTTGAGACCTTTAATCTTTTTGATAGCCCTGAGCGTGGTTGGTTATTTGACAGAGATAACACCTCAATTAATGATTTTGGCGCAAGTGGCCAGCATAGTTTAGCGATACAGTTGCAACCAAATCATAGCAGTACCTTTGGTATGCAGAGCTTTAAACGGGTTTATAAAGCAAGTAGTGCGATGACCCTAAAAGCAAATTTCAAAGTGGCCGGCGCGTTAAAAATTAATTTTTATTGGCAAGGACGCAAAACTCGCCAAAAATTATTTGATGCCTTTAAAAATGGCAAAATGAATTTAATTGGCAGTGTAGACCTACAAGCTAATTCGCAGTGGCAGAATGTTGAAATAGAATTTAACTCTCCACGAGTCGGCTATAGAAGCTATCGTGTACTTGCACAGGCAACACTTGAAAATGGTGAAAAACTAACACTAAATGTTGATGACTTCTCATTAATCGAGTGGCAAACAGCATACGATAAAAAGCCCAAGCTTAACCACTTTAATAACCAAAGTATTCAGGCATCATATTTAGGTATTGATAGAAATATTAATCAACCCTTAACAATACAATATTAGTTTAAAGTGAAAACTTATTTTTTTATAAATAGAAATGCTGGAAATTACCATGATGAAAGTTTCAGAAGTTGAATTAATCGATACCTTTAAATTGCTGTTAAAAGATCAGCGCTTTGGTTCACAATTACAATTGGCTCGTGCTTTATCATTACGGGGCTTTGATAATATAAGTCAAAGTCGAGTTTCACGATTATTGAAAAAAGTCGGGGCAGTAAAATTCCGTAACAATAACAATGATGCCGTATACCGGCTACCAGCGCAGCAATATGTTCCTCGTGTTCAACAAGCGATTGATACCGTTGTTTTAGAGATAAAGCACAATAATATGCAAATTGTCATTAAAACCGTTATAGGCGCTGCTATTTTGATTTCAAAAATGGTTGAAGATATAGGAGATTCATCCGGTGTTTTAGGCTGTATGGCAAGTGATAATACCGTCTTAATTATTCCGAGCGATATAAATCAAATCGAAAGAACTATGAATAATATTATTCATTATCTAGATATGAACTGTCAGTTTGCAATTGCGAGTAATGGTCATTAGTTAAGTTTATTTTTAAACTAAAACCCTAAGCTATCTTTTTTCATTAAAGATAGCTTGCCACTTATTAAGTTTAGGCCAATGTTAACTTTGTAAATATTGATAAAGGGCCTTTAATACTTGCATTTTTCCAGCATCACTTTCATGTTCATGGGCTAAATTTTCTAATTTGATCATGAATTCATCAGCACTTAACAAGCCTTTACCGCCAAACTGAATTTTGTCTTGGCAACGTTGTTGCCATTTCTGTTGCTCTTGACTACTTAAAGTCATAGGGTAATTTCGGGCGCGATATAAGAATAATAACGGGGCTAAGCGTTCATCTTGAAAAGTAAACGGATGAGTAGCAAGTTGTTCAGCTGATAACTCACGTAAAATGTCCATTTGCGCCTTATCACTATGAGAAAAGAAGTTCCCACCATATAAAGAATGTTCGGCATCGGGCTTTTCTTGGTCGCTATAATCGTCAATAGCAAACACTTCGGCTAGTTTGTCTCTTACTTCAAGATGTTGCTTTAATTTAGCTAAATTGTTTAAACAAAGTTCACGAGGAATTTTCAAACGCTCGGCATTTTCTGGCAATAATGTTTTTGCTGGCGCAACAATAGGGCACTTATTTATATGAATAAGTTTGATAGGAATAGGCAGTTCGCCTTCAGCTAAATCGTCGTGTCGAGTGTACATACGCGCTTTAATTTCTGCTGCGCTTAACTCAAACAATGGCTGTGGGTCACGTGCTAAGTCAATTGCGATAATGGCATTTTTATTAACTGGGTGATAAGCAAAAGGCGCGAACCAACTTGTACAACCATGCTCAGATGAAATTTTGCTTGAGGTATGCACTACAGGCGTCATGTTATAAACATCAAGCAGTTCAGCGACCTGTTTCTTACTCTTTAAATTAAAAATAAACTCATAAAATTTAGGCTGCTTTTCTTTTATCAATTTCGCCATAGCAATAGTTGCGTAAACATCACTCATCGCATCATGTGCGGCTTCATGGGCTATGCCATTAGCCTTGGTTAAGAGTTCAAGCCGGAAACTAACCACTTGCTCACCATCGCGCTCAACAGTTGGCCACTCGATCCCTTCAGGTCGAAGTGCATAACAGGCGCGCACCATATCAATAATATCCCAACGTGAATTACCATTTTGCCATTCACGGGCATATGGGTCATAAAAGTTGCGGTAAAGCAGATAACGAGTGACTTCATCATCGAAGCGAATGTTGTTATAGCCAGCTACACAGGTATTAGGTGTTGAAAATAATTTATGAATGCGTTCTGCGAATTCAACTTCCGACAACCCTTCTTGTTGTGCTTTTTGGGGAGTTATCCCTGTCACTAAGCACGCTTCTGGTTGCGGCAAATAATCTTGCGGCGGTCGGCAATAAAACATTTCAGGCTTGCCGATGATGTTTAAGTCTAAATCGGTACGAATGCCGGCAAATTGTGACGGTTTATCAAACTTTGGTGAAATACCAAAGGTTTCATAATCGTGCCAGAGAATTGTAGCTTGGTTGCTTAAGTTTTCTTTCATAGTCATGTGTTTGTTAACCGTATGATTTAATATGTTTTTTATTTTGTATGTTTAATTAATATTATTTATATTGATGAATGTTTATTTATTTTCTGTGCAAATGTGTGTACATAATTATATGTGATGTGTACAGAAAGTAAGCGTCTTACAAATACTGAATTTAAAAAACTGAACAACAAGGCCTATGATAAACCTTTCGAGGTATCTGATCGAGACTCAATTAGTATCAGAGTACCAACTAAGGGAAAATTTGCATGGTAATTCAGGTATATATTCAATAACAAGGCTGAACGATTGACACTTGGTCATTACCCGAATTTATCCTTGGACTACGTGCGAAAGCAATTGTCTCGCTTACAAGGGTTTATATTTGATGGAAAGCTCCTAAAAGAGTATGGAAAAAATAAGAAAAACAAAAATATCCTAGATGCCATTCAATAATTAACGTTTTCATTTCTTCATAAAGATATAAAATAACCATAAGTATTGGTTAAGCTTGCCTTAAAAGTCTGAATTAATTCATTTATTAAGTATTGGCCAAGAATCATTCGATTTTATTGAAAATTAATTAAACGATTAGCAATTTGATATCAGATCTCACTATTTTTCACCTTTATCTAATGGTATTCAAGTTAATATTTTAATTATATAAACCTAACTTAACCATTTAAGTTGCTGATTTTTATATGTTCAGCTAGATGTCAGCTATTTTTCAGGTTAAATTCATGCATTGTCCTTGGTAAATATTCAAACTGTCCATTCGAAATTAAGAACACCTTTTATTTGTTGAACGTTCTCAATAAAATCTTATAGGAAAAATAATGAATTCATTTACAAGGATATTAGTTGTCTGTGTATTGGTCAGCATAAGTTTTGTTAGTTATGCAAATACATCGCTCACTAAAGCTCATAAAATAAGTCAAATTTCGCTCGGTGAAATGTATACTCAACAGTCAAAAATACTGAATCAAGCGCGTAGTATTCAGGTTTATCTGCCACCTAGTTATCATGAATCCACAAAACAATATCCAGTTTTATATGTGTTGGATAGTCAGTGGCATTTTACTAATGCAGTCGCTATTCAGCGCTCATTAAGAGTGCCTGATGTTTT
>Ga0209292_1000690_pt1 | contig 43378 bp, 38 predicted proteins | sample GOMGulsemesocosm_2_FD_184634 | JGI IMG/M metagenome (GOLD analysis project Ga0209292, IMG submission 184634) | Methane-oxidizing microbial communities from mesocosms in the Gulf of Mexico - GOM9C Gulf of Mexico (SPAdes) (version 2) | ecosystem: Environmental > Aquatic > Marine > Cold seeps...
TAGAGTCCCGTTAGTTGATCTGTAATGGATAGCTTTTCAAGTTTTTTATTGGCATCTCTAAGCTCGGCTTCTATTTTTAAGCGAGCATTTCTCTCTCGCATTAAGTCCAATGTACGTGATGACAGGCCGTCGTACATCGTCATGACAGTTTCAATAAGAACGCGAGTAGAGCCACTCATTTTCCTGTCGGAGATAGCCTTGGCTTCCTCTAATGTGGAGCCAGAGCTTAGTGCACCTGCGGTTATAGCTAATCTTTTGTCATCGTCAATAATATGGAATGCGAGCCAGCGAATAAGGAATTTCACTATGTCCTCAATCACTTTATCTAATGGTTCATGTGCGTCTCTTTCTTTAAGCTCTAGAACCTTTGGTAAAAATGAAGCATGCCTTAACTGATGAGAAGAAAACCAAGAATCGTCTTTGAAGTATTCAAACCATATAGCCTCTTCCGATTCAAAATGATAATCCGCATATTGAGCTAGCTCTTCAAATGCCTTGTTAACACTTACCGGGTCATTGTGAGTCAAAGTATTTGCCAGCTTATTAAGCAGTTTGACAAGTACCTTATGTTGTTTATCAATTTCCGGATGGCCTGTATCAAAATTCTTACTCCAAGGGAAGACATCAAATTCATGGAGGGGGGATGATTCAGGCATGGGTTTCCTAAAGAATGTTGGTTTATGTAAATATTACGAGTACATTATATTTTATGTGTATATTGGAATAAAGAGTTTGATGGGTTGTCTATACACTCTATATAGTGAAAACTGAATGGCCCCCATAACTCTAGGCACTCCGCATGGTAAAAATGAATAGTGGTGTGGTCTAGGTTCACGGAGTTCTTCAAATGGTCTTCGGATGAGTTTAATGCAAGAGGCTAAGCTGCTGACCATTTCCTGCTAGCAGGCTTTTTGGGCTTTCTATAACGCAGTATTCAACTTCTTGCCCATCACTCAATTTGCTATAACCTTCTCCGCGAACCCACCGGAAACGAACAAATACATCGCGACCATCTTGGCGTTCTATCAAACCGTAACCCTTTGAATTGTTAAACCATTTAACGGTGCCCGTTTCACGTCTAGACATACACTATCTCCTTTAAACTTTTATTATGTTTTCTTGTTGGCTGATCCCGGTACGCGATCACTGATGATGTTATCGGGCTTATAACTCTGTGTTGGAGTTCGTAAAGCAAAGATATATGAGGGAGAGTAGGGGGGCTAACTTTACATTGTAAGGAAATGTAAAAAGCAATAACCATGCGTTGTCAGTCTGAACGAGGTTTGTGGTCTGAGGCATGCTTTGGATTAATCGCAGCAGCTATAAATACTGGTTAAAGGTACACGCGGCCCGTCTTCAGAGACGGGCAATCTTGTTTCATAAGGCCCACAGAAAGTAATGGCTCAACAGAGGCTAGAGCCACCTCAGGCGTTGTTATAGATCAATGCATGCTTTTGACCCGTTACCGGGTCGATAGAATAGCGCCCTGACTTGAATAAATAGGAGGGGATTTAGTTGTCTGAACTAAATAAGCTGATCTATAAGAGCCGCCGCCCAACAAATACTATCTTGATAGCCGGATTGAACATCTTCAGCTTGTAGCCCAATGTGACGTAATTTATTCCAGTCGACGTTATCAAATTCGGCTCTTTCAAAAAAAATGGCCGTATTGAGAATTAGCCCCATGCTGCCTTTACGTTCTATGAGCGTATCCTCTAGCCAAGCAGGAAGCCCTAATAAAGTGATGATCTCTTCCATAGGGAGATCAAGGAATGCGTCTATTGAAGATAACAAGCCAGCCATGAATAGACTATCTTCATGCAGGTCAGTTAACGACGAAGCCTCTGCTAATGATTTGCACATCTTTGCCCGAATTAGTGCATCTTTGGTTAGGCTCTTAGGTTTTGAGGACATTTCTGTCATGGTTAGTAAGCTTCCCCACGCACGAATTTTCTCTAAACCTAGTAGCGTCAATGCCTTATGTATCGAGTTGATTGGCTCGTCAAAGGTAAAAGCAGCTGAATTGATTAGCCGTAGTAGCTTATAGGTGAATATGGGGCTTGCGGAAATCACGGTATTAATTTCATCAAACTCAGCGCTGGAATCCTGTAAAACTTTCAAAAATCGTACCAGGGCTGCCTGGTCGCCATCAATTTTCTTCCCTTTAACATTATTAGGTTTAGACAAAAAGTATCCTTGGAAGAGAGTAAATCCTAGCTGTTTACATTGAATAAAATCTTTTTGTGTTTCTATTTTTTCTGCTAAAAATGTAACGTTGTATTTCTCTAATGCCTTTAATTCACGGCTTACATTCGCGTAGCTTTGAGAGAGCACATCGATCTTAATAATATCAGCCAGTTCAAGCAGTTTATGGTGATGTGCGTTGAAGACGTAATCATCTAATGCAATGGTATATCCCTCATTTTTTAGTCTTTTGACGTCCCTAATCATTTCGGGGTTAACTTCTATATTCTCCAATATTTCGATGACTATTTTTTTTTCAGTGACGGGCGGGGGTAGTCTTAATAATTCCCGCGTAAAATTTATGAACCCTTTCTTTTCTTCTAATAAATGCCCCAAGGGATGTTCTGTGAAAACATTGAGGATAACTTGAGAGGACGCACTGTCCTGATCATGGATGTCAGCACATTCGCTATCACTGTCTCGAAATAGAAGTTCATAGGCAATAATGTTTAATTGGGCGTCAAAAATAGGTTGGCGGGCGCATAGTGTTGCAGGTAATGGTGAGTTCATTTGTAATGCCCGGATAGGTAGGTGGCTATTATGCTAATAGCGTGAATTTTATAGTGTGCAGCTGACGTTCGTTTGGCTGATCAATAGGCATATGCAAGCACATTTAACTCGTGAGGATGCTTGCAAAAGGAAAAATCTGCGTATCGAAAACTCAGTTGCTTTCGATAGAGAAGATTAAAGTGCAGATTGAGAAAAGGCGATGTTTACAATGTAAGGTTACGTAACGATTGATCGTTCTATCGAGTTAAGACAATGTCGATTTTTTTGCAGTTTAATAAAATGAGGTTCGTTGGAAAAAGGAAATATGATCAATATTAAAAAGGAATAAGGCTCGGTCTTATACGTTGAAAAAACCGGGCCTGATCTACTCGGAAATGAGCCCCTTTTTAATAAAGCTGTCCGGTTCAATACCGAAGCTACCTGAGGGGTACATTTTACAAATCACAAAATTTCGACCTTCGGGCTTATGATAAAGATCCTGTAAGTCGACTATTTGAGGGCGGCGGGGTTCACCTTTTGAGTTGCGAAGCAATAGTACTCGCGGCAGATGTTTATGTGTGTGGTTTCGGTCGATAACAATACCGATATCCCCATTTTTTATCTGCACAATCGCTCCGGGAGGATAAATGTTGATAAACCGAATAAAATTTTGTGCTAATTCCGGGTCAAATTGCTTCCCTTTTTCTGCATAGATGATTTTTAAGGCGTCGAGGGATGAAATGGCGCTTTTATAACTTTGTAGATGGGTGAGGGCGTCGAAGGTATCCGCCAAGGCTACGATTTGTGCAAAGGCGGGAATTGCTACAGCTTTTAGCCCTCTTGGGTAGCCCTTGCCGTCATAGCGTTCATGATGGCCGTATGCAACATCAACCGCCCCCCAGTCCGAGCAATTGGACATCAGCATGTCTCGGCCAAAGGTCACATGTTTTTTGACTTGCTCTATCTCTAAATCATTCAAAGAGTCAGAAGAATGTATTTTCTGTAAAAGGTCCTCGGGTAGTTTTAGCTCTCCTATATCGTGAAGCAGGGCGCTGGCTCCCACCTTTTCCAGTTTATCGCGGGGAAAACCCATATACCGTCCAAAGGCAATCGATAGAACGCAGACTCTTAATGCATGCCGCTCCATTCCGGCGTGACTTTCAGCCATTTGGCTTATCCAAACCAGGGTGTTGGGATTGGTCAAAATGCTTTCAACGCAGTTGTCTACGATTTTCCGTACCTTTTCCTGGTTGATTCCGCCTCCCAAACGTATTTCATCAACAATACTTTTGGTCAAGGATTGTGTGTGCTCGTAGATAGCCTCCGTCTGGCCCCACTCTTGACTATCGGGTAAATTGTGGATGTAACTCGGTTCGCTATCTGGGCCGCTTCTAGCCGCCGATGACCCCTGGATCGCATCGACATATACATGCTCACAATGCTTCTGGATTTCGTTAATGTCCTGCGCGCTTTTGATATAAAACCCTTGAGTAATAAAAGGTGTTTCTATCCAAGGCTTGTCTAGCTCAGAAACATACATACCGATTTGTAACGACCCAACTGGAATCTTGCTGGGGATATTTTTTTTGATAGGCACAGCCGGATTATGGCTATGTTTGGTGTATAAATTACGAGACCTTTTAGGCTTCTTTTTTTTCTTGGAAAATATCGAAAATAACCCCATACAAACCCATACGTCCTAACTTAACTTATTGTTATCGTGCCAGTGTCTGACGTCGTTATTCTACACCCCACCGCATGGCGCTTGAACGTCAACTATTCCTTGAGATATCGAGTAGCCTTTGTTGCGTATAGTTTTAATAGTTTCAGGGTTAGCCGGGTCATTTTCCATAACTTTACGCAAACGGGCGATTAGATTGTCGATACTTCTGTCTTCAGGGTTCCAGTCACGTTCCAGCACCGTTTCAAAAAGCTGCTGACGGTTGACACATGCCCCAGCGTTGGCAATCAGGATTTGTAGAAGCTTCACTTCTAGCGGGCGTAATTTTTCTATCCTGCCAGACGAAAAAACCAACCGTTCATTTTGGTCGAGTCTGCATACGTTTTGAGTTTGCCTGTTAACGGGTTCTGCCTTCTGGTTAACCTTTCTGCGCAAAACCGCCTTGGCTCTGGCTAGTAACTCCCGTGGGTCAAAGGGTTTGGGCACGTAATCATCGGCACCGATTTCAAGCCCTGTTACCCGATCTATTACGTCGTCAAGCGATGTTAAGAGGATGACAGGGATTTCCAGGTTGCCGGTTATCCACTTTGTTAACTCGAAACCTGACTCACCTGGCATCACAACATCCACGATAGCCAGAGAAATGGGTTCTCGAACCAATACTTCCCTAGCGGCCATCGCATTTGCAACATCTATGGTTTTTATGCCGTACCGGTGTAAATAACTTACCAATTCTTCACGTATGCCATCGTTATCATCAACGATTAGAAATAGTATCTCTTCAGTCATAAATGCCCTCCCTAGGGCATGCTTAAATACGAAATCCTTTTTTAATCTACCTTCCAGGTCATTTTTGGTACAGTGCGATTAAGTAAAGACGTATTGTGGGTGGAAATCAAACGTGAGAACGCCCTAATCAACAAGAATTTGATATTGTAAGCAATACCGCTATGAGAAAGTACATTTCATACTATTATAAGCAATGAAACACGGGGTTATTCTGGCGATAGTGGGTGCTACAGCGATTCACAACACAGCAACGAACGGTTTTAATGGTGTAGGCGAGCCATGAATAGAACAAGACTTCTTTAGCACTCTAAAATGACAGGTATTATGGCTATTTTACGTCGCAATCTTTGGTTCCTGTTAGGAATCTTATTTTTTATTACTGCCGCTTTCTTCTTGTTGGGGGAGAGCGTCTCTTCGCTGATTATTAAACCGGAAGCTGAAAATTCTTTGCTTTATGAATTTCTGATATCGCTATCGTTTAATCTTCTATTTTGTTTACTGCTGGTTTGGTATTTCAGAAAGCATATTCTTCGAGAACTCTTTCAAATAATCAGCAAGATACAGGACAGTCTTGGGCAGCAGGAGTCAGCACAAAGTCAGCCAAAAACGTGGCGTTATATTTTGCCGACGCTCTACAATGGCGTGGATTATCTTATCGATCAGATTGAAACAAAGACACAATTGTTGGCTGAAACGGAGTCCAGATACCATTCGATTCTAGATATACAAGAGGAGCTGGTTTTCCGGGTGGATGAAAACGGTTTCCTCACTTATTACAATCGCGCTTTTCGTACCTTTATGGATATGGGTATCCATAAACATCAATTTATTGATGATGACTTTATTCTCGATGACAAAGTTTCGATGATTATAGGGTCGGGGGATGGCGATGTATTAAAGAGGGCGCAAAAGAACGTTCACGGACATCAGTTTAGTGGCAATTTTGTTATGAACGACAAGACATACCAGCTTAACTGGATTGTCAAACACATTGATGCCACTGATCATGACAGCTTTCGCAGTAGTTTTTTGTTTGTAGGGCGTGACGTTACTCAGGAAAAAATAATGGAGTCACGCAACCGGCAGCTTGAAAATCTGGCCACTGTCGGGCACTTGGCTATTTCTATTTCTCATGAAATTAACCAGCCTTTATCGATTATTACGATGGCTAGCCGCAACCTAAAGGACCTGGATGAAGATAATCTGGCGGATAGCGAAGTGATTCAGGAAAAAACCACGAAAATTATCCATCAGGTCAAACGCATCGATAAAATAATAAGGGATTTAAAAGTTTTCAGCCGCGGGCAGGCTTCGTTTAAACCCTTTAATCTAAAAACCACCATTATTTCCTGCGTAAACAATCAAATCGATATACTCAGCAGTCATGACATCCTGCTGACTCAGGAGATGGCTGATGAAGAGATATTGATCAACGGGCCGGAAACACTGTTCCAGCAAGTGCTGCACAATATCATTGATAATGCCATTTATGCACTGACTGAAAACAACACAGAGCAACCGGTTATTGATATAGCGTGTTGGATGAAGCAGGAAAGTTCTGAGGCAATGCTTCGGATAACCGATAATGGCGGCGGTGCGCCTACAGAAGCACTGCAAAAATTATTACAGCCCTTTTATTCAACTAAACCACCCGGCGAGGGCTCGGGTATCGGATTAGCATTATGTTTTGACGTCATTCAGAAAATGGGCGGTACTCTAGAGTATGGCAATGTTCGAGAGGGCTTCGAGATTCTTATTGGCATACCTTGCTCAGTCGATGTTGATGCTCCGCACAACCAAAACAGCGCTGTCTTTGATTGATGTAAAGCGCTCTCACCCGTTCGAAAATGGTCTAATCTTACGACCCTCTCCTTAAAGCTTTTTAAACAATTCCATACCCGGGTTGTTCGTACGGTATTGCATTAACGGCACACTCAATCAAACGGTTATGCCCGTCTGCACTTCTCTTTTTATCCTCTGACGTCCGTTTCTTAACACCTGCTTGGGGTGTATTGCTGTCCAGAAGTTGTGTGGCAATTTTCAATTATATGAGCCTTTCTCTGTCAGAGGCATGATCTTCTAAAACTGGAATAAAAATGCAGTTTGATAACGCCATCGTTGGATTTATCAAACCATCCCCCCCTCCATTTTTTAATTGGCTGATTCCTCCGACGTAAGCTGACAACGTACGGAAATTGTAGGCTACATGTTCATACAATGTAACGTTAGTCATTTTCATATCCCGCCTATATATTCGCTTCACTGATTTTAATTGATGGCATTTAAATCCAAAAAATAGCTGCGTGATTGATACGCGCACGGGTGTTGGATGAATGTGATCACAGTGAAAAGGATAAGTGTATATGACGACTATTAACGCCCTAACGCCTGAAGTCTCCTTCTATGGCAACCAAGATAACGATGGCCTCGATGGCGGTGTTTCGGCTGGAGCCTGCTTTCATCGTGACCTGTTGAGGCTCTTGATTATTCTTGTTGTCTTAGTGCTTCTTGGTGCGTTTTCAACACTCTATGGCATCGGTTTATCGCGCCAGAGTTTAATTTATTGCGCAGCGCTATTGGCGATTGGATCGTATGGCGGATACAGACTACAGCTTACGCGACGTGCATATGCAGGTTTTCTTAATCATGTGGAGCAGACTGCTTGCCATTCTGAGGCAGAGACAGAACGGCTGCACAGCCATGTCGATTCTTTGGAGGCGCTGTTCACTCAAGCCTTTCCCGTCTGGTCTCGCCAAATTGGAACCTCACGTAAACAAACTGAAGAGGGCATCGTCGTATTGACGCAACGTTTTTCGGCGATGGTGGAGCGATTGGAACACGTAATTAATGTTTCGAAATCAGGTATTGAGGAACTAAGTGACGGCGAAGGAATGATTGCTTTATTCAGCAATAGCCAAGAGTCACTGCAATCCGTTATTGAGTCGCTCAAAACCACGCTGGCGCAGGAGGACCAAATGCTTAAGCAAGTAAGGTCACTGGCCGTTCAGACAGATGAATTGACTGAGTTTGCTGCTGGAGTGAAGCAGATAGCCTTTGAAATCAATATGTTGGCATTGAATGCGGCCGTTGAAGCGGCTCACGCAGGTGACCATGGAAACGGTTTTGCTGTAGTTGCCAGTGAAGTACGTAAGTTAGCAACACTGTCGGCGGAATTGGGGAAACGTATTCATGACAAGACCGAGGAAATCGACACAGTTATGTCATCAACATTGCAGCGCGCCGAGCAATCCAAGGAATTCAGTTCTGAGGCGGTAAGCAGCGGGAAAGAAGTCATCGAAACGGTCTTTGCCCGCTTGCATGAAACGATCACCTCGTTACAGGAGGATGGTGTGACGTTAAGGAGCTCAGGTGAGCAGATCCGTTCGGAAATCGTTGATGTGCTGGTGGCCTTTCAGTTCCAGGATCGAGCGAGTCAAATCCTGACGCACGTCGAGGATGATATTGAGGATCTATTGGCACGATTAGGTGCGCAACGTACCGAGACTCAGGGGCGGACGCCTTTGGATGTGAATGCGTTTTTGATGGGGCAATCGGCCAATTACAGCACCGATGAGGAGCGCCGAAATCACAGTAATAAGGTTGCCGGAGGGCGGCCTGTAACTGAAAACGCTCCGATAACCGAAGAAACAGATGTTACGTTCTTTTAATAATTCAGGGGAAGTTTAATGACAAAAACAATTTTAATAGTGGATGACTCTGAGTCGATCCGACAGGTGGTGGGTATCACTCTTAGAGGGGCTGGATACGGGGTGATTGAGGCCTGTGACGGTAAAGATGCGCTCTCTAAATTAACTGGACAGAAGGTTCACCTGATTGTGAGCGATGTGAATATGCCCAACTTGGATGGCATCGGTCTGGTTAAAGAGGTCAAGCAGAGCCCACAGTACAAATTTACCCCCATCATGATGCTTACAACGGAGGCTGGGGACTCTATGAAGATGGCGGGTAAGGCTGCTGGTGCAAAGGCATGGTTAGTGAAGCCCTTCCAGCCTGCAGCATTGTTAGCTGCAGTTGCTAGGTTGGCTTGAATCCAGAGGCAGTCATGAGTATCGAAATGATTAATGAAGACAGTTTGTGTCATATGGCGATCGAGGGCGAGTTAACAATTTATACCGCAGTTAACTATCTGCAGGCCTTTCAGGAGCAGAGTCAAGGGTGTCATGGGATGAAGGTCGACCTTGCTGGTGTAACAGAGATCGATGCCGCAGGGGTGCAGCTATTGGTTGCGCTACGCCAACATTTGATCGGAACCGAGAGCGGGCTGCAGTTGTGTAACTCCAGTGAAAGTGTTCGGGAAACGTTGGCGCTGACGCGGTTGACGAGTCAATTCACGGGTAATCCTTGATGACTATACCTGAGGATACTTTTCGTGAAGAAGTGCAGGCGTTGCTTGCAGATAGTGACATGGCACAGGCGTTGTTTGCAGAACTGGAATCTGCCCTGCAAGCATTAAAGGAACGGCCTGAAGATATTGAGCTTGCCGGACGCGTTTTTCGGGTTATAGATAAACTGAAGGGTGGAGGTAAATGATGAATACACCGGAAGATACCTTTCGCGAAGAAGCCACAGAACTGCTTGTGGAACTGGAAGCCGCGTTGCTGGAACTGGAAGAACAGCATGATGATGCCGAGTCAGTGGCCAGTGTCTTTCGCAGCATGCACACGATCAAGGGATCAGGAGCCATGTTTGGCTTCGATAAACTCGCGGGTTTTACCCATTACTTGGAGAATGCTTTTGACCAGGTGCGTAGCGGTGACCTGACGGTCACCAAGGCGCTGATTGATATTGCATTGGGTTCTGGTGACCATATCCGCAGGTTACTAGAGGACAAAGATCCCTCTCCCGGTTTGGAGGCCGAAGGCGCCGTTTTGCTGGCGCAATTGGCCGAGTTGTTATCAGACCGTGCAGTTACGCCAATGGCTGCTAGTAGTGTGACACGACAGCATGAAAGCAACAAAGAACGTGTTGCAACCTACCGAATACGTTTTACCCCAGTTGTTGATACATTGATTAATGGTATGAATCCGTTTCCTATTTTACGCGAACTTGCTGCGCTTGGCCCATGCCATATCAGTACGTTGACGGATGGAGTACCGACATTGGCAGAGCTTGATGCTGAAAGTTGTTACCTTGCCTGGGACCTGATTCTCACGACTGATCAGGGAAGAAATCGCGTTGATGACGCCTTTATCTTCGTTCAGGACGATTGGTCAATAAAGATTGAGCCTATCGAACCGGATGGCCATTGGTCCGATACGCCGGCTGAAAAGCCCGTTGGCGAGATTCTGCTAGAGCGGGGTGATGCCACGCTTGAACAGGTCGAGCAAGCGCTTGCGCAACAGAAACGCACCGGCGAAATTCTCAGCGAGGAAGGTAATGTCCCTGCTGAAAAAGTGAAAGCGGCACTTACTGAGCAGCAGGTTATACGCGATGAGCATAAAAATCGTAAAGCGAAAGAGGGGACCGCAAACATAAAAATTCCGGCCGAACGGCTGGATACCCTGATGGATTTGGTAGGTGAATTGGTTATTGCCCAGTCACGCCTTAATCAATCTGCCGGTATTTTAATGGATGCTCAGCTAACGAGTGTTGCCGAGGAAATTGAACGGCTGACGACTGAGTTGCGCGATAACAGCCTGGGCCTTCGTATGCTACCGATTGGCACTACCTTTGCTCGTTTCCGCCGTCTGGTACGTGATCTTTCAAACGATCTGGGAAAGGACATCGAGCTGGTGACAGAAGGTGCTGATACTGAACTGGATAAAACGGTTATCGATTCTCTGGCCGACCCTTTGGTGCACCTGATTCGCAACAGCATAGATCACGGTATAGAACCCCCTGAAATACGGGAGGCGGCAGGTAAATCGCGTAAAGGCACTGTTCACCTTTCAGCTATACACTCTGAATCTAATGTTGTGATCCAGATTAGGGATGATGGTGCGGGCCTGAATGCAGAGGCTATTCGTACCAAAGCTATTGAACGGGGTGTTCTGACAGAAGGTTCCAAGCCTACACCGGAGGAGCTTTATAACTTGGTTTTCGATGCGGGTTTCTCCACCGCCAAAACTGTGTCCAATGTTTCCGGCCGAGGGGTGGGCATGGATGTGGTGAAACGCTCCATTGAGACCCTGCGCGGCAAGGTCTGGATCGACAGTGAGCCGGGGGAAGGCAGCACGGTAACGGTCGAGCTGCCTCTGACCCTTGCCATCATTGAGGGATTATCTGTGCGGGTGGGTGAGGAGCGCTTTGTGCTGCCACTCTCTCTTGTCGAGGAGTGTATTGAGCTAACCTCTGAGGAGGTTGAACAAAGCAATGGTAATCGACTGATCGAAGTGCGGGGTGAGCTGGTGCCCTACCTCCGTTTGCGTGAGTGGTTTGGTCAAAAGGATAGAGAGCCCGCTGTCGAACAGATTGTGGTGACCCGCATGGGCGATGTCCGCTTTGGGTTCACGGTAGACGAAGTCATTGGGCAGCACCAGACCGTGATCAAGGGCCTTGGTAAATTCTATGAGGGTGTTAAAGGGCTGTCGGGAGCAACTATTTTGGGTGATGGAACGGTGGCATTGATTCTGGATCCACCAAAACTGATTCAGTGTGAGATGATTGAGTGAGTACCTTTTCACTGAGCGTATAGAGAATGGTTAAACAATAACGGGGTGGACGTCGTGAGTTGAGCTTCTGGAGCGCAGGTTGCTCCATTGGCTAGGAAGCCTGCACCTTGTCAATGGTGCTCAATTAAACAGCCGAAAGGCATAGCGCTTTGAAGTTCAGCACTCTGGCGACAGATATCTCCAAAAGCTGTCTGGATATAGCCAGAAGAGCTGGTACAGAAGAGGCCGGAACGGTGAAGTCCGATCCAGTTCGGCAGCCTTAACTTGATTGCTAACAGTTTTGGGCTGTCACAAAAAATGGATGACATCTTCTGTCGCAACGTCATGATTTATTTCAATGGTCCGATTCGTGAACAATTGCTGCGGCGTTTTGGGCGGTGGCTGGTTCCGAGGGGTATCTATTTGTAGGGCATTCGGAATCACTTAACGGGTTAGAGAGTGGCCTTGAACAGGTGACACCGGTAGTTTATCGCAAATCAAAAAGTTACTACTGAAAAACAGCAGCCACGTCCCTGGTATTTACCGTGGAAGGATAGTCTTCTGCCTTTTTATAAATCCTCTTATGTAAGTCCTCTGCTCCTAATTGGTTTTTGTTGCTGCTCAGAAGTTGATCAGCAACTTTCAATTGCATGAACATTGCTCTGGAAAGGGGTACGAGGAAACAAACCGTGGATTCCATATTGAATGAGTCCAGTCAGCGGCGTGACTTTCATAAGTTGTAGCAAAAACACAGCTTGATAATGTCACCTTGATGACTCATCCGGTCATCATTAATCAATCGTGTGTTCGCTCAGCCACAGGCTGACAATGTACGAGGATTGCAGGTTACATATTGATACATTGTAACGTTAGTCGTTTTGGTATCCCGCCTATATATTTGCCTCATTCATTAAAGGGAAAAAGACCATGTTTAAAATTATGAAACTAAGGGTGAAGCTAAGTATAGCCTTCTTGTTGGTGGGACTATTACCGGCGGTTACTATCGGCTTCTTTGCGATACAGAAGGCTAGCGCCTCGCTGGAGCAGCAGGCATTCAATCAGCTGGAAAGTGTTCGCAGTCTTAAGAAGGCCCAGATCGAAGGGTTTTTCGAAGATCGCAAGAGTGATGCCAGCGCGTTAGCTGAAACTATCGGCACTTTACGTAAGGAGTCGATGAATCGTCTAACTGCAATTAATGAAACCAAGCGTGCAGCGGTAACCCGCTATTTACAAACGGTACAAGATCAGAACCTTACCTTCTCGGAGAATCTGATGACCGTTGATGCGATGAGTCAGCTCGCTTCGACATTCCGTACATTCCGTAGTGAGAATGATATCTCCAGTAACGAGCTGGGTGATATGCGTAAATATCTAAGCAGTTATTACTTGAAAGAGTTCGCAGAGGAGTACCGGGAGAGAAATCAAGGCACGCAACCCGATGCGTTAGATTTACTGAATCAGTTGGATGATGAGGCGGTTGCCCTTCAATACCATTATATCCGTAGAAACCCATATCCTTTAGGGTCTAAACATAAGCTCGATCGTGCAGAAGATAATTCTGGCTATAGCAATGCGCATAACGAATTTCATTCTGTAACGCGCAGTTATCTGGAAAAATTCGGTTATAGCGATATCTTTCTGGTGGACATAGAGACGGGCGACGTCGTTTATTCGGTGTTTAAGGAGCTGGATTATGCCACTTCTCTGACCACTGGTCCCTATGCCAAGACGGGCCTGGCTGAGGCCTTCCGCCGTGCGGCGGTTGCGGACAAGGGAGCCTCGGTGTTCGTGGATTACGCGAACTACATGCCATCCTACGATGCGCCAGCCGGTTTTGTGGCTTCCCCTGTGTTCGATGGGGATAAGAAAGTCGGTGTTGCCATCTTCCAATTTCCTATCGATACCCTCAATACCATCATGACTGAGCGAGCAGGGCTGGGGGAGACTGGTCAGAGCTACCTAGTGGGCGCTGACAAGCTCATGCGTTCTGACTCTTATCTTGATCCAGAGCAGCGCAGTGTGTTGGCGTCCTTTCGTAATCCTGACAAAGGACAAGTAGATACCCGCGCCAGCCAAGAGGCCTTGGCTGGCAAGACCGGGGCTGAGGTTGTTATTGATTACAATGGTAGCCCGGTGCTTTCAGCCTATACATCAATCCAGTTTCAAGGACTGAAGTGGGCTCTCATGACTGAAATCGATGTTGCAGAGGCATTCTCGCCAGTAGACGAGGAGGGCAATGAGTTCTACGCCAAGTACATGAAGTTAAACGACTATTATGACCTGTTTTTAATCAATCCCGATGGTTATGTTTTCTATAGCGTCGCCCGAGAAGCCGATTACCAGACGAATATTATCAGCGGTAAATTTGCCGATTCAGGTCTGGGAAAGTTGGTGCGTAAGACGGTTGTGGATCAGGGCTACGGGCTAGCGGACTTCGCACCGTATGCTCCTTCTAAGGGTGAACCGGCAGCCTTTATCGCCCAACCCATCGTACATGATGGGAAGCTGGAACTGGTTGTCGCTCTGCAGCTCTCTCTGGAAGCTATTAACAGCGTTATGCAACAGCGTGGTGGTATGGGTGAAACTGGCGAAAGCTACCTAGTCGGGTCGGACAAGCTGATGCGCTCAGACTCCTTCCTGGACCCCGAACAACACTCAGTGCTGGCATCGTTTGCGGGCACGGTTAGTGCCAATGGCGTGGATACTACGGCGGTCAGTGAAGTCCTCGAGGGTAAGACAGGGACGGAGATCATAATTGACTACAACGGTAATTCGGTGCTCTCGGCGTATACCCCGGTTAAGGTGGGCGATACCACCTGGGGGTTGTTGGCGGAGATCGACGAGGCCGAAGCATTTGCTACTGTGGACGAACTGCTCCTGATTATGGGTGTAGTCGCTGTGCTTGGTATTATTGGCGTTCTGCTGGCAGCGTGGTTGATCGCTCGAGGTGTAACTCGCCCGCTGGGTGGAGAGCCCGAGGCTATGGCTGAGCTTGCCCGGAAAATTGCTGAGGGGGATATTTCGGTCGATTTTGATACGACGGGAGAGGCCACCGGCATATACGCGGCAATGAGAGATATGACGCTCAAGCTTAAGGGCGTGATTATGGAAGTGCAGAGCGCGACGGCTAATGTTGCCAGCGGGAGTGAAGAGATGAGCTCTACCGGCCAGGTGATGTCCCAGGGTGCCACAGAGCAGGCGGCTTCGCTGGAAGAAATTTCGTCGTCGATGGAAGAGATGGCGGCGAACATTCGTCAGAGTGCAGAAAATGCCAGTCAGACGGAGCAGATTGCCCAGAAAGTCGCAACCAATGCGATAGAGGGTGGCGAAGCGGTTGTCACGGCAGTTGCGGCCATGAAGGATATTGCGGACAAAATTTCCATTGTTGAGGAGATTTCTCGTCAAACCAATTTGCTGGCGCTCAACGCAGCCATCGAAGCGGCTCGTGCGGGAGAGCACGGCAAGGGTTTTGCGGTAGTGGCCTCTGAAGTACGTAAGCTGGCTGAGCACAGTCAAAGAGCTGCTGGCGAAATTGGGAAAAGTTCGAAGTCGGCAGTGGTTGTAGCGGAACAGGCCGGTGCACTGCTTGAGCAGTTAGTGCCTGATATCAAGAAGACGGCAGAGCTGGTGCAGGAGATTAGCTCGGCTTCCCGCGAGCAGGATGCTGGCGCTGAGGAAGTCAACAAAGCCTTGCAGCAGCTTGATCAGGTGGTGCAGCAATCCGCTGCGTCATCCGAAGAAATGGCCGCTACATCAGAGGAGTTGGCGGCTCAGTCCGATCAACTGCAACAAACCATGACTTTCTTCAAGCTGGGCAAGGAAGTTACCTCGGTAACGTCTTCTGTATCGGAAATGGTTAAGCCAAAAATAGTAGCCACATCCACACCGCTACATAAGGTAAATGGCTCTGCGTCTAAAAATCAAAGCAGTGAAAAGAGTGATGGTGCTGGTTTTGATCTGGACATGAGTGATACCAGCGAAAATGTCGCTGAGTTCGTACGTTATTAAAACGCAGGAGACAACAAGATGAGCAATGAAGCAGAGCAAAGCAGCCTGGCGTTGGACGAGCCGACGACGTACCTGACATTTACCATGGACGGAGAATTTTTTGCCACTGACATCACCCGGGTTAGGGAAGTTCTGGAGTACCGGCATGTGACTAAAGTGCCACGTACTCCGGATTATATGCGCGGAGTGATTAATTTGCGCGGCAGCGTAGTCCCGGTGGTGGATCTGCGTTTTCAGTTGGGCATGGGCCCTACCGAGCGCACGGTGGATACTAGTATCGTGATTTTGGAGGTACAAATTGATAACCACCTAACTCTGCTAGGTGCCCTGACCGATTCGGTACAGGAAGTGGTTGATTTCAAGTCGGAGGCTCTGGAACCAGCACCCCGACTAGGTACTCGGGTGAACAGTGAGTTCATCCAGTCCATGGCTAAGCACGATAACAAGTTTGTAATCATTCTTGATTTGGTTCGGCTTTTTTCTGCTAGTCAACTGGGCGATGTCCTAGAGCGCGGGCCGCTCGATGTAAATAAGTCCATTGAGGAGGTGGTAACCGATGATGCTCACGAAGCGACAACCGTCTAAATCTATCAGGTTGCCACAAGCCAGCCATCCAGTGCTGTTAGAGAAGCATCGACTGCGGGTTGAATCGTTTATTGGGAGTGAGGTGGGCATTCAGTTGCCCGCATCAAAACATACCTTGATTGAAGGTCGCTTGCGAAAGCGGTTGAGACTGTGTGGTTTTAAGCAGTTTAATGAATACTTGGATTATGTGCTGGAAAATGATGAGGGCAAGAATGAACGCCTTCATCTGATCGATGCTATTACCACCAATAAAACGGATTTTTTTCGTGAGAAGGACCATTTCAGCTTTTTAGTGGAGCAGGCCTTGCCAGCTATGGAGAAAAACCGAAATCAGGACGGGTCTTTGGAATTGAATATTTGGAGTGCTGGCTGCTCCAGCGGCGAGGAAGCCTACACCTTGTCAATGGTGCTCAATGAAGCAGCCGAAAGGCATAGAGGTTTGAAGTTCAGCATCCTGGCGACAGATATATCCAAAAGCTGTCTGAATACAGCCAGACGCGCTATCTATCCCGAGCGCCGAATAGACCCCGTCCCGATGTCGTTGCGCAAGAAATATTTTTTGCGTAGCAGTGGTTCAACAGAAGAGCTGGTGCAGATGGGGCAGGAGCTGAGAAGTCCGATCCAGTTCGGCAGTCTGAACCTGATTGCTAACAGTTTTGGGCTGTCACAAAAGATGGATGTCATCTTCTGTCGCAATGTAATGATTTATTTCAACAACCCGATTCGAGAACAGCTGGTGCGGCGTTTTGAACAGCAGCTGGTTCCGGGAGGGTATCTATTTGTGGGGCATTCGGAATCACTTAACGGGTTGGAGAATGGCCTTGAACAGGTGGCACCGATGGTTTATCGCAAACCAAAATAACGACCAACGAAAAATAACAATCACGGGAGCTATATCGTGAAAAAAATAAAAGTCATGTTGGTAGACGACTCTGCTTTGGTACGCCGGACGTTGAGTGAGGTACTTTCGTCAGATCCACAGATTGAAGTCGTCGCTACCGCTCAGGATCCTTTTATTGCAGCGCAGAAACTGCGTAAAGCGGTGCCCGATGTGATGATTCTGGATGTGGAAATGCCACGTATGGATGGCGTTACTTTCCTACAGAAGATCATGAGTCAGCATCCTCTGCCGGTGATTATTTGCTCCACGCTCGTAGAGAGTGGCGCTACGACGACCCTCAAGGCATTGGAATACGGTGCGGTGGATATTATCCAGAAACCCAAGCTGTCAACTCAGCGCTTCTTTGAAGAAGCAAGAGTGCAGCTGACCGATGCGGTCAAGGCAGCGGCTAGCGCTAAATTAGGGCAGTTAGCTCTCCGGCCCCGTCGTGTGGAACCGAAGCTTACCGCCGACGCCATTTTATCGGGGGCTGGTGGCCGGGCAATGTCCAAGACTACCGAGAAGGTTGTGGTCATCGGAGCTTCGACGGGGGGAACCGAGGCAATACGACGTGTGTTGGAGTCTCTACCTCAGGATGCCCCTGGAATTGTGGTGGTGCAGCACATGCCGGAAGGATTCACGGCCTCTTTTGCTAAGCGACTCAATGAGCTTTGTCGAATCAATGTTAAAGAGGCCGCTGACGGTGATTCGGTATTGCGAGGACATGCCCTGATTGCTCCCGGAAACAAGCATACCTTGTTGAAACGTAGTGGTGCTCGTTATTACGTTGAGGTAAGAGATGGTCCTCTAGTCTCCCGTCACCGGCCCTCAGTGGATGTGCTGTTTCGATCGGCAGCGCGCTATGCTGGCTGTAATGCGGTGGGTGCCATCCTGACGGGGATGGGTGATGACGGTGCGGTTGGAATGAAAGAAATGTTTGACGCGGGTGCTCAAACTATTGCTCAGGATGAGGTGAGTTGCGTGGTTTACGGTATGCCTAAAGAGGCTGTCGCGCATGGTGGCGTAATGCGTGAACTACCGTTAAACGAGATCGCAGCGGGAGTGGTCGGAGCTGCCAATAAGGAGGTCTCGAAGGTGAGCGTTGCAACATAGGTTAATGAAGCTAAAGAACCACTTTTGTGTGTTATTGGTGGCAGATCCACAGCGATAGCAAGGGCCGGCTAGAACACACATAAACAGCGAGGAAGTAACGCGTTGCTGAGGATTGAGATTGAAGGTTTTTTCGAGAGAATAACACTGCGAGTGTTACATGATTGTGGTCGTTAACTCAGAAAGGTAGACGCCGCATTAGAGGTTGATTATGAATAATATGACCACGCCATCGATGACGACATGTAATTGCAAGTTGCTTATTGTTGACGATAGTCGCAGTACCCGACAAGGATTTTGCCTTTGGCTTAAGAAGTTTGGTTTCCATGTTGAGGAAGCAGAGAGTGGAAAGGATGCACTGGAAAAAATCTACCGCGGCCAGTTTGACCTGGTGCTGTTGGATGTGATCATGCCCGGGCTCGACGGCCTGTCAGTATTGAGCACTATTCGTCATACCTTTACCAAATTTGAATTGCCGGTGGTGATGGTCACGGGTCGTGGAGCGTCCGAAGAGGTCGTGCGCGCCCTGGAACTGGGAGCTAACGATTACGTAACCAAGCCCCTTGATCCGTCTGTATTACAGGCGCGCATTGACAATCAGTTGCTGCAGAAGGCGGCAGCCTCTTGCCTCAACGAGCAAAATTCGCGTTTGGAACGGGAAGTTCAGCGGCGTACTGTTCGGCTGAGAAAAATTAATAACCAGCTTACACAGGAAGTAGGCGAGCGGAGGTTGACGGAAGAAACGCTGCACAAATTGGCACAGGTGGTGCAGCAGAACCCAATTGCCATCATTATCGCTGATATTGAGGGGGCCATTGAGTATGTCAGTCCCAAAGCTTGCGAGATGACCGGGTATGATGAGGAAGAGCTTACCGGAACTAGCAATTCTAATTTCTTCCACTCCAAGAAGAACCGAGGGCTTTATCATCAGATCAGCGGGAAACTGGCTGCTGGAAGTGAGTGGCAAGGTGACTTGCAGGTTCAAAGAAAGTCAGGTGAACAGTTATGGGTACACCTGTCAACGTCTCCTATGAGAGACCGCGCGGGGAATTTAACCTGTTACCTGATTATGATGGAGGATATTACACGGCGCAAAGATGATGAGAGCCAGCTTCGTTATCAGGCTAATTACGACATGCTCACAGGTTTACCTAATCGATCACTGGGACAGGAGCGATTGGAGCTGGCTCTCTACGAGGCCCGCTGTCGCGATGAAAAGTTATGTGTTTTATTTGTGGATCTTGACCATTTCAAAAACATTAACGATACGCTTGGTCATGCTGCAGGTGATAGCCTGCTGGTGGAAACGGCCAACAGGTTACAAAAATGCCAGCGTAGTACCGATACTTTCGCTCGCTTGGGGGGCGATGAATTTCTGGTTATTCTTACGGAGGGGCGTACTGGCGGTTTGTGCGGAGAAACGGTCGCATCCCGTATTCTGACGGCCGTTTCCGAGCCCTTTATCCTGGAGGGACGTGAAGTTAGCGTTACGGCCAGTATTGGTTTGGCTACCTACCCGGATGACGGAGGGGACGCCCAGACGTTGATGCGTAACGCCGACATTGCCATGTACCAGGCTAAATCCATGGGGAAGCATACTATGTCCCGCTTCCATGCGGAGATGACCCGCGATGCAGAGTATCGTTTGCAGCTGGAGTTCTTGCTCCGGCATGCGCTGGAAAAGGGTGAACTATCCCTCCATTTTCAACCCATCATCCATTCCGATAACCAGTGCACAGTAACCGCGGAAGCCCTGTTGCGTTGGAGTAGCCCGGAATTGGGGCAAATTGCTCCAAATGATTTCATTCCCGTGGCGGAAAGTACGGGGTTGATCGTCGCCATCGGGGAGTGGGTGCTGCTGAATGCATGTCGCCAGCTAAAAATCTGGCATTGCCAAGGACGAACAGACATGCGGGTAGCGGTGAATGTTTCTGCTCGCCAGTTCCATAAGCAGGTTGATTTAATTGGCAGCGTCACTGCCGCTCTGGAAGAGGCCGAGTTGCCTGCGGAAGCCCTGGAATTGGAAATCACCGAGGGACTGTTGCTGTGCGATAACCCAGAAACGGCTAAAACACTGGCGAGGTTAAAAGAGATGGGGGTTCGGCTGAGCATGGACGATTTCGGCACGGGCTATTCGGCTCTGGCTTATCTACAGCGATTTGATTTTGACACCCTGAAAATTGATCGATCCTTCGTCAAAGAGCTCCTGACTAATAACAGGGGAGCAACGCTGATCAGGGCTATCATTGCCATGGCGCACGGTATGGGGATTAAAGTGGTGGCAGAAGGCGCGGAAGAAGCGGGGCATGTCCAGTTCTTGCAAGACGAAGGTTGCGACTATATTCAGGGTTATTATTACAGCAAGCCATTATCGGCGGATGTCTTTACCGATTTTTTGAGGCAGGAAAGGCTAAATGAACAGCAGGAGACGAATGCGATCTCCCTAGTTTAAAAGGTAACGGATTAAAACTGACTATGAGCGATAAAGTAAAAAAAATTTTACTCTACTCAGGCGATTTCGCTTTTGCGGAATCAGGTGTGCATCTCCACACCCTGTTGGGATCCTGTATATCCATTACGCTTTGGCACCCGCAGCTACGTATTGGTGGAATGTGCCACTTTACGCTCCCAGAGCGTCTGGACCGACGCTCCGAAAGTCGGGGGCCGGATGGTCGCTATGCGGATGAGGTAATGACGTTGTTTCAACGAGCAGTCGCGAAGCATCGGCCCCAGCTGTCTGAATATCAGGCCAAGATCTTTGGTGGTGGCAACATGATAGCGGGTGGTAGCGATGATGTAAGTAACTCCATCGGTACAAAAAATGCGGCGGCAGCAATGAATCTGCTAATGGGCAAAGGTATTGATATTCAGGTCGCCCACGTTGGGGAGTTTGGGCACCGACGCATTGTTTTTGATGTCGGTACAGGCGATGTGTGGGTGCGGCACCAGTCTTTGATGGGAAAAGGACGGCTGAATAGCCTAAATGGCAAGATTTAAGTATGCCCCAGATTACCCCGGTAGTTGGAGCGCGTATTGCAGAAAGATAAAGTATTGCACCGATCAGTTGAACCCACCACCTAAAGCAGACATTTAACGCCTTCCCAATCTATCTGATGTTGAACAGCAGGCAGCTAATGGCAGATATCCGTCCTCTGATCTAAGAGGGTAGTTCTAGCCTGCTTCAGGCAGAAAGTGACGCACAACAACCTACAGCTAAGATCCAAATTCCTGATTATCAGGTCACATCTACTGTAACTTCATGGCACATTAGCTCACCTGACTTTGATTGGGATGTAGGGGTTCTTCATTTATGGGATGAGAACACCCAAATGCCGATGTTCCTCGTTGGGAAACAAGAAAACTAACTAGTTATCATAATGAACCCGAAATTACATTCTCCTAAATTGTGGATTTCTGATGAAATTCATAGAGATATTGTCAATGAACTAAGCACGTGGGGGCGGCTAGAAACAGGGGCGTTTTCATGGGGTATAGAGGTAACAACGGAGATGTAGTTGTTACCGATATGATTGATGCAGGGGACAAGGCTTTTCATTGTCGATATCGTTTTATACCAGACCAAGATTATCAATTAGGTGAGATAGCTAGAACTTATTTAGAATCAGACGGGTTGGTTACTTATTTGGGTGATTGGCATACTCACCCCAATGGATCGACGGAATTAAGTCTTCTTGATCGAAGAACGTTAACAAAGATCGCAACCACTGATGAATCTAAAAACAAAGAACCTATAATGGTTGTTTTTGGAGGCAGTATTGGGGAATTTGATGTTAACCCAGTTCAGCTTGTTTCAGGCCAATTAAGGTTTTGGCCTTTTTCAACATGCAATTTCATTCCGTTATCGCTGGAAATATATGTTCCAGATAATTAGCCAGTCGGGCATTTCATCGGTAGCGAGATTGAATAGCTAATATCTGTGCAAAATGTGGATAGCTTTGGTGGGAAGGTGGCTGAATATCCTCTGTTCTATTTCTGTAGGAAGAACGAGCAGGTTGTGTTTATTGGCGCTATATCTATGAATAGGGCTTTAGGTAGCTTGAATACCCCCAGGTAATCACCCCTAAGAACTTCCCGTCTTGAAAATAGAATTGTCTTAATCTTTATTCTTATTTATATCGAATTGTCTCAATTTCTATTGTTACGGGACAAAGTTACAAAGCCCGCCCGCAACACCAGCCGCTGGCCCATGCCCATTGGAAATTGAAGCCACCGAGGTGACCGGTGACATCGAGTACTTCACCGATAAAATACAGTCCCTTCACATTTTTTGCTTCAAAGGTTTTTGAGCTGATTTCATCGGTATCTACACCGCCTAATGTAACTTCGGCTTTTTTGTAGCCTTCGGTGCCGCTGGGAATAAATTGCCAGTTTTGGAACAGGTTAGCGACGTGTTCCAGTTCACTGTGTTTGTAGGTTTGTAGTGGTCTTTGCGTATCCACTTCATGGCAGAAACTGTTGACTACTTGCTGCGGGAAGTATTGCTGCAAGATGGTTTGTAGTTGTTTATTGGATGAAGTCTGCTGGTGGCTTTTCAGTTCATCAAATAATTCTATGCTGGGCAGGCAGCACACGGTGATGTTGTTGCCGGGTTTCCAATAGGATGAAATTTGTAATACCGCGGGGCCGCTCAGGCCTTTGTGGGTAAACAGAATGTTTTCATAAAAGGACTGGTCGTTGCATTCGATGCGCGTTTCGATACTCACGCCTGCCAGGCCGTCAAAGCGCAGTTTTTCAGGGCCGTCGAAGGTGAAAGGCACAAGCGCGGGGCTTGTGGCGGTAACTTTTAAACCAAACTGTTGGGCAATGCGTAAGCCGAAGTCGCTGGCTCCCATGGTGGGGAATGACATAGCGCCGGTGGCAATGACCACCGCATGGCTATGAAAGTCTTCCAGCGGGCTGTTGATTAAAAAATCGTCAGTGTCGTTTTTCTCGATGCTCTGAATATTGCAATTGAGCTTTATTTTAACGCCCAGGCTAGCGCAGCGTTCCAGCAACATGTTGAGAATGGCTTCGCTTTTATTATCACTGAATAATTGGCCGAGTTTCTTTTCAGTCCAGGGTAGGCTTGCGTTATCGACTTCAGCGATAAAATCCCACTGCGTATAACGTTTGAGTGCGGATTTACAAAAATGTGGGTTGTTACTCAGGAAATTTGCGGGTTCGGTATAGAGGTTAGTGAAGTTGCAACGGCCGCCGCCACTGATAAGAATCTTTTTTCCTGCTTTGTTGGCGTGGTCGAGAACCAGAACTTGCTTGCCCTGTTCGGCCGCAGAAATAGCGCACATAAGGCCAGCTGCGCCAGCACCAATAATAATGATCTGTGAGAACATGGGCTGTAGCCGAAAGAGGGTAGAGAGGAGAGGGCGGCCCTGTGCTCGGTGTTAACCAATACAGGGCCGGTGATGCTTATTCTTGATCGCTGATTTCAGTGCTGCTGGTTGCTTCAATGGCCGCTTGCAGTCCATTCTGCTCGGCATCAGTTTCAGCAGCTGGTGCTTCAACAGGGCAGGGCTCTGTTTCGCTGTTCTTATTACAAACAAAGGCTTCTTCGACACGTTTTAGCCAGAGGTCGATATCCGCTTGATCGACTTTGCCAACCCAGGCTTTCTGAACCTGATAAAGGTGACGTTCGCCTTCGATCAGTTTGGTAACGAGTCGAGCGCCTGGCGCGTTCTTTTTCAGGCAGGTGGTGCGCCAAAAAATAGATGGGTAGCTGCCTTCGGCGTTGCGGGCTAAGTCGACGGATTCAAAGCTGCGGCATTTGAGTTTGCCTTTTGCGTCGCTCCATTCACGTAATTCATCCAAATTCTTTTCTGGTTTGTTGAATACGTTGAGTTCGTAGAAATCGTCGTAAGTTCTGTTCTTGGCGCGCATTTCTTTGCTGAACCAAACAAGACGCTTGGAGTTGATAAGGTCTTTGTTGGCAACTTCCCAAACCTCAGGATCGGGTTGATAGGTAATCAGCTTTTCACCTTCGGGTGGCTCGAGGCCAGCCAGTGCGGTAGTAGAAAAAATACCTGTTAATAACAGGGAAAGAACAACACGGATTTTCATAAAATTGAGTACCTGTACAACGACTTGACCTTACTTCGGGCCATTTAAAGTCGGGAAAGTTTACTCACCAGAGTGCTTTATTGGCAAGGCTTGTTTTATTAGTGTGGGCTTTGCAGCTGATTTCAAGGTCGATTTTAAGGTGAGAGTAAGAGGCGTATACTGATCTTGTCTTGCCCTGATTCGTTAAATTTAGGGTCCAAAAATAAGGATGTGTATCATGTTAAAACGTCTCTCAGCCCTTTCACTGGCTGTGTTGTTAACGGTTGGCGGTGTGTCCTATGAGGCCACTGCGGGCGAAAAATCCTGGTTTGATATGGGCCAAGGAGTACTCGATTCCCTGTTAGGTGGAAAAAAAGAGTCGTCGACTGAAAATGCCGTTTTGAGCAGTGCAGATATGGTCGATGGCTTGAAGGAAGCACTAAAAGTCGGCACTGAAACGGTGGTTTCACAATTGGGACAGGCGGATGGCTTTAATACCGATCAGGCAATTCATATCCCTCTACCTTCGCAGTTGCAGACGGTAAAAGGTTGGCTGGATAAAGTGGGTATGGGCGGCATGATGGATGATCTTGAAACGCGACTGAATCGTGCAGCAGAGCAAGCGACGCCACAGGCCAAACAATTATTCTGGGATGCCATCAAAGAAATGAGTTTTGAAGATGCCAAGCGCATTTATAACGGCCCGGATGATGCTGCGACGCAATATTTGCGGGAGAAAATGAACGTGCCGCTGGCTGATGCCCTGCGTCCGATCATCGATAAAAATTTATCCGAAGTGGGGGCGGTGAAAGCCTATGACAGCGCCATGGGACGTTACCAAAATATTCCCTTTGTACCGGATGTAAAGGCGGACCTTACTGACCATACCCTGGCAAAGGGTATGGACGGTATTTTTTATTATTTGGCCCAGGAAGAGGCGGCGATTCGTAAGGATCCTGTTAAGCGTACCACTGAATTGTTACGCAAGGTGTTTGGCAGTTAACAGGCAGTTAACAGGCAGTTGAAAATCTATCTGCGTGGGCGCTACGGCGTTAAAATCAGACTCAAAATGCTCGTTTATGACCTATAAACTGCGCTTTTTCGTCTGATTTTGCCTTGTATCCCCTGCCTCGAAAACGATTTTCAACAACCTGCTAGAAGCTACAGAGGAAACATCGTTTGCGGGATGATATCGACACTCTGTTCGTTATCACTGATTGACACCTCGCCATCCTGCAGGCTGACATTCAGCTGCATGGTGCGTTGTGACATGCTGGCGATGACTTCGGTGGCTTCCTTGGGCAGGTTAATAATGCGTAGGTTGCCAAAACGGTTCAGGTGTTTGGCATTTTGATCCCACCAGATTTCCGCACCGCGCCCGCCGTAGCAATAAACGATGACCTGTTTTGAACGCCCGCAGGCTTTGCGAATACGTTTTTCATCGGGCTGGCCTAATTCAATCCATAATTCTATTTCGCCGCTGAGGCTCTTCTGCCAAAGCTCAGGTTCGTCATCAGAACTTAACCCCTTGGTGAATTGCAGTGCTTCGTCTGCATTTAGCGCAAAAGTCAGTAGACGAATCATCATACGCTCATCGGTTTCTGAAGGGTGACGCGCCAATACCAGATTGTGAGTGTGGTAATAATGCGTGTCCATGTTGGCAATATTCAATTCCGCTTTGAAAACCGTTGCGCTCAGGGCCATGAGAGGGGCTCGTATTGGTAGGATAAAAGGGGCTGCTATGGGTGTTTTGATAGCAAAGAGCGGGCAGTTTACCGTATCATTCGCGTCTATAGAATGAATAATAAAAAGCGGGGCAATTTGTGGTAAAAACATCCTTTGTAGCGGGACAACGTTGGATCAGTGATACCGAAGCCAGTTTAGGGCTGGGCATTGTGCTGGAGATAGCCAATCGGCGTGTCACATTAAGTTTTCCTGCCGCTGCTGAGCAGCGCACCTATGCGATGGATAACGCACCAATTTCACGAGTGACCTACCAGGTGGGTGATTTCGTTACCAGTATGGATGGCTTGCGTTTTAAGGTCACCGACGTGATCGAAAACCATGGCTGCCTGTTGTATCGCGGTTATGACGAAGACGAACAACTGGTGGTTTTGCCGGAGCTGGAACTTGATAGCTTCGTACAGTTCAGCACACCACAGGCACGTATGTTCGCCGGTCAACTGGATAATTTACACCGTTTTAATCTGCGCTACGAAACGCTGTCGCATTTACGTGAGCACCAGCTGTCGACCGTTAATGGTCTGCTCGGCGCGCGCGTACAGTTATTGCCGCACCAGCTTTATATCGCCAATGAAACCGGCAAACGCCATGCGCCACGTGTTCTGCTGGCCGATGAAGTGGGCTTAGGTAAAACCATTGAAGCCGGTTTGATCTTGCATCAGCAATTGGTCAGCGGGCGCGCCCGTCGTGCGTTGGTGGTGGTGCCCGATAGTTTGGTGCACCAGTGGTTGGTGGAAATGCTGCGTCGTTTTAACCTGCATTTCACCATTCTCGATGAAGCGCGTTGCCTGGCGCTGGCCGATACCCAAATCGAGCCGGATTGGGATGATGAACTGACGCTGCTGACCGATGAACTTAGCGAGCATGATGAAAATCCCTTTGAGTCAGCACAGCTTGTGCTGTGTTCGTTATCTTTTTTGACCAATAACGCTAAGCGTCAGGCTCAAGCCGAGGCGGCGGGCTGGGATTTGTTGCTGGTGGATGAAGCGCACCATTTACAATGGAGCGAACAAAAAGTCAGTGCTGAATATCAGTGTATTGAAACATTGGCAAAAGTGGCGTCAGGTCTGTTGCTGCTAACCGCAACGCCGGAACAATTAGGCTTGGAAAGTCACTTTGCAAGACTGCGATTGCTGGATCCTGATCGTTATCACGACCTGCAAAAATTCCGCGATGAAGAAGCCAATTATCAACCAGTGAACAGCTTGGTTGAAAAACTGCTGGTCTTGAATGATACGACGAACGAAATAGCCGCCAATGACGAACTGTTTGCCGCGCTGCCGGAATACGTGAGCGCTGACAATGTTGCGACCCTGAAAACAGCGCTGGCCAGTGATTCTGCCGAGCAGGTTAGTAAGGCTGTAGACCAGATTATTCGTGGTCTGCTGGATCAACACGGCACTGGGCGTGTGTTGTTCCGAAATACCCGCAGCGCGGTACCGGGTTTCCCCGAACGTCAGCTGAATATTCATCCGTTACCCGCCCCTGATTTTTATGACGAACTGGCTGATGAGGCGTCGCTGGAAAAACTGATAACGCCCGAGCGGGTGCTGTCTGAGGATGGCGGTGATGCTTGGTTACAGCACGATACGCGTGTTGATTGGCTGGCAGATTGGTTGCAGGAACAGCGTGATGAAAAGGTGTTGCTGATTTGTGCGCACGCCAGCACGGCGATTGCATTGGAAACCCATTTGCGACGTTATCGAGGTGTCACCACATCGGTATTTCATGAAGAGCTTGACCTGATTGCCCGTGATCGCTCGGCGGCTTATTTTGCGGATGACGAAGAGGGCGCTCAAATTCTGATTTGTTCGGAAATTGGCAGCGAAGGCCGTAATTTCCAGTTTGCTCATCATTTGGTGCTGTTTGATTTACCCCTTAATCCCGATTTGCTGGAGCAGCGCATTGGCCGTCTTGACCGTATTGGTCAGCGGCACACTGTGCAAATTCATGTACCGTTTTATGAAGACAGCGCGCAGGCAGTCTTGCTGCAATGGTTCGATGAAGGATTAAACAGTTTCCGAGCCGCCTGCGCCGCCGGTCAGTTAATCAGCGATACCTTCAGTGAGCAGTTGGCGTTTGCCCTGCAACAACCGCAGAATACGACGTTGGTTGAAAACCTGGTTAGCGATACGCTGGCTCTGCGCTTGGAAACCGAACAACGCATGCAGAAAGGGCGTGATCGATTACTGGAATTAAATTCCTGTGATCAAACAGCCGCCGCTGAGTTAATTGAGCAGATTGTCGTGCAGGAACGCAGTCACGAGTTAAGTCATTACATGGAGCGTGTGTTTGATCTATATGGCGTTGAGCAGGAGCGTCACAGTGCACTCAGTGTGGTATTGCAGCCGGGCGATCATATGCATACGGCGCACTTCCCTGGTTTGCCAGAGGGTGGTGTAACGGCAACGTTCCAACGTGAGTTCGCATTGTCGCGGGAGGATGTGCAGTTTTTAAGCTGGGAACATCCAATGGTGACAGGTGCCATGGATATGGTGATCAGCGAGCAGTTTGGTAATACCTCGGTAGCCACCATTAAACTTGGGCCGATCAAACCCGGTACGATATTACTCGAGGCGGTGTTTGTGATGCAATGTGCCGGTCCTGCCGCGTTGCAGTTATTCCGCTATTTACCCTGTACCACGGTACGCACATTAACGGATCAGAAAGGTACTCAGTTGGGTAAAGTGCTAAGCCATAACAAACTCAATCAGCTGATTAAACGGGTCCCTAAGGGCACCGCGCGTGAATTGATTCGTCATGCTCAGACAGAATTAGTGCCGATGATTAAAAATGCCGAAGCCAGTGTTGCTGATCAGCAGCAACTGCTGATTGATGACGCACTTGAGAAAATGCACAGTCAGCAGGTGAACGAGTTACAGCGTCTTGAGGCGTTATCGAAGGTGAATCCTAATATTCGTCAGCAGGAGATTGATTTGCTGCGTGAGGAAACAGAAAGTCTGGCGCAGTATCTGCAAACGGCGCAACTTAAATTGGATGCCTTACGCGTTATCGTAGCGGTATAGAGGGAAGTGATATGTATGTTTTTTCAGTAAATGCTGTCGCCAAAGAAGCCGCAGACGGGATTGCTCAGGGGCAACAGGTGCCCTTTATCGTTTATATCAACGCACCCAAACAGGAGGGTGCGGAGAAGCTTTGCACGTTGCAGTTATTGCGAGCGGGTTTTCATCAGGTGAAAATTGAAAAACACAAAAAAATTGCTGCAAAGGTGTTGGCAGATAAAAAAGTTGTGGCTGCGCACAGTGGTTTGAAAGAGGCCTTGGAGAAGGGCTTTTCGATTCATGTCTTTGATGAAGATTAGCAGGCTGTCGGGTTTTCCACACGGGTGCAGAAGGTAGGGTAACGCAGGAGCGATTGCCGAGTAGATCAGTGTTAAGTCCGACAGACTCCTGGAATAAATGCCGGAAGGCGCTATGCTTTTCCGGCCTACTTGCTACCCAGTTGCGTTCATGCAGGTAAAACTGACCTGCTGGGGCTTAACGTAGGCCTGATAAGCCGTAGGCACCATCAGGCGTATTAAGTTAGGTTAGCTGGATTTTACCGGCACCAGGCATGCCGCCCATACCGCCCATACTTTCTTCGCCAGGGATAACAATTTTGTTAGCCTGTTCACGCTGCATTTCTTCAATCTGTTTGATTGTTTTTTCAGCTGCATCTTGAGCTAGCTCGGTGAATTTTTCAGCGGCTTCGCCGATGGTGTTGGCTTCGATTTCAAAGTTGATCGGCATCGGGCCAGCGGCAGTGCGCATTTGGGTTTCACCCAGATAGATTTTGCTGCGGCTAGTATCGTCTTCGCCGCTTGCTAGCACAGGGGTCAGCATGTGAATGCTGCCGATGCGGCGATCCGTATACATTTCTTCACGGTACAGGCTGTTAGGATCCATGCCCGGGGTGGCGTCGGCTTGTTCTTGTTCGCTCATTAAATTCTCCGAATTAGGTTAGCAGGTCGAAAGTTGATTAGACGTTGCTTCAGGTGCAAAAGGCTATATATTACTGGTTCTTAAGTTGAATCGATAGGCACTATTGAACAGCAGTTTGTTACATTTGGATGTGACGCCTGATAAGGGTGGCAAGAGGGACTTTGTGAAAGAGTTTCGTTTTATTTTGATGGGGGGTTATTGCTGCTGCCGGGGGCTGTGCTGGCTGTAGAAACTCCGCAAGTTTATATGGTGGGAAAAAGCAAAATTACCGGTTCCGCTTTCATGCAAGTAGTGTTTTTCAAAGCGATGAAATTATCACGCTGGCTGAATATGAAACGAACTTGAATACGGGTTGAGCAGTGGTTGGCGGGTTTATACGCATCTGCTGCGCAAGGTTCGGGACTTTGATTATTCGACACAATACAGTTGTGCAGAATCGAACCGGCTGTTTAGTATTTGGATTGGGCAGAGTTCGGCGCGACGGGTTATTTGTCTTGTGAGTAACAACAACGGTCGTTTGAAGGTTAAGCCGCAAGCTAGTTGGGCAACCTGTATGAAGTATGTCCGGGCCGAGCAAGTTGATGAAACACGCGAACTATTTTGTGGGCGTTCTTCACAAAAAATTATTGAATAAGACATTGATAGGAATATGCAGTGAGTAATGACGGGTTAGAGCAGGAACAAGGGGCTGATGAAGATATTCGAGCCAAGCTGAACCGAGAGACAGGCAAGATAAGCTGGCATGAGCTGGAAAAACATTTTGCTTCAGGCAATGTGGTCTTCGTATCGCCTGAGTTGGATTTGATCGAAGTGGCCTATCAGGTTTCGCAGGATAATAAAACGGCGGTGGAAGCTTGGGTTAAGGCGCAGCAATTAGGTGCGGCGACCGATGAGCAGGCTGCGCAGTGGTGTGCTTCGAATATAGAATTATGGGCAGTTGTGGTGGCACCGTTGGTGCTGGTGCAGCCAGTTAAACAGTAAGCGCTTTATTTGTCATCTTGCGGGTCCTCGTGTGAGGGAGGGCCATCGGGAGAGGTATTTAAGTCTGCAAAGATTTATCACATCAGCGCTGCCCTCTCTTGCTTCGCAATTCACCTTGTTGATCGAAGTGATAACTCTACGGTCTGTGGGTTATTTACAATGCTTCGCTAAAAACCGATCCAGCGCATTAGCAAAGGCCTGGCGGTCGGTGTGATTGAGTGGTGGTGGCCCACCACTGACCTGGCCGGTGCTTCGTAACTCTTCCATAAAGTTGCGCATGGTTAGGCGCTGCTTGATATTTTCTTTGGTATAAAACGCTCCACGCGGGTTAATGGCGTGGCCTTCGGCGTCAATCACTTCATCGGCCAGAGGAATATCGGCGGTAATCACCAAGTCTCCGGGGCTCATGTTTTGCACGATATAGTTATCGGCAACATCAAAGCCAGCAGGCACCTGAACGGTACGGATTATCGGGGAGGGTGGGACTTTCAACGGTTGGTTAGCAACCAGAATCAATTCAACCTGTTTGCGGCCGCAGGCGCGGTAGAGAATTTCTTTAATGACGCCAGGGCAGGCATCGGCATCGATCCAGATTTTCATCTGTTAAGATTTTCCTGATAGGTCGTTTCTAAAAAGAGATTTTTACGTGAAATGATAAACCCACCTTCGGCAGTGCGAAGGTGGGGAAAAGGCCTGCTTGCTTCTCTTTATTCGTAAGTACAGAAGTAGGCTGTCTCAACTTCCACTTTAAGGTAGAAAGTTTCGTTGGCATCAACGACAAAGTACTCGCCTGCGGAATAAGTATTCCAGTCATCGCTGCCAGGTAGCTTAACGATCAGAGCGCCGCTAACAACGGTCATTACTTCTTTCTGGCTGGTGCCGAATTCGTATTCGCCAATGGCCATTACGCCAACGGTAGCGGGCAGCGTTGCGGTTTGGAAACCAATGGAAGTTACTTTGCCGTCAAAATATTCGTTTACGTTAAACATGTGGTTTCCTTAGTCTTTTTTAGGTTTTGATTTAGGCTTTTGCTCATCAGATGACGCGCCTTTACCTTCAATGCTGATGTGAATAGGGTGGTTACGCACGCGTACTTTCTTCAGGTGGTTGAAGATTTCTTTAGGCATGCCATCAGGCAGCTCAACGGTGCTGTAATCGTCCTGAATGTTAATGCCGCCAATGTAAGCGCTATCGATATCCGCTTCGTTAGCAATCGCGCCAACGATGTCGCCTGGTGTGACCTGGTGTTCGCGGCCCACTTCCAAACGATATTTTTGCATAACGATACTTGGGTCAACTTTAGACGCGCGACGTTTGCTCTCGCGTGGTTTGCTGTCGCCTTGATCTCTTGAATCTCTGCTTGGGCGACTGTCTCTTGAATCTGAGCGAGAACCGCGAGAATCACGGCGCGAATCTCGGCCACCGTCACGGCTGTCTCTGCGGTCATCACGGTTACGGTCACGATCTCTGTCTTGACGTGGTTTGTGCTTAGGTTCTGGCGCGACTTCCAGCGGGCGATCTTTTTGCAGCATGTAAGCGAAGCTGGCAGCAATTTGCTGTGCGTCACACTCAAGCTCGGTCGTAAGTTCTGTGATCAGTTCATCAAAAAACGGCTTGGGCGTTTCAGCCATGGCTTCGATCAGGGCTTCTTTGAAGCGTTCTTTACGTTGTGCCGCCATTTCAGCGGAACTTGGGAACACCATGCGATCGATTGGCTTACGAGTGGTGCGCTCAATGGTTTGCAGCATGCGGCGTTCGCGGTTGGCGACAAACAGAATCGCTTTACCTAAACGGCCAGCACGACCGGTACGACCGATACGGTGTACGTAAGTCTCGGCATCGTAAGGAATGTCGTAGTTGATCACGTGGGAGATACGTTGTACGTCTAAACCACGAGCGGCAACGTCAGTCGCTACCAAAATGTCGATTTTGCCATTTTTCAGTTGGGCGATGGTTTTTTCACGAATGGACTGGCTTATATCACCGTTAATCGCGGCACAGGAGTGGCCACGGGCAATAATCTTTTCAGTCAGTTCAGTGGTGGCGCCACGGGTACGTACGAAAATGATAATGGCGTCGAAATCTTCCACTTCCAGAATACGCGTAATGGCGTCCATTTTTTGACCCATGCCGCTAACCATCAGATAGCTTTGATCGATGGTATCAACAGTGGTGGCCTTGGATTCGATCTTAATGTGCTTTGGATCGGTCAGGAAGCGTTGAGATACACGACGGATAGGCTCGGGCAATGTCGCAGAGAACAGCGCTGTTTGTTGATCGCCGGAGGTGTGTGACAAAATGGTTTCAACATCGTCAATGAAACCCATGCGCAGCATTTCGTCAGCTTCATCTAGCACCATCACTTTCAGGTGATCCAGTTTCAGGCTCTTGCGACGCAGGTGATCAAGTAGGCGACCTGGTGTGCCAACCACAATCTGTGGGCCACGTTTCAGCTGTTTGAGCTGGTTAACGATATCCTGGCCGCCGTAAACAGGCAAAACGTGGAAGTTTTTCAGACACGAAGCATAGGTTTGAAAAGCTTCTGCAACCTGAATGGCCAGCTCACGCGTAGGTGCCAGCACCAATACTTGCGGCTCGTTCAACTTGGCGTCAATTTGCGAAAGAATGGGTAGTGCAAAGGCAGCGGTTTTACCGGTCCCTGTTTGCGCTTGGCCGATAATATCGCAGCCTGTCATTAGGGCAGGAATCGCAGCGGCCTGGATCGGGGAGGGGGTTTCATATCCCACCTTTTTTAACGCATCTAAAACGGGCTTGGATAAGCCTAGATCGGTAAAGGTAACTACTTTAGTAGTGGGTTCAGTTGTTGTTTCTTCGGACATGTCGGGGACCTGTTCAGCACTACTAAACTGTGGCTCGACAGGTCGGTAGCGGTATTCAAAATTCGGGCGCGTAGTCTACCTTATTTCTTGATAAAACAGTGAGTTATTTTGATCGAGTGACGTATTTTAATAGGGTTTCTGATAGATAGTTGGCGTAGATCAGGCTGCGATTTTAATTAACTCTTTGAGTGGGCGGGGTTCGGCAATGCCGTAGCCTTGTGCAAAATCGACGCCGATAAGCTGCAACTGTTCTTTGATGGCATCGTTTTCAACAAATTCGGCAATGGTTTTTTTACCCATTAGGTGGCCTATATCGTTAATGCTGCGCACCATAGCAAGATCAATGGGATCATCGAGAATATCGCGAATGAAACAACCGTCAATTTTGAGGTAATCCACAGGCAGGCTTTTTAGATAGCCGAAAGATGATAGGCCGCTGCCGAAGTCATCCAGTGAAAAACTACAGCCAATCTCTTTTAATTGGTTAATAAAAAAGCAAGCCTCCTGCAGATTGCTGATAGCGGCTGTTTCAGTGATTTCGAAGCCGATTTTGTTCTTTAGCGCTGGATGTTCATTGAGCAGTTGGGTGATAGTTTGTAGTACATCTTTATCACCCAAAGATAAACCTGACAGGTTAATGCCGAAACTATCAAATTCGTTTAATAGTAGGGTGTTTGTGGATAAATGATGAAAAGCAGATTGAATAATATGACGATCCAGTTTTGGTGAAATACTGTAACGCTCAGCGGCAGGCAAGAAGGCACCGGGAGGGATCAAACTACCATCATCATTTTGATAACGAACCAACAATTCAAGGTGCTTTCCTGGCGAGCGGCTATTCAAACTGACAATTTCTTGTCCAAAAAGTATAAAGCGCTGTTCGGCAATGCCTGAATGAATACGTGAAACCCAATCCATTTCCCTCTGATGCAGGGCTGTAATTTCGTCACCTTTTTGATGAACCTGAATGCGATTACGACCTTTATCCTTGGCCATGTAGCAGCAAGTGTCGGCTTCACGCAGAATGTTGATTACACTGGTATCGGTATGGTCAATGTTAACCACACCAATACTGACGGTGATCTTGAATTGACGTTCTTCCCAAGCAAAATTGAAGTCATCAATGGCCAGGCGCAGCTTGTCGGCAATATGGCTGGCATCATTTGGTGAGCAGTATTGCAAGAGGATGGCAAATTCGTCACCTCCAAGGCGGGCAATACTGTCATGTTGACGTACCTGCTCTCGCATAATATTACCTAACTGAATTAGGAGCTGGTCTCCGGCCAGGTGACCACTGGTATCATTGATGAGTTTAAACTGGTCCATGTCGATGAATAAAACGGCATGGGTTTCCTGGTTGTCGTCGCCCTGGTTTAGTGTGTTTTCCAGGCGGCGCTCAAATTCATGGCGGTTAATCAGACCAGTCAGCATGTCGTGGCTGGCCTGGTAACTCAATTTTTCAGATAGCTGGCGGGAGTTGGTTATATCACGAGTGGTTGCCAGGTGGGAGATGATTAGGCCATCGCTGTCGCGTAATGGCACCGCGTGACTTTCCACGCTTTTACGGGTTCCCTTGAGACCTATAATATCGTATTCGATGATTTCGGACTGCCCCTCAAAGATGCGTGCGTTAAAGTCGATATAAAGCTGACGGTGTTCTGGGGCAATTAAATCGTACACTGACTGACCTCGAACTTGTTCAATATCATCTGCTTCAACGATTTTTAAACCGGCTGGATTCATGTCCTGTAATAAGCCATTACGGGACACTGTTTTAACGCACTCTGGTGTGGAGTGGATAATTTTTGACAGCTTTTGGCTTTGTTCAACTGAGGCTTTTTTCTGTTTTTCAATGCTAAGAAAGATGAAAGAGCATGTTATGCCGATGATTAAAATGAATAACGATGAGCTAATAAGGAACAGAGCTTCAAGGGGCTGGAAAGTCGTAAGGTCGTGCAGGTAATTCTGTTGTTGATTAACTGATACATCAATAGCTGGATACAGTAACCATAGCATTAGAATGAAACCAAAAGTGGCTAGACTCGGCTTGAAGCGGATTAGTTCTTGAAGGCTGGTACGTTTAACGAGCTCAATAAATGATGATGATTTTTGCATGGAGTTGAGATTGGCCTAGGACAGCACATCATTAAAGGAACACTTTGTTAACTAGTACAAAGCAATTTTTATTTCACCCTGTCGTGAATTAGATACTGCTCACAACCTGACGAATAAGTGTAGACGTATTTATTAGAATGTTTGCGAGTAATTGAAGATAAGGGTTTTTAATGTGTGAAAAGCTGTTGTTGCTAGTACCTTGTTAATTACTTAATGTTGGCGCTGAAATTTATTATCTCGGATGACGATGCCCCCCAGCCAACGAAAAATTATTCACTGTGACTGTGACTGCTTCTATGCCTCGGTGGAGATGCGTGATGATCCGTCTTTGCGCAGTTTGCCTTTGGCGATTGGCGGGCCTGCTAGCAAGCGTGGTGTGATTGCGACCTGTAATTACGAAGCGCGGGAACACGGAATTCATTCGGCCATGTCCTCGGCCCATGCGCGCCGGCAATGCCCGGGGTTAGTGATTCTGCCGCCAAATTTCGACAAGTACCGAGAAGTATCGCGAAAAATGCGCGAAATCTTTTTTGATTACACCGAGCTGGTTGAACCGCTGTCGCTGGACGAAGCTTATCTGGATGTCACAGACAGCGATAAATGTCGCGGCAGCGCCACCTTGATGGCACGGGAAATCCGCCAGCGGGTTAGAAATGAATTAGGTATTACTTTGTCGACGGGCGTGGCACCCAATAAATTCCTCGCCAAGGTGGGCAGTGACTGGAATAAACCCGATGGCGAAACTATTATTTTACCGGAAGATATTGAGGCTTTTGTTGAGAAACTGCCGGTTAAGAAAATATTTGGTGTCGGCAAAGTCACCGCCGAGAAACTGCATCGATTTGGCGCCGACACCTGCGGTGAATTGCGCCAATTTTCAGTGTTTGAGCTGACTGAAAATTTTGGCCGTTTTGGTGGGCGGTTATATGAGCTGAGTCGGGGTGTTGATACTCGACCAGTCAAACCCTCTCAGCGCCGTAAATCCTTGAGTGTCGAGCATACCTTCCCCGAAGATTTACCCGACTTGGATGCCTGCCTGAAACAGTTGCCTGAACTGTTGATTAAGCTGCGCTCCCGTCTACGGTTGGTGGATAACCAATACCTGATCACCAAACAGCTGGTGAAAATGAAGTTTAACGATTTCCAGTCCACTACTGTTGAGTGCCTGAGTCGTAAACCCGACGATGCACGATTTCGTGAATTGATGGAGACAGCCTTTGAACGCGGCAATTTGTCGGTGCGTTTGTTGGGTGTAGGTGTACGGTTCGTTGATTTGTTGGAGGAGGGCTGTCCCGAGCAACTGGAATTGTTTGAGGATAAACCAAACCAGTCCTAATTTTCGACAGTTGTATTGTCAGTGATGACAGAGATAAAGTAGAGCAATGAACCCCATTCTCGAAGTCCGTCACCTCAAAAAGCAGTTTGCTCAGCTTACGGCGGTCAATGACATCAGTTTTCAAATTCAGCCCGGCACTTGCTTTGGTTTGCTGGGCCCCAATGGTGCGGGGAAAACCACCACCATTGAAATGATCGTAGGGTTGACTGAGCCTACCAGTGGTGAGATTTTTTATCAGGGTAAACCACGTGACCAGGTGTTTAAAATGGAGGCGGGCATCCAGTTTCAGTCCACGTCAGTGATGGATAAGTTGACCGTTGCCGAGATTCTCACGCTCTTTCATAGCCTCTACCATAAACGCACCAACCTACCTGAGCTGATTGAAGCCTGTGAGCTGGGAAGTTTGCTGTCGCAGAAGACGACCAAACTGTCGGGCGGACAGAAACAACGGCTGATGTTTGCGCTGGCACTGATCAATGATCCGCAAATCGTTTTTCTTGATGAGCCCACCACCGGACTTGATCCGCAATCACGGCGAAATCTCTGGGACATGATCGAGCGCATTAAAGCGCAGGGCAAGACAGTATTGCTGACCACTCACTACATGGATGAAGCAGAAATTCTTTGCGATACGCTGGTGATTGTTGATCGTGGCGGCATTATTGCTCAGGGCTCGCCGCAGGAATTACTTAAACAATACTTTGATCACTTTTATGTGAGCCTTGATCGTGTTGATTTTGAGTCGGTCATGGGCACGTGGCCTGAACCGGTGATTGAGAATCATGAGCAGATAGAGATTCAGAGTCGATCGGTGGAAGTGACGTTACAAAATCTGCAACTACAGCAGGTGAATCTACGCTCGTTACGAGTGCGTAATCCAACGCTGGAAGATCTGTTTTTGAAACTGACGGGGCATAGCCTACGTGAATAAACCGCTGGCCAGGCATGGACAAATTATCTGGGCGCTGTTTGTTACTCGCACCAAGGAATTTTATCGCGATCGCGGTGCTTTGTTGTGGTCGATGTTGCTGCCGATTTGTATTGTTGCCGCCATAGCTTTTGCCTTTTCCGGTAAAGAACAGGTGCTGTTTAAGGTGGGGGTTTATCAACATGGTACGGCGACAACGATTGCAGAGCCGCTATTAAAGCAGCCCTACGTTCAGCGTGTGGACTATGAAAATTTTGAGCAGGCACTTCTGCGTGTTCAGCATCATCAGCTGGACTTGCTGCTGGCGGCAGATCAACCGGGGAAATACTGGATTAATGAATCATCGGCCAAAGGCCTAGCCGCTGAAAAACTGTTATTAGCTAAGGTTGATGATGACCCCAGCTGGTCGCGTGAAGCCGTGTCCGGTCAGCAGGTGCGTTATGTCGATTGGGTGATTCCCGGTGTATTAGGCATGAACACCATGTTTGGTGCGCTGTTTGGCATTGGCTTTGTGATTGTGCGTTATCGCAAAAACGGTGTGCTGAAACGCCTACAGGTCACACCAGTTACACCATTGGAGTTTCTCACCGCACAGGTATTGTCGCGCCTGTTGGTGATGATGATCACCGCCACCGTGGTCTACGTGGGCTGTGATCTGTTTTTGAGTTTTGTCATGCTGGGTAGTTATCTGACCTTAATTCTGGTGGCAATACTGGGTATCTTTTCAATGATCACGCTGGCGCTGATTATTGCCAGCCGTACCTCCAGTGAAGAATTAGCTAATGGTCTGCTCAATTTTGTCTCTTTCCCGATGTTGCTCTTGTCCGAGGTCTGGTTTTCACTGGATAATGCGCCGGCCTGGCTGGTGGCGGTGTCACAGTGCTTTCCGCTCACGCATATGGTTCAAGCCGCGCGCGATATTATGATTAATGGCGCAGATTTTATGGCCGTGTCTCACCACATTCTGGTGTTGGCGGTGATGAGCGGTGTGTTTCTGGCGATTGCGGCGTACCTGTTTCGCTGGAATGAGCGATAATTTATTGAGAGAAAAATATGGAAGCTGATTTTTGGCATAGCCGCTGGCAAGAGGGTCGTATTGGCTTTCATCAAGGTGACGTAAATGCTTTTTTACAAAGCCATTGGGCAAACTTGAAATTACCGCAAAAATCGACCGTTTTAGTGCCGCTGTGTGGTAAGTCACTGGATATGTTGTGGCTTGCTTCTCAGGGACATCGGGTGATTGGGGTTGAGTTGAGTGAAATTGCCGCCCAACAATTCTTTGCCGAGCAGAGCGTGCAGCCGGGTGTTGTGAAAGGCGACCGCTTTACCAGCTATAGCGCGAACAATGTTACGATTTTATGCGGTGATTTTTTTGACCTTGCGGCGAATCTCGGCGGGGTTACGGCGGTGTTTGATCGTGCGGCACTGATTGCCTTACCAAAAGACATGCGCCAACGTTATGCGGAACATCTGAGAAAGCTATTACCTGATGGTTGTCAGATGTTACTGGTGGGCATGGAGTACGATGAATCGGCTTTGTCCGGCCCTCCTTTCAATGTGCCTTGGGCTGAAATATCCACCCTGTTTGATCATCAGGGTGAATTAACCATTCTTTCCGAACAGAAATCTGATGCTCGCGGCACGCCTTGTGTTGAGCGCCTTTATCACCTCGTTTACGGCTAGCCATTTAGGCTAAGCAGGCTTTTATTTGTACAAACATTACTGGAGTTTCTACTGGCCGTTGGCGCTGACCACCTGTCTGATGCTGCTGGGCATGCAGGTGTTCAACGGCATTCTGGCACGTTATCCCAATGCTGAATACGAGCTGGCGGTGATGGCCTATGCGCTAAGTACGGTGCTGTTTCTGGAAATTGCCACCGTGTTCATGCCACAAATGGTGACGGTGTATGCACGCTCAAAACTGGCGCGGCGCAAGGTGTTCATTTTCTGTGTGAGTTTGGGCGTACTGTTCAGTATTCCTATCCTGTTGTTGGCGATAACCGCTGGTGGTAATCAGTTTTTGAGTAGCGCATTTCAAATCAAAGGTGACATGCTGGCTTACGTCGCCAGTTATTTGTTGTACCTGACACCCTTGATTGTCATTCGCAGTTTTTACCAGTTTTGTGTGGGGCTGCTGACGCAGGTGAATCGTACCAAATGGGTGTCGGTTAGCGCCTTTGTAGGTGTCGTGATTGGTGTCGCCGCCGCCCTCATTGGTTTTAACACTGGCTGGACGGCGCAGCAGAGCATGGTGGCGGCGCAATTAGGTTCCACTTTTTGCTCGGCAGTTTTTGCCTTAATGGTGTGTAAATTTTTATATCAGCCCCAGCCTGTGGAGGGCTTTGACGAGCCGGGCTATAAAACCCTGATTAAATTCTTCTGGCCAGTGAGCCTGTCCGGTATGAGTTTTGGTATCAGCCGTCCGTTGCTCTATGCCTTTATCAGTCGCACGCCGGATGCCATTGTCACCATTGCAGCACTGCGCGTAGCTTTCGATTTCTTCATGATGGTGCAGTTGGCTGTGAACCAGTTCCGGAGCTTCTTTCCCGGTTTGGGACTGGAAGATATGGACAAAAAGCGCCGCTTTATTGCGGTAGTGACCGGCAGTCTGATGTTGGTGATGGCGGTGTGTATTCTTACCCCGTTGGATCGCGTGATTTTCCATCACATGTTGGGCTTGGATGGACGGTTGTTTGATATTGCTACGCAAGCAGCCATGGTGATGTTGGGTACACCGATCATTTTGGCGATTCGTAATTATTATCACAGCCTGCTATTGGCCTATAAACGTACCAACTCCATGGCCGTTGGTAGTGCCTCGCGAGTTGGTTTGATTATCGCCTGTGCTTGGTTGTTTCTAGAGTTGGGTTGGTTGAATCATTGGACCGCGCCATTAGTGATGATTATTTCTTTCAGTTCAGAACTGTTGGTGTCCTGGTTGGCGGTGCGCGGAATTGAGCGGCAACGGCAGGCTTGATCTGTGATAAAGTTCAGGTCGATTTATGATATGTATTTGAGGTGTTTTTGGTGATTAAAACAGACGTATTTTCCTACCAGCAGGGCAATAGCCCGGTCATTGTCAGCTTCCCTCACGATGGTGTTTTGTTGCCTGCTGAAATCAGCGATCACTTCAACGCACTGGGTCAACAGGTGCCTGATACCGACTGGTTTGTGAATCAGCTTTATAACTTTCTGCCGGATCTGGATGTCTCCTTTTTTATCCCTGAATACTCACGTTACGTGGTGGATTTAAACCGCTCCTCGCAAGGTGGCTCGTTGTATCCGGGGCAATATGAAACCAGCGTTTGTCCGGTGGCGACTTTCGATAACGCACCGATTTATAAGGAAGGCAAAGAGCCTGATGCCGACGAAGTGCAACGCCGTATCAGCGCCTATTGGCGGCCCTACCACGATCATATTCAAAGCGAAATTGCGCGTATTAAAGCGCTGCACGGTTACGCCATTTTATGGGACGCGCATTCTATTCGTGGTGTCGTGCCGCAATTGTTTGAGGGTGTCTTACCAGACCTTAATTTCGGCACGGCTGGCGGCACGTCCTGCGCGCCCGATATTCTGAAACGAGTCACTGATATTGCCCATGCGCAGAATCATTTTAGTGTCGTGGAAAACGCTCGTTTTAAAGGTGGGTTTATTACCCGCAACTACGGCAATCCTGAAGATAATGTTCATACTATCCAGCTGGAAATTAACCAGAGTATTTATATGTCAGATGATCAGCCTGCGATGTTGGATGAAGGAAAGTGTGAGTGCTTGAGGCCTTTATTGAATCAGTTTGTTGGTTCTCTCATTGGCTAGACTTATATGTTAACCAGGTTACGCAAAAAGCTCCCCGACTACATCACTGTCTCACCTCGCAAGGTGAAATGGGCGCGTATTCAGGTGCAGCCTACGGGCGAGGTGCGCATCGTTGTGCCGCGTAGTTTGAGTGCGGCGGATATCTTTACGCTTTATGAGGATAAGCAACGCTGGATTGAAGATAAACGTGCTAAGGCGTTAGTGCGGCAATCAGTATCCTCTTTGCCGCTGGAGGATGATGAATTGCTGCTGTTTGGTCGGGGTTATCGGGTGGCCGTTAATGCCAGTCAGAAGCGGCACGCGCAGGTGGATCATGAAACGCGGGCTATTCATTACGCCAAAGACCTGTTGGATAAAGAGTTGCAACAACGTTGGTATCGTGACTTTGCGAAACAGTATTTGTCGCTACGGTTGGTGCAATTGGCGGAGCGGCATGGTTTTGAATTCAATCGTTTGTTTATTCGTGAGCAGAAAACTCGCTGGGGTTCGTGCAGCTCACGCGGCAATATTTCTCTGAACTGGAAGTTGATTAAGGCGCCGATTTCGGTGAGCGATTATGTGATTTTGCATGAGCTGGCGCATACCGAAATTATGAATCACAGCCCCGCTTTTTGGCAGCGAGTCGAGGCGCTGGTGCCGGATTACAAAGAGGCCAAACTGTGGCTGCGTACGCACGGGTGTCAGTTGTAGCTGTAAACTGGCGAAAGGTTTAGGCGAATTTACAGGCAACATTTCGGAATTACTCTAGACTGTAAAAACCAGTCTATTATTTTCCAGAATGTCCTTCGTTAAACTTATGTTCAAACTTATTCGTTTTATTTTTCTGTTGATCATTGTTGCAGGTGCCGGGCTGACCGGTGCGCTTTATTCAGTGCCTGCTGAAGAACGGCCGCAGATGATTGCTGAGGTGAAGGCTTATGTTTGGCAGCACTTTGGCGGCACCATCAGGCAGGTGAAACAGGAAATTGAGCAGGTGGCGCCTGTTGAGTTAGTGCAAAGCCTAAAGTCCTTTGAAAGTGGGGAGGCGTTTCAGCAGCTTGCCTCCTGCGGAAAAACACAAACCACGGCGTTGGAAAAAAGCACATCCTCTGACATTTATCGCTGGACCGATGAAAACGGCAAGGTGCATTTCTCTGATGTAAAACCGGGTGATACCCGCAACAGTGAAGTGATGTCGGTTTCTTATCCCGATCGTAAGCAGTACTTCAAACTTAAGATGACTCTGGA
>Ga0209292_1000693_pt1 | contig 43246 bp, 58 predicted proteins | sample GOMGulsemesocosm_2_FD_184634 | JGI IMG/M metagenome (GOLD analysis project Ga0209292, IMG submission 184634) | Methane-oxidizing microbial communities from mesocosms in the Gulf of Mexico - GOM9C Gulf of Mexico (SPAdes) (version 2) | ecosystem: Environmental > Aquatic > Marine > Cold seeps...
CTATGGGATGAAAATGCCGTTTTAGACCTTATTTTTCATATGGAACAAGCAGTTAACTTTTAGTGCTGGCTGCTTGGGACATATATGGGTCAGATTGACCTAGCTTTTTAGCAATCTCAGCCCTATGATCAGGTCTTTCTTCCTCGATCCAACTACCATAAATTTTACGAATCATCCCCCAATCGGTATGACCCATTTGCTTAGCTAACCATATTGGTTCAGCTCCAGCCATTAACATTTGACTAGCAAAAGTATGTCTTAATTGATAAGCCGGTCGATGTGTTAATTTTGCTTTCCGTAACCATTCAGCCCACTGATGATTCATAGTTGTTAATTCAGGTCGCTTGTAAGGCTTATTGTCACGACTTAAAAATATCCTTCTTCTCATTACTTGTTTTGTTCTTTTATGCTTGAGATGTACTGTCTCGTTAACCGCTGGTAACATGTAGGAGTATTCTCGTTGCCTTTTTAATGCCTCGAAAGCTAATGGCATTAATTCAATTTTACGGATGCCTGCAGAAGTTTTAGGTGGTTTAAGTAGGCCCTTGCGATTAATATTGTATCGGACGTGCAAAGTAGCTTTTTCTAGATCAAGATCTTCCCAAGCGAGTGCTTTCATTTCACCAGGTCTTAAACCCGACCATGCCAAAAACTCGACCATATCTTTACTTTGCCTTAAATGAACAACAGATAATAACCGCGACAATTCTTCTTGAGTAAATGGGTCAACCTGATCTTCTTCTGTAGGATCTCTTTCTTGTTTAATTCTTCTAACTTTTAGGAAAGGATTAAAATCAATTCGGCCTTCTTTAACCGCTTCATCAAGCACTAGCCTAAGTGTCAGTAGATATTCGCGTACTGTTGATAGTTTTAATGTCGTTAAAGCCCGTTTACGTAATAACTCGATTTCTACGTGGGTAATTTTTTTCACGTCAAAACTAAGTAAACCATGCTTCTTAACCCAGCGTTTAGATGTACCGATTTTTGATAAACTAGAAAATGACAGCTCATCCTCTCTGAGTATCTCGTATATTTCAAAATAATCTGAGAGGGTAGTGCGTTCGGTGGCGTGATTATTGTCAGTTGGAAAATGTTTTCGCCAAAAGAAGTTAGGATCTACATCGAATAAGTTTGAAGCAATATCTAGGTTAATTGCTGATAGGCGATTTATTGCCAGTGCTATATTGTTTTCGGTGACTGTTAATCCTGTTGATTTTTTCGTATAGCGAACATTGCCAGGCAACTTGAAGTGAACTCTTAGCTTGCCGCCATGAATATTCACTCCAGTTGCTTGTTTTAATTTATCTTCAGTTTTTTTATCCATGTCATAAGTGACTTCGTAAAGCTGCAATATTGACCATTATAGTCCCTCTTTCGTCCTTCTGTCTCCAAACTTCATCTTCAGGATACTTGTGGGCTCTAATTCGTTGTCGTAATGCAGGCTGTGTTAATCCTACACGTTTTGCTGCTAAAGATAGTACAACCCACCCCTCATCACCATTGTTTGAGCGGAGTTCAATTACTGTATTCTCTAGCTCTACAACTCGTACATTTAATTTTTCTACTAATTCAAGGGCTTCTTTACCACAAACAAGTAACTGCGAAACCTGATCTATTTGAAGTGCTGCATTCATTGCCTTACTTCCTCATACTGTTAATTTTGTTAGTTAACTTGTTTGCGCATGATGTACATATATCATCCGCACAAACATGGCCATTTGACGTTGTATTTGTTTCAGCTTCAAAAATATCGAAGTTAAATCTTCTGCCACGTTTAACTTCTTTTTTGCATAGTTCACATGTGAATTTGAATTTCATTATGCCGCCAACTTATCTTGTAACTGAAGCCAATCTACAGATCTAAATCCCGACCTAAGATGTTCATAGCAGTCATCCACTAATTGTTGATGGTTTTCCAATGGAATACATCGACTTCGACCTTCTTCAAAACCTTCAGGGACACCCTTTGACAACCAAAATGTTCGAGCTGATAAGAAAGCCTCTTTTGATTGTGGTGTATTTATGAAAAATGTATGTTTTTTGTGAGCCCAAGTTACATATTTGTCTTCAATAAGGGAGCGAATGCGCTTATATGCTTGTTGCTTGCCTAACATGTCAGTTATCAATCCTCGTTCACATGTGTGAATACCTGAAGCGTTAAGGAACCATGATTCATCAACTACGCCATACCTCCCACCGACATAATTATGCAAAACACCTTTACATAGTGTTTTTAATTGATAAGTCCAGATCGCTTGAATTAGTGCTTCTTCATTGATTTTCATTACGCAGCTTCCTGAAATATTGGTTTAACAGTTAGGTATGATTGAGTTCGGTAGTACTTAACTTCCGACTCTGTGTATTTACCGGCATCAATAGTGTCAGAGGTATAGCCACTGCCATTAGATCCATAATAAAGGCCATCCTTTATCACATGGTAAAGTGGTTCATCACCGAATAATTGAGCTTTAACTGCTTTGGCTTTATCGAAGTCCATGCACTTTACAGCTCGGCTCATTGTTTTTTCTAGTTCGCGTCTGCGTATATATGTATTTTGTTTAACTCGTAAATTATCAGGTTTTTTTACATAAATTGAGCTGTTCGAAATACATGAATAATCATATTTTCCTGTAATTACATTCCAGTTCATATTTAAGTCGTAATAGGCAACACCTTTAATAAACCGACCACGATAATCTAATGCGTAAACAGGCATACCATGCTCAATAGTTACTCCATCTGCTGATTTATGGTACGAGTCAGTGATTCTTGCATGACCAAGCTCTGCTACATAATGACCGCTTGATTTAATTCTCTTTTGCACCAGGTCAAATGCTAATTTGCGTTTGCGCGGAAACTCCATAGAATTTTTACCAATAAGAACATCATAATGTTTGGTTAGGTGCTTAAGTATTTGCATTCGAACTAGGTGTGTTCTTATGCGTAACAAATAGGGCATCTTGCTTTCTTTATTAAAAATATACCGGCCACCATTTGAATTGTCAGCCTTATGATCAATAACATCTTCCCAAAATGAAAAAGTAAGGCACCTACCTGAAATATAAGATTCAAACTCAAGACCTGAATGTTCACCTTTTCTAAATCGCTCGGTCCATTTTTTGTTGAATGTTTTACCATAACTTGAGCAAGTGTCGATTTCTCCATAGGGAGTTCTAATAGCCCAGCCAAATCTTCTAAGCTTTGCACAAACACTTAATGTTACTTTCTTGAGAAAAACTTCATCACATTTATCTAACCAGATACTTAGTTCACCATCACTGATGTTGACAGTGAATTGTGGGTTTGATTTGTTCATTACGCAGCTCTCCCTAATACAATTTTTCTATCTAGATCAGCACGAACAAAATCAACGTACTCAGTAATATTAAAATGACGGGGTGAAAATTCCACGAAACAACTTGAAAAATTAACGCCTGACTTTTGCGTTTTACCATCGATATCAAGGAATGGATAACGACCATCAGGAACAAACACTCGAGCCGCTTTGTTGTTTATCAAATCCCGCCACCATCCGGTAGTACGCTCCCAAGGCAATAGCATGACGATAGTTGCGCCTAATTTACTGTAACGGTAACACTCTTCAATAAATTCAAACTTGTTATCGAATGGAGGGTTACACCACATTGCACTTTGCTTGAATGGATGACGAACTGTTTCAATATTGGCAATGTTCTTTTCAATCTGAGAAAGACGAAGCCTCCAATCTACATTAAACGCATTCTCTTCAGGACTGATAAAATTTGCACATTTAGCTGTTTCTTTTTCTGCGCAAACATCAAGAAGAAACGCATGGCCGGTTAATCTAGCTGCATGATTATTACATCGCCACGTTGTACCCCAACGATTCTTTTCGTTAGCTTTTGAGGTGCTTTTTACTAAGATAGCCATACTAACCACCCATCGCTTGTAAATCGTCAACCTGAATAGTCCAACCTTTGCTTTTAAATTTTCGAAGCATCATAGCTGCATGGTCCTTAGTCGATGTCTTAGGACGCACAGGGGCTTTACCTAGTACAATTTCACCATCTTCATCAAGAGTCATTAAACAACCGCGACCATCATCATTTAGATATAAGAAACTAATCTCTTTACCGGTCATGCCGCGAGAAGGGATTTGCATAACTTTAGGAAATAACCACAAGTGATCCCCGTTTTCGTTATATGCTTCAGTCATATCTATTTCGCGCAAACGGTAAGTGATTTCTTTTACTTCATCTTCAGCTTTAGTGATTGCATGACGATATTTTTTTACTTCGATTTTATGCTGTGTTTCAGCTGCTACATATTTTGCAGCACGTTCTTGGTAGCCTTTATTTTTATCACGAATTTTCTTAGGCGAGCCGAGTTGTTTATAAGAAGCAATAGTCAAAAGTGCGTCATTAAGTTTTGTACTCATTTGCGCTTTTTCACGATTCGCCTGTTCAAGCATCTGAATTTGCTGTGCAGCGTTATCCGTAACTTTTTGAGCTTGCTTGTTGAAATCCTTTTCTTTATCTTCAAAGGCTCGGATAGCACTTGTTAAGTTATCAACATCAGCAAGGGCAATATCTAAACGCTTGCTCATATTAGACAATTGCATTTTAAGGAAGGTGTTTTCTTGCTCAGAGGTTTTGAGTTCTTCAAGTATATCGTTATGCTCGTCAGCGTCAGCATTGTAAGCTTCGAATAATTGAGTGATTGCTAAACCAAGAGGTAAAACGTTGTTTTCTGCTTGTTCTGTTTGTTGTGCTTGCATAATTACTCCACCAAGAATTATTATGTGAATTTATGGCGCCATAAAGACGCCTACTTATTTACGCTGCTTTTAAAACTTGTCTTGAACCATTGTGACCAGGTTCCGAAATAACATCGTTAGCCTCGAGCTGTTCAACTAGCCTAGCTGCTCGGTTGTAGCCAATACGAAACTTACGTTGGATGCTTGATATTGATACCCTGCGACTTTCAAGGATAAATGCTTCAGCTTCGTCGTATAGAGAGTCCTGCTCGTCATCTTCAGCTATTTCCTTGAGCTTTATCACTTCGTGACTACCTTCTAAGTAATCAGTGGCTTTTACGTTAAATTCGCTGAGTAAATCGTAAATAAACCTATTCAATTCACCAGACATGAGCGCAAAGTCTGCATCAAGTTTCGCTATAACATCATCACTATCAATATCATCGTTTTGCTCATGAATAACATCGAAGAACTTAAGGCGTTTAATAGATAAATCATCGTTAAGAATGAAGGACATTGATTCATCCCATTCAAGCGCAACTTTTACAACGTACTTATCAGCATCTAAATGCTTTTTGATTTCTTCACTTGCTAGGTCTTGGTTTTTAGCACGAATAATTGCACCATCATCACCAAGTGCATGAAGTTCAGCTTCCATTCCTAACGTGAATTTATCGCCAATACTCTTATCACTTAACCACTCTGTCATGAGTTCGTCAGGGGCTTTTTCAGGCGAAACACTTGTTACTGGTAATGTGCCAATGACTTTACGAAGTAGGGCGAGTAAATCTTCTGCTTTACCGCGGCTACTTGAATTAACAACAATGATGTTTTGTTCGGGGCATATATAAGCATGAGTATCAACAACGCGAGAGAATGCGCGGGGTAACAGCTCAAAAACAATATCTTCTTTAAATTGTTCTCGTTCTTTTTTAGTTGCACTGCGACCCTGTTCAACTTCAAGCAATTCAACTTTAGCTTCAATCATATCTTTGATAACCGGAGCAGGAATTATTTTCTCTTCCTTTCTAGCACATATAAGCATGCTGCCATTTGATTCATGAACAGTTGAATGGCCATGCTTACCTAGTGCATTAACCCAACCAAAATGGGATTGTTCAGTTGAGCCACAAGGTGTAAATAAATGTTCAGATAGGTGCTGCTCAAGTTGCTCTACTGTTAAAGTAAATTGACGAGTAAAAGCGAAAAAATAGATATTGTTAAACCACATAGTTATTACCTTTTATTATAAATTAAGCTGCCTCTGCAGCTTGTTGGTGCTCTTCATGAAGAGGTATCCATTTCATTAATGGCTTACCCGTTGCTTTACTGATCACTGCATAAGCTTCAGCATTTAGTTTTGGGACTTTTTTCATAATTGAGATATCACAAAAATTAGACTTGTCATCTCTCATCATTTCGAAAGCTTCTATGGCAATTTTTGGGGTACTAAATTCATGTGTACAACGCATTGGCTTCATATCAGAAAATGTTTCATCAATGTATTTATCAACCAGCGCTTGCTTTTCAGTTTGCGAAGCTTTATTCATTTTAACGAGCTCTTGGCTGATATCGCTTTTGTCATTCATCATTAGCTTATCCACCGTTTTTTTTGCTGCTTGTCGGCTTTTTCCGAAAATACTAAACATGATTATTACCTCCCGTTAGGGGCGGCAACTGCTGGAGAGAATCACAGCTGCCGCATTTGGTGGAACTGGTTGAATGACAAGTCACTATAAATTTCATTAGAGAGCTCCTTGCATGGCGTTTTCAGCAGGTACTATTGCGTATAAATCTTGAAGCAACGCCTTTAGTTTTAAATTAGCGTCATGCTGTTCCAAATCGATAGCTCGATTGATGTGATGACCAATGCAGATAACGCAGAAAAAGTTTAATTGGAATGAGCTTCCTATATTCATACCAGCGCGGTTACCTGCTGATATAGCCATAGAAATGGTGTCCAATACCTTATTAACGTTTGCAGTATTTGTATGCATAATGTACTCTCCGTTTGTCAGCCCGATAACGTTTGTTATCGGTGGTTAATGGCCGCTACTCCACCAAGAACTGCGGCCGTTTTCTTAATGGCTAATAGAATCAGCCATCTTTTGAATTTTCTCTTCTGCTATACCTCTAACAAGTAACCTCAGCTCACTCATTGCGAATAAATCACCTGTGATTAGCTTGTAAAGAATAGGGATAATCAACTCGTTTTGACTTACTGAAATCAATATATCGTCAAGTTCAATTTCACCAAAAGTGCTATCACCTAATCCGTTAATGATTAATTCATTAATTGCACGTTCATTAATTAATTCAATCGTGTTTATTTTGTTATCTGCGTAAGCGTTGATTGAAACTTGTTCTGTAACAAAATAATTCATGATAATCATCCCTTTATAGTTAATAAACTGTTAATGTTTATGCTTGTTTTATGTGTTTTTTTGTTCTTATGGGATTTAATATAGATTAACTGACTCACATATGCAACAATTAAATGAATCACATGTGATCTATTTTAGCTTAACTAGATCTTTGATGGACTAGAGTGAGGATATTTTGTAATATGTGATTTAGTTATATTTATTTTATTAACACTCAATTAGCTAATTGAACTTAATAACCCAATAATTAGATAAGGAATAAAAATGCAAGTACAAAGTTCTGAAGTCGGTACAAAACCGACAACGACTAACATTGCTCGACCGGTTAGTGAGAGCGCAACAGAAAATGAAGAAGTATCTACTGAACAAGTAGTTACAAGCAACACTGACAATGTTACATTATCAGCAGAAGCAATTGCTTTGTCTGAACAATCCGCGGCGGATGATAATGGTGGTGATGGTAATGGTGAGCTACCTGAACGACCACCTAAGAAACCACCAGAAACGGAAACACCGTAAAATTTAATCATGGACAGGTAAAATGGAATTTAGCTTAGTAAGTTTATTTGGTTATACAATGGATAACTGGTTTATTTGTTTTGGTATCTTAGGCGTGGCATTAAGCGCCCATATCAAAAGAGATAGGATGATTATTTTTGCTGTTACCTTATGTTCAATAATGGGTCATTTCATCAGTCCTTATTTTTATGGTATGGGTGATGCTTGGAAATATTGGGGGTTATTTGGCTCATCAATTGGCTTCATAAAATTAGCATGTATTATTTTTCTAATTAAAATGAACCCTTTATATCGTACAAAACTCGCTGAGTGGCTAGGTTTTATTTATATCTTTCAGGTGGGATTTCACGGCTTAAATCATCTTGATTATGCCGTTCTTAGGACCGATTACTTGACAGTCCCGTTATTCTCTATTGAGTTGTTCGGGGAATCTATCAAATACAATGCTTATAAAGTGGTAGTTCAATCTTTAAATGGTATGGCATTGCTTTCAATATATGGAAATTGGTTTTTAAAACTATTAAATCACGGAGAAAATAATGGAGATTGTCAGTCTAATTCTGATAGTAGTTCTTTTTACGCTCGGACTCGCAGCATATAAGATTGTTGTAGTATCACCAAGGCAAAAACAAGAAAAATTAACAGAAAAGTTACATTGCTGGGTGAAAAGTTTTGATAAATTAGATTCATTGCAAGATAGAGAGAAACGCGCCCTCTGCTTACATGAATTATTAGTTGAACGTCGAGTTTTACTTAAAGAGTTAAACGAAGATGTTGATTTGAAAGCCCTGATGCATGAGTTAAATTGTATTGAGGTGTAATTTAATTGTTGCGATATCGACAATATCGCAACGTTAATTTTTAATTGTCTTTCTTTCTTCTAGCTATAGTTCTATAACCACTCACTGACATCTTTATAAACTGCCCTACATCAAAACTACCCGAGTTATCAGCTAGTACAGTGTATGCATCTTGTGCACAGTCAATTAAGATAGAATGATCAATATCATAATATTTTGCTATCGCGTTTCCGTCGGTATCGAACCCCTGAGCGCTATATAAATAAAAATAATCCTCTGAAGCTAGATGTAAACCAGAGGCGATCTTTATTAATGTACTTCCTGAACTGTCGGATGCTGCAGTCATAACCCGCTGTATTTGAGCTTTGCTTAACGACAAATCTTTTTCGGACACAAGAAGACTTAAAGCTTGTGCATTTTTTATGTTATGCACATCCATAAGCTGTTCTACATTCATCTGTAAAATCAATTTTGGGATGTCATCAACTAGATCAGCTGGCATTTTACTAGCAACTTTTCTAGGTAGTGTCGAAAAAAGTGTATCGATCCAATTTTTCATTCTTGCTTATGCGCTCTATTTACGTTAAATTGACTCATATGTGAGTTAATTGAACAAATTATTAACTAGTTAAATGGTAGCAGATATGAAACAAAAGTCACGCATTAAAGCTCTAGCTGATTCAGAGATGATTAATCTTCAAGAACGATTGCGGGATCTTCCTTATGGGGGGTTAGCAAAGTTAAGCCAGTTGACCGGAATTGGTAAGGCCTCACTTTCACGATTCAGAAATGGAAAGGTTATAGGTTCGGATAAATTCAAAGTGATTGAAGTTGCTATGAGAGATGAATCTATGAGGGATAAAGCTGCTTAATCAACCGAAAATAACAATAAATGAGGACCTGTATGAACTTATCTTTAAATGAAATTGAAGTAATGAACGAACTTCAAAGAGAATACCCGAAACAATCCAGCATAAAGAAACTGATGGTAGTAACTAAGCGTGACCGAAGTGTGATTAAAAACGCTTTGGTAGGGCTTAAAACGTTAAACCTTGCCTCTACAACTGATAAGGGCGAAGTATATCTATTGAAAGCCGGCAAAGAACATTTAGGTTTAAATTCCACAGGGAATTCTCTGGCAAAAATATCCGTTTCCACAAAAACGAGTTCATTAACGCTTGCGTCTTCTTCACCAGGTAAAGAAATTCAAAACAAGTCTGATTCAATCGAACAAGCTTTTATTGATTTAGAAAATAAACTTAATCAAAAGCCTGTTTCCATTGAAGATCTAGGCCTTAAACTGAACGTTCTAAAGCGTTTGTCTGTCGTGTTGGCTGATGATATCGGTGAAGTATTAACGTCGATTTCTAGCGATTTATCAAGCATGAACACGCAAGTTGAGGTCGCATGAAGGTATCTATCTTAGCAAGTGCAATAAGACCCGCTTTATCAGGACCATTTTTTGAAAAGAAAGTTGAAATAGAAGAAGAGTAAAGGTGTCTGGTGTTTTACCACCAGACGAGCATAAAAAAACCGCTTCAATCCGACCAAAGATTTGAAAAGCGGTTAATTCACAACGAGGTCAGTATGACAAACAATGCAGAAATAATCAACTTCCCAAAAAGGGAACAAGTAGAGTCTAATCATGGGCGTGAATACGTGAAAGCAGATATTGATAATGGCTACTATCGTGTTGCCAATGAAATAGGTGTTGCGCTTTGTAAAACTCATTTAAATGATAGTGAAGGGCGATTTGTTCACACTGTTATGCTTAAAACGTTTGGCTGGAATAAAATGCTTGATTGGATTTGTTACGAGCAAATCTCAGAGCTTACAGAAATTAGTGTCGATAACATAAGTAAAATAAAGAAACGTTTAGTACAGCGAAACATTGTAATTACTCAAGGTAAGAAAATAGGTATAAATCCTATTGTCTCAGAATGGCAACTTAAGTCTATTCAGACCCAAAACAAATCTAAAAAAATAAGTCTATCTAGACCCTTGAATAAGTCTATCCAGACCCTTGCACCTATCCAAACACACATAAATTCTAGTCTATCTGAACCCATACAAAAGAAAGACACTATTACAAAAGACACTATTACAACAGACATCAACGAAAAACCTTCTTCTTCACGAATTAAAAAACCTGAACAGTTCAAAAAATTCTTTAAGCAATATCCATCTCATCGAAAGGGCGGTACCGACTCTCAAGCATGGAAAGTATGGAAGTCTGAGAATATTGATGAGTCAGAAGGTCAGAAGGTACTCGATTGGCTTACTGTTGCTGCACAGAATGATTCTGACTGGCAGACAGAAGCGCGAGGACAGTTTGTTTTAGGGATCACAAAATTTATACGTGATAAAAAATGGTTAACACCTATCCCTCAAGCTAAAAGTCAATCAAACGGAAAAAACCAACCGAGTGTGAACGAACACAATTCTCAAGTTATGGATGAATGGCTTGCAAGCAAGCAGAAGCCAGCGGAGGTGATTCATCATGAAAAATAACGATATGGAATTGTTTATTGAGTTACTTACTGGCGCTTTAGAGGTTTATGGTCAACGCACTAGCAAACTGGTTGTTAACGTTTGGTGGAATGCATTAGAAAAATATGAATTCAGTGTGGTTAGCAAAGCATTTAGTGATCACATTGTTGATCCTGATGTAGGTCAGTTCCCACCTAAACCTGCAAATATTATTAGAAACATCGATGGTAGTCGTGAAACTCGCGCAATGCTTGCGTGGGCTAAGGTCCATAAAGCCATTGGTTCAGTTGGTGGCGGGGCAACAGTTTGCTTCGACGATAGATACATTCACGCAACCATTGCTGATATGGGGGGATGGTCAAAGCTTTGTTTAGTGGATGAAGCTGAATCACCTTTCAAAGCACGTGAATTTGAAAAACGTTACAACAGCCATGCAAAACATGGTGTAAAGGAATTCCCTCGCAAGCTTATTGGTAATTACGAAGCCAATAATTTAGCTCAAGGTTTTATGCATTTTATCAGTGCTCCGGTCACCATTGGTAATATTGAAGATTGCCGAAATGTTTATAGGCTTGGTTCAGATAACTCAAGTTTGATTAACAAGGAGCCCTTGGCGGTGTTGCATCATGCCTCAAAATCCATTCAACTCGAATCAAAGGAAGCATCTTAATGTTTTATGAAACGTCATTCTTATTATTGGCCATTTTAATTACTTCTGTAGTTACTCGTCATTCTACTGTTCAAGAGTACAAGCAAAGTATGTTTGCTATGAATAGTTATACGGACAGAGCATTAAAGCGAAAAATTCTTGTAGCGAAATTATTAATAATTTTTTTGTCTTTTATGGTGCTTGTTCTCTGGTCAAAACTACCTGTGATTAATTAGAAGCAGAGCAAGTTATCGATTAGTTTTATGTTAGATAGAGGAATGTTAATTGTTATTAGTTCACGCAAAAATTACTGATACTTCAATAGCTGCACATGTACCGTTAGCGGTGGATCGGTTGCGAGACAATTTGAACCCGTTAATTCAATTCAGGTTCAGCAGTAATAGAGCAAAAGGCTCTTGGTTTATATACCACAAGAGCTGGAAAAAAGTCGGTGAATGGCCACAAAGCAAAACCCGAGATGTAAGGAATGGTTTTGGCGCTTTATTAGCAAAATTACAGGACAAGCAAGAAGCAAAAGTTACTAAAGACTGCTTTGTTTTCGTGAGCGATTTACTTACCTGGTATAACGAACGTATGGAAGGAAATGCGAATTTAAGCACTCAACGAAAAAAAGATATTAAAAGTTCTGTTAAGTGCCATTTGCAATTTAGGCTAGGTAACGTAGAAATTGCAGATATCGATAAAAATTTAATTGATAAGCGCTTTATGTGGCCATTGCAAAAAGTATTAGCAAAAAGCTCAGTGGTTAAAAAGTTTCATATGCTTAAAGCCGCTTTTACGGATGCTTATGACTTAGATTTATTGCCAATTCATCCTATGGCCACAATGAAAGTTTCAGACTTTGGTGATTTTTCGGAAGATCCTAAAGAGTCTCTTTTAAAGCCTCGAATGGTCCCCGCTTTACTTGATGAGATGCAAGAGCAGAAAGTTTACATACGGGTTATTTGCATGCTTATGCTGAGTTTAGGTACACGAATTGGAGAAACCATTTTAGCGAAGTGGCGTCACTTTAATTTGTCGTTTGATCCTGCTTGGGATATCCCCAGAAAAGATACTAAAACAAAACAAGAAATCACCATTCATTTACCACCTGAAGTAGTTTCGTTATTAGTTGAATGGAAAGCTTATCAACGAAAGTGTAAATACCAAGGCGTATATTTATTCCCTCATTTAAGTGATAGCAAACTTAGTATTCCATACGAAACGGTTAGGCGTGAAATTCATTTATTTAGTGTCGGTGAATGGCATTCTCATGATTTACGAAAGTGTGCTCGTATATGTTGGGAGGAGCAAGGTGTTGATGGATTAGTTGCTGAACGAATGCTAAATCATGAGCTTGGCAAAACAACTCGAGCATATACAGGTAAGGCTTACGATTTAAGATTAAAGGCTTTAGTAGGTCATTGTGACTGGTTAGTGAAGCAAAAAGAAAACTGTTTTTTACTTGGTCTAGACGTGGTTCAGCCCAAGCAGTGCGAACAGTAAGAAAGTATGTGTATCAAGGTTTCGTCTGGGTGTTTAGTGGTATCACTAACTGGAATATTTTAATAGGTATTTATAGGGCTATATGACTGGATTTATTAATACTTCTAAGTTTGCTCCCAAGTCACCTGAAGACGAAAAAAAGCAAAACTGGCACCGACTGGATTGTTTAACCAAACATAAGTTAGCGACTGAACAAGATAGTAAAAAATTGAAAGAGTGGTTTGAACAACAAGACTCAGAATGGCGAGAGCTACGTCAAAAACTTTTTAATAAACGATTAGTTAATATAAGTAACAGGGGAAAGTATGATTATTTGCGATATTGATGGGTGCATTTTTGACAATATACATCGGGCTCACCTAATACCAGAAAACAGAGGTCACACACCTAGCTGGTCTGTTTTTAATAAAGCATGCGGTGGTGATCGTCCAGTATTGCCAATAATCAATCTTGTTAAGTATCAGGCTAAAATGGCTGCTCATGATCTTCACCGAAAAATAACCTTCGTTACTTCACGAGCTGAAGACTCAAGAAGAGAAACAGCTCTGCAGTTAGCAGCGTATTTTATTGCTTACGATTGCACTTTGATTATGCGGAAAATGAATGATCACCGCTCAACTGTTGATTATAAGCGTGAAAAATTCAATGAATTAAGCGGACAGATAACTGAAGGGTCACTAATTATAGATGATCACCCTGGTATTATAAAAATGGTAGGAATTAATTTCCCTCAAGCTCAGCGTTTATTAGTGCAGAGTTTTGATTGTACTGTTCTTGGGCGTGAGGTTGCAGCTTAATGGTACGAGGTGGTCAATTAATTAAACTCGCCAGAGAAGCAAGGGGGATGACTCAACAGGATGTAGCTGAAGCTCTTAGTCCTGACGGATGTGCGAGAACGGTAAGCCGGTGGGAAACATTCAAAAGTGAACCCCGTTTTTGCGATGTACTAAATGTAATTGAAACTATTTGCAAAATGTCTATTTCAGAGGTTGAGGAACTGCTTTATGAGAACAATAAAAGATGTGCGCTTTGAGCTCAAGCAATGGGGCAACTTTTGGTGTAGACAAGAGGTTGGTCAAGGATACGCCAGCAAATCGAATGTAGATCAATTAAGAGAAACTTTAGAAACAGGCTGTTCTATACAGGGAACAGGTCACCTGGTGAATGGTTCAGATAGTATATTTGTACCTGAACATATAGCGACAACCGATAAGTTACTAGAGTTACTTCCTCAAAAATGCAAAATAGCCGTTAGGCAGCGTTATATCAATAAGGGAAAGATCATTTATTTTACTAACAAAAAAGATTTCTTATTTTGGGTGGGGAAAGCAGAGCGAGAATTGATGTAGTTTTATTTAACTATGTTGTGATATTTGTTAAGTTAAAGAAAAAAAAGGATTTTAAAATGAATAATAACAAAATAACTCTGATTTGCTTGTCTTTGTTTATATTACTGGTTGGGTGTTTTAATAACGAAAACTCAAAACCTATCTTTTCTAATAATGAAGAATTGGTTTTATATTTCCATCAACATGGCGGTTATGAATATATTTCCGATGAAGATAAGGCTGTCTACAGTAAGCTTGATTTTGATAAAGAATGGAGTGTATCCGACAAATTAATTTCAGGTCCAACTTCAAAGTATTTTAAGTTAGAAAAACATCTATATAGCTTAAGAGTATTTAAAGCCAAATCTTCCACATCTGAAGAAATCGTAATAGAAACATTTTTTCCAAAAAGTTTAACTTTGTTTTATGGCCTGAAGTTTAACAACAAAGATGATGTTGAAAAATTGGATAATTTACTCAGTTACTATAATTCAGCAGACTTTAACAATAATGACCTTGAGTTCAAATCTTCAGAAAAATCTTACCGAATCAATGAAACGGGGATTTACCTCGATTTAAATGCTCATAAAAAGCGGCAGCAAAACCGAAGAAAAATATCAAAGTTAGTAAAAACAATAAACGAAGAACTTGAAATTCCTGATAGCTTTTTTTTAGCGGGTCAAAAGAGTTCCCAGAATGAGTTTGATACTTTCCTATCACAGGTTGTTGGCGTAGAAGAAAAGTTAGAAAGACTTAGAACTATAAAAGAAAAAATTCAAAGATTGGATCCTGATTACTTTACGGTTCTTATTGATAACGATATAAAAGCATTTTCAAAAGCACTAATTGTTAATAAAACCTTTATAGATTTAAAGCAAAATCTAGAGTTTAGTGATATTGAAATAGCTAAATCAACAAGAGGGAAAATGTCTGTGTTTGGTGGCTTTACTTACAAAGGAAAGAGTAAAATCAATGCGGCATATTGTTTAGTTAAATTCTTAAATGAAAGTGGTGAAATTATAGGTCAGCAAGAGATGAGCTTAGCCTCAAATCTTTTTGAGGGAATGAGGGGGAGTGTTGGCTTTTCTATAGAAGATAGTTATGTAGCTTCATTGGCTAAATCAGTCATATTGGAACCATCAAGAGTGCTTGTGTTTTAATATATTTTCACCACTAGACATAATTGTCCTTTTTATACCCCTAAAAAAGGGTATTATTTTGCTATTGTTGTTAGAACCTCGCCACTTAAGCGGGGTTTTTTTATGCCTGAGATAAAGTCATGCCAGCTTACGGAAATACATCTGATGAACGTTTAAGTACTTGCCATCGAGATCTGCAGTTAATATTTCGTACAGTTATTGAAACTTACGACAATTCCATATTCTGCGGACACCGTAAAGAAAAAGCACAAAACCAAGCATTTGACGATGGGCTATCTCAAGTTAGATTCCCTAACTCTCGTCACAATGTATTACCGTCAATGGCAGTTGACGCAGGCCCTTACTTTGTAGATTTAAGAAATACTGACTGGGATGATCACAAGGCATTTGCTTTGTTTGCCGGTTACGTAAAACGAGTTGCAGAAGAATTGCTTAAAAAGAAACTGATAACCCATCGTTTACGGTGGGGTGGTGACTGGGATGGTGATGGCAGAACTGCAGATGAGCGCTTTATTGATTTACCACACTATGAGTTGATCCCAGTATGAATATTGTGACTAGTTTTTTTTCTTCTTTAGTATCTCCAATCGCCAAAGTATTCACCAAGCGTGAAGAGCGAAAAACGGTAAAGACTCAAGTTGAAGGTAAAATTGCTTTAGCTAAAACAAATAATGAAAAAGAAATAACGCTTACAGATCAAGAATGGGAAGCCATCTCAGTAAGTAAGCAAGATACTACTTGGAAAGATGAGTATGTCACTGTTATTGGTACAAGCCCTTACGTTTTAATAATTTTAGGGGCGGTACTTGCTGCTTTTGGTAAACCTGAATTACTAGCCGGTGCAACTTCAGCTATCAGTGAACTGAATGAAATTGGTGTAGATGTTGGGCATATTACTGAGGTTGTTGTATACGCAGCTCTTGGATTGAAGTTATGGAGAAGTAAATAGTGAGTTCAAATGAACAATACATTCCACACAAATTAAGCCAGTTTGAAAAAGCAACCACGGGCATTGTGGCAACCTTAATGACCTCCCTACTTATTTGGGTTGGTGTTAGCGTTAACGAGCAAAAAATTCAACAAACGGCAACTCAAGAAAGACTGATCGCTTTATCAGTTATCGTTATAAAAGTTCAAAAAGGCATTGAGGATGCGGTCCCAGCTAGAAATGCATTGATCACTGCAAATGCATTATTGAATCAGCGAGTTGGCTCTTTAGAAAAAGAAGTTAGCACAATGAAAATTGATATTAACACCCTTGAAAGTGGGCATTAGTTGGCCTTACCAATCGAAGTAACAAGGAATTGTTTTCAGGAGTGTGCCGAATGGAACATTTTAGGTTTGGCGAATGGTCATTTGAAATAAAGCAGATTAAAGCAAGGAAAGTTAGCAAGTTTGGTGAAAACTTCACGGCCGTTGTTGATATTAATATTGCTGATGGTTTACCTCACCTTGAAGCGTGGTTGAATATCGATGGTAATGTCAAACATTCAGACTATAAATCAATAAGTAAACTATTGGTCCACTTAGGTTTTTCTAAGTTTTCCTTTCGTCGTGCTAAAGACAGTGAATTTAAAGTTAAAGTGAAAAACCTATGAATGATTTAATAGTTAAACGCATTGGCCCCAATAGATGGGAATTAGCTGAATCTTGGCAAACGCCTAGTGTATTCGTCCCTAAAGGTTTTGTAACAGATGGCGCGAGTGTTCCTCGCTTGTTTTGGTGGTTTGCTAGCCCATCAGGTGATTTATTTGAAGCTTCCGTTGTTCATGATTACTTATATAAAAATGCGTTAAAGACAAAAGCTATAGCAGATAAGAAGTTTTTTGAAACAGCTATGCGTTATAAAACTAATAAACTTAGAGCTCATGTTGCTTACTTTTTCGTGCGAATGTTTGGCAAAGGCAGTTATAAATAATAATTATGACTATTACAACAAACAGCAGGGCAATAATAATACTTAGAATGCCAAAACCGAACAAGCCGCTTGCTTATGTTGAAGCGATACTACCTGCAGAACAATATATAGGTAAAAACGTCAACAAAAGTAATGGCTCTTATGCTGCAATATACGTTCCTGACTTACCTCTAACTTTAGAGGATGAATTACTTAATCGCACTAAGAAATTAAAGGTTCCGGCTTTAGACGACCCAATGTATTTGGCCTTAGTTAGCACTGATGAATTTATCGGAAATATTACGGTAAATACTACAACGCTATTAACTTATGTTGGCTTAGTCTAATGAGTGTGTATAAAGCGGGGTTAGGTTGGGCAGGGGCCGAAGATTACGCGACCCCTGCATTATGTGTTACTGACCGAGCAGGGGTAGACACAGACGATATTATTATATTATGCAGAGGTTACTTAGGTCGTAACAATGTTATTACTGGCTTTCACCCGTTTAATATCCTTATATACTCAGAAGGGGTTTTGTATGATGGGAGTAACAGTGATGATTTAGCGTATTTTTCGGGCGTACTGGTAGACACAGCATCACCATTGACCCTACGGAACTTCTCAAGTAATAATGATGGTAATGGGTATGACACTCCCCTTACTTTAGGTCTGAATGCGCTCAATGCAACAATAGAAGATTTTCACACGATACGTACCAAGCTTATTGCACATTACCCTACAGCCCGCATTGACTCTAACTCTTTAACTAATACTGTTCGAAGAGGTATTGTTGACGCGAATAATATGGGGACAGGCTTAGACCACAAATACGATGATAAGTGTAATTTATCAGCTATCACAGAATTAAACTCTCTTAACAAAGGTATCACTGGCTCAAGTAAAGCGAGTTGTAGTGACTCGTTATCTGTAAATAACACAGGCGACGATTTTGCGGCTTTTTCGTCTATAACAAACTGTGCATCAGAAGATTTAACGGGTAATATTACAGGCTACAGTCTGGGCGATATGGTTAACCCTGCTAACAAGAATTATCAAGTAAAAGCAATTAGTTCGGCACATGCGTTGAAAATAGGCGCATTTTTTGAAGCCTCAGCTGTGGCGCCAATTAACTTATCAAGAACAATCGTTCAACAATTTAACAAAGGCATAAACGGCCAATTAAACCAAGTTCATAACCTTGCCGTGAGTGCAGCCAGACAATTCAATAAGGCGCTGACAGGTAATATCCAACAGACTCATGATTTATTGTTATCATCGGCTCAACAAGTACATAAATCTAATGTAGGCGAGGTATCTCAAATACACTTACTTGGCTTAGCTATAGCACAGCAAGTAAACAAAGCGACCAGACCAAGCATTGGCACAGTACATCAACTGGATGTGGTTGCAGCTAAGCAAATAAATAAAGCGACTAAGTCATCTATTGGCAAAGTACATCAGTTAGGTGTTGTTACAGCTCAGCAGTTCAATAAAGCGCTAAAGTTAACTGTTGGCCAAGTGCATGGTTTGTTGTCAACGATAACAGAGCAAAAGCACAAAGCGGTATTGCTTGAGGTCCTGCAAGGGCTAAAGCTTGAAATCGCGATAGCAAAGCAGAAAAATGAAAGTGTTAATAATTTTGTCATTCAAGTTCATGAATTAGATGCATCGATAGCTGAGCAATTTAACCAGGCAATACCAGGTTATCTAGTCAGTAGCTTAATCGAAGACATTGACCCTCAAAAATCAGTTTTAATCAGTGTTACGCCAGAAAGTATCTTGGTAAGTAATACACCTTCATCAGCATTACATTAGGAATTATTATGGGCGTTTTATATTCGCATCCGGACGTTTTAGATAAAGGTCCAGCAGAACTTTTAAAAGTAAATCAAGTTGCAGTACTTAAAGCTTATGCAGTAGCAGACGCACATGGAGTGGCACTGGCTACTCCAAACACTGTACTGACTGAAGTGATCACAGGTGGTGATATGTCATTATCTAATCATGATGCACATGATCGTAAGTGGCAATGTAATGGCAAGGCCGGAGTTGCGGCTCTTATCGCGACATTAGACACCGATGATTTGCATATTGCTTATATCGATACAACGACATCAAGAGTGTTGTTTGTCACTGATGAAATCACTGATCAAGTAATTACTTTAGGTAATCCAGTGGATGTACCTGCAGGTGAATATCGTAGCTTACAGCCAACAGCGGTAGCGTGATGAGTGCTAATGAAATTTATTTTAAGGGCCATGATAATGTAATCAATCTGCAGTATATCTATGATGGCTTAGCTTATGAGTTTCTAGATCAAGGCGCGATAGATTTACATATCATCCTGAAAAGCAAAACATCCGATACCACGTACACCAAGACCAAGCTGTTAAACGCTGGTGTTGTAGTCTTCGACAACAATGGAAACATCACCTTAGCCCTAGGTAAAGAAGGTGATGTTCCTGAAGGTGCTTATGAAGTAACTGGCATAGTAAAAGGCGTTAATGAGGCATCTAAAGTGATTATAGATAAGAGTATTAGAAAGTCTCAGCTAAAGATAAAAGCAATTGAAGTCTAGTGTCCTCATTCACGCTAAACATCAACACCACTGATGTCATAAGGCAAGTTGATAAAACCTTAAAGAACTATGATCGTATCGTAACTCGAGCGGTATCGATGGGCATCAATAGAACTATCAGGCATGTACAGACTAAAGTGGTGAGAGCCATAGCGGACGAAACTGGTTATAAGCAAAAGCTTGTAAGAGATAGTTTGTGGTTAATGCCCTCAAATGTGAACACGTTAACCGCTCATATAGAAGCCAGGCGTCGAGGCGAGGCTATCAACCTGATAGAGTTTGTACGTAAGAACAGACAGACCCCCGCATTCTTTAGGCGTAGATATAAGAGCAACAGTAAGCGCAGAGGCTACAGTCGCGGTCAGTTCAAGTATCGAGGCGTTGAAGCTAACGCATGGAATGAGACTAAGACATACCGAGGCACCTTTGTTGGCCGTGATAAGAAGGGCAACCTGAAGGTATTCAAGCGAACAGGTAATAGCAAAAGCAAAGTCACGTTAGTATCAGCACCATCAATACCATCAACCTTTGTTCAGTCTCAGACCATGAGATACCTAGAGCGCGTAGCTAAGGGCAGGTTTGGTATAGAGTTTGAGCGAGCAGCAGCACATCTAATTAGAACAGCAAGAAAATAATATTTTCAAAACTAAATATGTAATCGAGCTACAGCCCAGATTTCTTGGGTCCCTTTGGGGTCTTTTTCCTCCATAAGGGGGCGCAGCGGCTCGACGCTTCAGAATTTACGACATTTTTTTTCATTTGGGGTTTCCGCTTCCGGTTACCTTTTTTCAGATTGGATTTTTGTTTATGGCAACACAACGAGAAGTTGCGGAACACTTGTTTCTAGACATCTCCGGAAGACAAGTGCGCAATTGGCATAAGCAACCAGGCTTTCCAGTTCCAACCGGAAGTGGGGGGTATGATCTAGAAGTAGTGCGGAAATGGTACATCAGCTTTTTAAAGTCTAAGCATTTATCTAAAGGGGATTTACGACCTGAAGAAAAGCTTTCTGAGATGGACAGGGTAAAACTGCAGCTGGGTGAAGAAAATGTTCGTGCCAAAAAAATTAAAAATGATTATCAAGAAGGTTTAACCATTCCTGTCGAAAGTGCTCGTTTCTTATTAGCCGGTGTTATGTCCCGAGTTAATGCAAATTTCAAATCGCTTACGCCAATTATAAAACGTAACAATCCTGATATTAGTTATCGAGTGATTGAAAATATTGATGCAGAAGTAATCAAAGTACAAAACGAGACATCAAAAATTGGTGACAAACTGGATGAAATAATTGATGAGCTTGTCACTACACCAGATTAAAACGATAAAGAAAGCATTTAAAAGTGCATTGAATATCTTGTTCAGGCCTGAGCCAATGACGGCTGTTGAACATGCAGATAAAAACTTTTATATGTCGCCTGAGTCTTCTTATATTGAAGGTGATTGGACAACAGTGGGTTACCAAGTAGCGATTTTAAATGCTATTGGTAATGACGAAGTACAAGAAGTTGACTTCCCAAAAGCGGCTCGGACAGGTTGGACAAAATTACTTTGTGCAGCGATTAATTATTTTGTTGATCATAAGCAACGAAATATTGGTGTTTGGCAACCTAACGACACCATGCGAGATAGATTTTCGAAACAGCATGTCGACACTATGATTCGAGATGTTAAACCGTTAAGAAAATTATTTCCTTGGTGGGGTAAAAAGCATAAGCACAACACCAAAGCAAACAAGAGTTTTTTAAACTTTTGTCAATTACATATATTAGGTGCCGAATCCCCTAACAACTTTCGTGAGTTGTCGCTTGATGTCGCAATGACAGATGAAAGCGGTTCGTACAAAATGGACGTTGGTGATGAAGGCGATGCACTTGGTCTTATTGAGAAACGTTTAGAAGGGTCTGCCTTCAGTAAATTCGTGAACGGTTCTTCTCCAACGATTAAAGGCAAGTGCTTAATAACCAAACGCGCTGAACATTGCGAGCAACATTTTTATCGCTACATACCATGTCCTCGATGTGGAGACTTTCAAATATTAGAGTTTGGTGGCAAAAGTTCTAAGCATGGGCTCAAGTGGGATAAAACTTTAACAGGAGCCGCTAGAAATAAATCAGCTCACTATGTCTGTAAGCATTGCGATGACAAGTTTCAATATGTTGAGTATTTAGAAGCTGACAAATTGGGTTATTACCAAAGCCCTCAAGGGTTACTAACTTTTGATGGCATAGAATATTTTGACGCTGTGACAAGAGAGCTCGTTCAGACACCTGAAACCATTGCTTTTATGGGGATATGGACTGCGTATTCACATTTTGCGCCTTGGTGGAAAATTGTTAGAGATTGGTACCAGGACAAAGGAACAGCTGCAGGCTTAAAAAAATTCACAAATACTACTCTTGGCCAAGCATGGGAAGAAGAAACAGGCGAAAAAACTACCGCTGAAAGCCTAATGCTTCGTCGAGAAATGTATAAAGCGCAGGTACCTAAAAATGCTTATTACTTAACCTGCGGTCTTGATATGCAAGATACGTGGGTGCCTGGCGTTGTTTACGGTTGGGGCATCGATGGCGAACGATTTAAAATTGATAAGTTTGAAGTCAGGGGTAACCCGAAAGACCCAAGCTTCTGGGATGAGCTATTTATTGCATGCAACCGTGAATACACTCACGAAAGTGGTGCGAAGTTAAAAATATCACGTTTCAATTTTGATACTGGTGGTCACTTTACTGATCTTGTACATGCGTTCTCGAGAAGATTTGGCATTACAAAAATGCTGCCATGTAAAGGTGCAAGCACATACGGCAAACCTATCGCCACAATGCCAAAAAAACCAGACCATTCACGTAAAACATACTTGGTTACGGTTGGGACAGATACGGCTAAAGAAAGTATTTTTACCAGTTTAAAAATACATCCTGATGCTTCAGGTGACGCGATAGCAGGTTGTTTTCATTTACCGCTCAACGATCAGATATGTAATCAGGAAATGCTCAATGAGCTTTGCTCTGAAAGTAAACGTACTGAATATGTAAAAGGAAAGCGTGTTTATCGTTGGTTGCCCTTGTATGACGGGATCAGAAATGAAGAGCTCGATTGTAGTGTTTATGCCGAGTCTGCATTTTACTGCAGTCTTCAATATTTTGGTTTGAATATGCAGCAGCTCGCAGCGTCTTTCAAAAATATCGAATCACCAACAAAAACAGTGAAAAGAAAGAAAAAAAGTAAACGAGGTACCGTTACCGGAGGAATTAATTAGTGGCAACTCACAGTGAATATGTAGCAGATCTTGCAGATGTACGTCTAGCACAAAAGAAAATGGTTAACGGTGAACGTGTCGGTGAAGTGACTTACCAGGGGCGAAAAGTAACTTTTGTAGACGTTAGTCTTCCTCAACTTGCTGAAGAAGAAAAACGTTTGAGTATTTTAGTAGCAAGACCGACTCGTAAGCGTTATTCAATGATATCTACAGGTAAGGGCTTTTAATGAAAGGGCAACTTAGAAAACCTAGGATAAAAGTTCATGCGGGTTTATCACATGCTAAATTCTTAAATTCCTATGAAGGTGCTAGTCGTAGTTACCGAATGGGTCAAAAGGGCATGTCAAATGGCGGCCCTAACCAAGACATAAAACAGTCACTAGGCACATTACGAAAACGTTCACGTCATGCTATCCAAAACCATCCTTTAGCCGTTAGCGCGATTGAAAACTATACCAGTCAACTCATCGGTAATGGTATTACGGCTAAATGGCCAGATAAAGATGTTCAATCCTTATGGGATAAATGGATAAAAGAATGTGATGCTGATGGTATTGATAATTTCTACGGCTTACAAGTTTTAGCTGCCCGCAGTCAATTTGAATCGGGTGAAGTGCTCGTTCGTCGAAGAGCTCGTTTACCGCAAGATGGTTTAGCGGTCCCTCTACAAATTCAGTTATTAGAAAGCGACCATCTTGACGAAAACCACAACGACCAATTTGGTAGAAACAACATTACCATGGGGATCGAATTTAACGGTATAGGGCAACGTAGCCATTACCATTTATGGCGAAACCATCCTTCAGAAAGTGGCACGTTAACGGGTAATGTTAGAACTCGAGTTCCGGCTAATGATGTTATTCATTTGTTTCGTCGTTTGCGCCCTGGTCAACAACGTGGGGTCCCAGAATTAACAGCAGTACTTGCTCGTCTTTATGACATAGATGAAATGCAAGACAGCACATTAATGAAGCAAAAGTCAGCGGCATTATTTGGTTGGATTGTTACTAAGAAATCTCCTGAAATACAAGTTGGCCAAGAGGGTAATGATGTAAGTACGTTGCTCGGAGAAGATAATGGCGAAGAAACCGAGGAAGGAACACCTATTACAGAAATCCGCTCTGGCGGTATTCATTACATGGAAGAAGATGAAGCTGTTACGTTTTCGTCTCCAGATGGCATAGGTCAAAATTACATTCCATGGCTTAAATCTGAACTACGAACTATCGCAAAAGGATTACCTGGTTGTACTTACGAACAACTAACAGGTGATTTAGAGGGCGTTAATTATTCAAGTATTCGAGCTGGTTTAGTTGAAATTCGTCGTCGTGTTGAGCAGCTGCAATACATGATGATGATTCACCGTTTTTGCCACCCCGTTGCACAATGGTTTTTAGATCATGCGGTCATTGGCGGCAAGGTTTCAATACCTAACTATTGGGCCAATCGTGATGAGCATTTACCTAAATGGTTTACCCCTAAATGGGATTGGGTTGACCCACTTAAAGACGTGATGGCTGACTTAATAGAAGTTCGTGCCGGTTACGCAACTAGATCTGACAAAGTTGCTGAACGTAATGGCGATATTGATAAGAACGATGCTCAGCTATTGATAGAGCAAGCCAGTGAATTAGTACTTGATTCAAACCCATCAAAAACAACGAAAGCAGGGCAGCTACAGGTAGCTGAACTTGCACAAACCTTAATTACACAAGACGAGTAACGGAGCAACCATGCCTAGAGTAAATATATTTAACCAACAAAAGCCTGAAAATGCGAAAGCTCCATTTCAAGTTATGAATCTTGGTGAAGAAAACAAAGCAGCCCGAATAAACATATATGACATTATTGGTGAAACGTATTGGGAATATGGGATCACAGGAAAAGATTTCGTCAACCAATTATCGACAGTTGGTGAGGTTAGAGATCTTCATGTTCATCTAAGTTCTGATGGCGGAAATGTTAAAGATGGGACATTAATTTATAATGCAATAAAGGGTCATAAAGGTCATGTAACCACAATTATTGAAGGGTACGTTGCAAGTATGGCCTCTGGAATTGCTATGGCCGGTGATACTGTTAAAGCATACCGTAACACTTTGATTATGGTCCATAAGCCAGAAAGTGGAAAACAAGGTAATGCAACTGACTTTAGAAAGGAGGCAGATATTCTCGACAAGGTGGAAATATTATTGTCGCAAGCATATGTTAATAAATCAGAGAAAGTCAAAGATACCATTGCTAACATGATGGAGGAAGTAACTTTTCTTACTGCTGAAGAGGCCTTGGATATGGGGCTGGTTGATGAAATTATTGATGGTGAAGATTCAATTATCACCAATTGTTTACCTAAGGAACAACTAGCCTCTTATGGTGTAGTGCCTGAGTCTATTTTGAATCTATTCAATGTTGATAAACAAGAGCCAGAACAAGAGCCAGAACCTGAGCCAGAACCTGAGCCAGAACCTGAGCCAGAACCTGAGCCAGAACCTGAGCCAGAACCTGAGCCAGAACCTGAGCCTGAGCCAGAACCAGAACCTGAGCCAGAACCAGATGCCACCGAAGTAGAGAATATTCGAGTACTTGAAATCATGAACCAATGTAAAGCCTTGGGTCTTGATCACATGGCTATTAATCTAATTAAAGATAAAACCTCACTAAAAAATGTGGGCATTATTTTATCTAACGTAAAAGCGGGTATGGATGATAATAATCAAACTCATAACCAGCATCATAATGATTTGCAGACCAAAACATCCTTGTCGGATAGTTGGGGCGCAGCAATGAACTCAATTAAATAATCTTTAATCAACTAACCTTAAAAGGGGAATACTATGGCTGGTCAAACGCCTATTGTCGAAGGTAATCATGCAGGTGCGCACATTGTAGATGAGCCATCAAAAAAGATTGCACGTAAAAAAATTGTAATTTTAGCCGGAGCTACGCTGAAAGCGGGTGCTGTTTTAGGTATGGTTACAGCGTCTAAAAAATACGTCGAATTTAATCCTGCTGCAGGTGATGGTAGTCAATCTGCTAAAGCAGTGTTATTTGATAACGTCATTGATAATGGCAGTGATCAAGAAGCAGTTGCCAATATTCGAGAGTGTGCGTTGAATGCTCAAGAAGTTGTTTGGAAGCCCGGTATGACCGCTGGAGAAATTACTGCAGCAAAAGCGCAGTTAGACGCATTGAATATCGTGCTTTGCTAACTCCATAACTCATAACCCTCAAATGTAAAAAGGAGCCAATAGGCTCCTTTTTTTATTCCTCAAAAATGGAAAAAATTTATGTTAAACATTTTTCAAAATAATGCGTTCGGTGTAGCTGGTATGTTAACTGCCGTAGAGAAATCAGAAACCGTTCCACAGCGCTTAGGTACATTAAAGCTTTTTACAGCAAGCCCTATTCGTGAAAAAGTTGTTGGTATTGAAATGCGCGACAATGGCATTTCATTAATTAAAACCTCATTACGTGGTGAGCCATTAGAACAAACTACTCAAGGCAAACGTAACAAACGCTACTTTGAAACTAGCCGCATTGGTAAAGGTGATAAAATTTTAGCGTCAGAGCTAGCTTTTGTTACTCAGTTTGGTAGTGAGGAGCAGGTTCTGCAAGTACAAGCAGAAATTGCTCGTCGTTTATCAGGCCCTGGTGGTTTATTAGATCAAGTCGAAGCCACTTTTGAACATATGCGATTGAGTGCACTCAATGGTATTTTACTTGATAGTGATTTATCCGTTATTTATAACTTCTACGATGAATTTGGCATTATAGAAAATGCTGAAATTGGCTTTAACCTATCTGCGATTGCTGATGGTGATTTGGAAAAAATGGTCAATGCGCAAATACTTCGACCTATGCGCATTAAATCGAAAGGGGCTCGTTATTCAGAAGTCCGTGCGGAATGTGGTTCTGACTTCTTTGATGATCTTATCAAAACGAAAGAAGTACGTGAACGTCGTAAAACGGACCGTGAAAACGGCAACGACAACGACAGTTATCTGGGTCGTAAAGTATTCTTTGCCGGAATTATGTGGGAAGAATATATCGGTACGGATGATGGGACTACGGTTGCAGTAGAGTCAGACAAAGTTAAATTCTACCCATCAGGCCTAGGAAATACTGTGTTTGAGCATGTTCAATCACCAGGTGAAGCCTTTGAAGATATTGGTCAACTTGGTAAGCCGGTATACGCTGAAATCAATGTTGAGAAAAAGGACCGTCCAACGTTTGCAGAACTTGAAGCAATTGCTTATCCATTGTTCCTAAATAAACGTCCTGAAATGATTTTTAAAGGTCGCTCCGGCGCTTAATTTCAGTTATTGAAAACCAGTCGAATTAGCCTTGCCAAGTGGCAAGGCTTTTTTTTACCTAAAAGAAAACAGTTAGGAAAATTTATGAACAAAGCACAGTTAAAAGCGGGCTTGGTATTGTTATCAATATCGTTTGCTGCAGATGCCACCAATGAAATACTTGAAGATCAACTTTCATCAGCGTTAAAGCAAAATCTCTCCACCTTAGACGTGGATTTTCAAGATAATGCATCTACGGAAACATTATTAGAAGCATATACCTTAGCCACCAATGAAGATGGTTCAGGTGATAAAAGTGATGAAGAAAATCAAGATAATGAGTTTTTTGAATTCACCGCAAAAGTAGGCTTTAAACAACCGTGGAAAGATGGCGTTTTTAGTAAAAAAATAAATGATGAGTTTGATGAAGATGATGAAAAATTAATTACTCATCTTTTATCAAATAATCTAATCAAACGTAACTAATGAATTTCTCTGAAATTATGGCCACCGGCAACAAAGCGATCACAACACATTTGTTTGATGATCACATTGTTGACGGTGTAACTGTGCGGGGCGCGTTTGATATTGAGGTAGTTGATACTCCCGCTAGCTACCAAGGTGTCCCGATTTTAACAGTTTCCTCTATCGATGCTGAAAGTATTGATAAAGGAGCCGATTTTTCACATGACGGTATTGATTACGTTATTGGTGAACGTCATCCCCCTGATGCCGGTTTTGTTATTTTGGAGTTAGATCGTGCATAGAGCCAATCAAATAATTAACGCTGCAGTCAAGTTGCTAGAAAAAATAAAAGGTCTTGAAGTTGTTGTTCACCGAAAGGGCATGAACGAACAAGATTTACCAGCAACGAGAGTTCTATTTGGCAAAAACAAACCTAAGAATGTAGGTGTTCCTTTTACCGATTGGCAACTGATTCTTCACACTGATATTACTCTGGTTGCTCATGACGATGACATTAATGGTGAAACCACTAAATACGCCCTAGAAATCCATAAAAAGCTAATGGCAGACAATGCCCTTGGTTTAGCCTTTGTTCAAGATATAGAGCCGCTTGGACAAGATGAAACGCAATTCAACACCGAAACCGCGATCACTATTGCCGAGGTGCCGAACAGTTGGCTAATAACTTATCGAACAAACTCCCAAGATCCTTCACAGTAACAGAGTAATAACTATGCCTAAAGATGAAAAAAAGTCAGTGCCGCTTCGTAAAACGGTTGCTGTGCAAAAGGGCGGTTCTCGTACGATAACCCCCGCAAAATTAACTGAAGAACACAAAACCACAGGGCGTCATCAACATAAAGCGCCTGAAAATCCATCCGCTAAAATATCTGCAGATAAAAAGGATTAATCATGTTAAAAAAACGAACAGTACTCCTAATAAAATTAGAAACCACGTATAAAACAGAAGCTGTACCTGCTGCAGGTACCGATGCCATATTAGTTGCTAATCCTAGTTTCGGCATTGAAGGTGCTCGTATGATTGAGCGAGAAAATACCAAAGCTGATTTGAATAAAGATCAGGGTATTTATGCGGGTTCATTACGAAAAGTAAGCTTTGAAGTTGAGAATAAAGGCTCTGGTGTTGCTGGTGTAGCACCTGAATTTGGTGCTGCTCTGCAAGCGTGTGGCATGTTAGAAACTATTGTTGCCAACACATCAGTGACCTATACCGAAGCTGATGAAGGTATTCCATCGGTTACTATTCATTATTTTGAGGATGGTATTTTACACATTCTTACGGGTTGTCGAGGTGAAGCATCTGGTTCCTTAGAAACCGGTGAAAAAGGCACTATTTCTTTTGAATTCACCGGACATTTAAAGGCATCGAGTGACACTCCAATTCCGGCAGCTGCTTACATAGAGACTTTACCCGCCCCCTTCATTAAAGCTTCTGTTGATATCGGAGGTTTTGGCCCTGCAATTTCTAAAATTGATTTTGGCCTTGGTAACACAGTGGCAACACCGCCAAGCGCAAGTGATGCAGAAGGTTATGGTGAAATCGTTATTACTGAGCGAGACATGACGGGTTCATTCGATCCTGAATCGACATTAATGGCCACCAAAGATTGGGTGAACGAATGGCGAACAGGCATTATCCAAACCCTAACAACCGGTGTTGTTGGTACCACTCCTGGCAATCAATTTAAAGTTGATATGGATGTGTATTTTAGAGAAATCTCAGGTGGTGACCGTGATGGAGTACTCACCAATGAAATTTCATGTGGCGTTAAAGCAATGTCATGGATTTACACGTAAACCTTTAAAAATATAATAATAAAAAATAGAGAAAGCCACTTTTAGCGAAGTGGCTTTTTTAATATAAAAAATACGGGAGTAACAGCATGGCCGATTTAATAGCAAAGTGGTACACACCTAAAACTGAAGAAAAAAAGCAAAAACCTAAAAAATTTAAGATCCGCCCATTAACATCGGTAGAGCTTTGGGAAATCAACAGTCATATGAAATTAAATGCTAATAACCAGTTAGCAATATCATTTGAAGGACAAAAATTATCCCTTAGTTTAGCGTTGCAAGACTGGGAAAATGTTTTCGATGAAAAAGGTGAGAAAGCAAAGTGCCATGAAGGTAATTGGCATCTCGTTAACCCGTATTGTTTATCAATGGCTGCTAATGAAGCGCGATTAATCTCAGAAGTTACGGAAGATGAAAGAAAAAACTAATAATTGCAGTTGAAGTAGGCAAGCATCCCAAAGACTTCAACTGCAGTACTTGCCACCACAAGCATTGTGATAATGCTAATCCTGCGCCATTTCCCAAATGGGAGATCCCTGGCGTTATAGAAACGAATACCTGTTTAAAGCCCATGGTTACTGAGAAATCAGACCGATGGATTTCGCTGTATCCTCATTATAAGAATCATATCCTGCCATTTTCTGGTGGCTTGCTTGAACAGCCAGCCCCATACCAGGAAGCCATGCAAATTATTGATTCTTGCGTTAATTCAAAATAAGAGCCGCTATGACTACTGAAGCACAATTTATTATCTCAGCAAAAGAGAGAACTAAACCTGCGTTCAACCAAATCAAACGTAATTTACAAACAGTTGAACAGCAGTCTAAGCGAACACAAAGTGCTATTTCTCATGTGATGGCACCATTATCGGCTTACGCTGCATTTGCGGGTGTTCGTCGATTAACAACTGACTTTGGCAATTTCGAGGAAGCATTAGTAAAAGTAGGGAAGACAGCCAATATTGAAGGTGCAGATCTTAAAAAGTTTGGCAATGATATTAAAAACCTTAATATCCCTGTTGCGACCAATGATCTCCTTAAATATGCAGAAGCTGCAGGTCAGTTAGGCATAACAGGGAATGATAATTTACTGAAATTTGTCGATACCATGGCAAGGTTGGAAAAATCATCAGATTTGGCCGGAGAAGAATCAGCCAAGGCTATTGCGCGCGTGATCAATGTTACGGGCGAAGGTATTGGGACTGTTGATAGATTCGGCTCTGTGCTTGTTGCTCTTGGTAATACTTTCGCGGCCTCAGAAAGTGAAATATTAGGTCATACAACCGAAGTATCTAGAGCTATTGCTGTTTACGATGTTGGCGCGGCTCAAGCCGCTGCTTTTGGTACATCAATGGCATCATTAGGTATTAGAGCTGAATCAGGAGGTTCAGTTGTAGGTCGTACCTTTAACTCGATGAATACCGCTATTGAGTCCGGTGGCGAAAAGCTTCAGCAACTAATGGCCATTACCGGCTTGACTGAACAACAATTAAAAACAACGTTTAAAGACAATGCTGAGAGTGTCTTTCAGTCATTTTTAACAGGGTTGAATAAAATTGACGCTGCAGGTGGCAACATGATTGCTACCCTTGAGAATTTCGGCTTAAAAGGTGAAGAAATAAATAAAACTTTACCGGTTATGGCTAAAAACTCTACGTTACTTGCTCGAGCGATGACGATAGCAAACAAAGAAGTTGAAGATGCAACGGCACTAACGAAAGAATCAAATACAGCTTTTCAGACCATGAACGCTGAACTAGAACTGACCAAGAAAACGCTAACAAGTGTGTCTAGTGAAATTGGTGAAAGACTATCTCCAGCCATTACGGGTATTTCTTCTACCATGAGGGAATGGTTAGGTGATACTGATGATATTTCAAGTAGCATTGATACATTGTCCAATGTTGCTTTAGCTGGGCTTGTTGGAATTACGGCAAAGTACGTTGTAACTGTTGGAACCGCAACGAAAGCAAAAGTTGCTGATATTGTCAGTACGAATGCAAAGATTAAAACTGATCAAGCGGATGCCGCTCAAACCCTCGCTACAGCAAGACAAAAAGTAGCGGCAGCAGGAGCTCAACTGGCATCAACGCAAGCAGTTAAAGCTAGAGTCTTTGAAGGAACTAAGCTTGTTGCTCAGATGCAACTTGAAGGTATTACTGCAAAAACAAAAGGGGCGTCTTTTGCAGCGGTTTCCAAAGTAGAGATTGCGAATAGAGAGCATTTAAGATCATCCGTTGATCGGTTGAAGATAGCACAAACTCAATACAACGTTGCTGCAGTTCAAGGAACGGTTGTTAGTCGTACACTTAGTTCTTCCATGGCACTACTTGGAGGGCCAGCAGGTGTTATTATGTTAGCCGCTGGAGCGTTAACATATTTTATTAGCTCATCAGGTGACGCCTCAGACAAAACGAAATTATTATCGGGTGATGTCAAAGAGCTCGAAAAAAACTATAAGTCTTTATCTTCAGCAAAAATTCAGCATAAATTATTAGAAGTAAATGATGCGTTATCTCTTCAAAAAACAAAACTTGAAAGCCTCAAAAACACCATGAAAAACACCGGAAAAAGTTATTCAGAATCAGGCTTTATCATTAGCTCTGAAATGAAAAAACAAATGGGTTTAGAAGTATTGTCAGAAGCAGGAAAGCGTAAAATCATAGTCGCTACCTCAGGACAAGAAGATGCTCAAAAGCTTTACAACGAACAGCTTGCTATACAAAAAAAATTAGAAGAACAATTGCTGTTTTTAAATAAAGGAGGATCCCCAACCCCACCGAAAAAAGAATTGTTAAACGAAGAGCTCACTGGAGAAACCCCTGAACAAGCACGAGCAAGAATTGCTGCTGAACAAGAGGAAGTAACTGCAGCATTAAAACGTCAGCAGTTACAATCCCAATATGAAGATTTGAAAACTTCGTTGATGTTAGAAGATGAATTGTTATTGCAAACGGCCACTAAACGCCAGGTGTTAATAGCAGAATTATGGCAGTCGGGTGTCATTACTGATTCTGCTAAATATGGTGAACTTGCGAATCAAGCTAATGCGCAATACCTAGCCAAACTGGACGCCATTGAAGCGCAAGAGCTTGCCCGTAACGAAAACAAGCTCATGCGCATGGATGAGCAGTGGTTAACGGAAAGCGAGAAACTTGACGCTCAGCATCTTGAAGAACTTGGTAAATATAGATCCCTTGTCGATAGTAAACTTCTGACAGAACAAGACTATGAAAACCGAAAATTAAAACTCAAAGATAAATATGCAAAAGCCCACAAAAAACTAAAAGATTCAGAAAATAAATCCATATTTTCGATGACAACCGGCATCTTTAAAACGATGGGTGGCTTACAAAGTCGTCAAAGTAAAAAGATGTTCGAAATTCAGAAAAGTGCCTCGTTAGCGAATGCTGCAGTTACTTTACCGTCAGCAGTCGTAAAAGCGTTTGATAATGGTGGTGGACTGCCGTGGGGCGCTGTTCCTGCAGCACTAACTTTAGGGGCAGGTTTAAAGCAAATCAACATGATTAAAAAACAAAGTTTTGGAGGTGGAAACTCTATTTCTAGCTCCGTTGGTGGCTCTGGTTCGGGAAGCACTCCATCGATACCTAGCCCTCAATCTTTAGGGCTAGAAAGCAAATTAAGTTCCAACCTTGTCAGTGAAAACAAAACAGAAGCCGTTAGAAATTATTTTATTGTTGAAGGTGACTTAATTGGTAACGATGCTGATGTGATGTTTGAACATATTAAAGAAAAAATAGAAACAACTGATGCGGTATTGATTGAAACGCATACCAGACAAGCAAAAGAATTATCGGGGGTTGAGTAGATGTATTTAAGTTATTTACCTAAGCGGAAAATCGTCGGGGGTCCTGGTGAGATACAGCACAATTTAGCTCAATTTTCTTATGCGCCAAAACCTATTGGAAAAAGGTTCAAAAGTCTATCTGGTAAAGAAGAAGGTGTTCTCAATAATATTGAAGATATTTATAAAGTCAAAACTCAGCCGATCCCTCGAGCAAAAATTAAAAAGTGGCGAGAATGGTTTGCGTCATGTTCAGCTGCAGAGACGTTTATTCTTGATTCAGACGATGCGGCATCGAGCAGTGTAAATATTGATCGCTTATCAATGCTGCTTGTAGACAATAGCTACAAAGAAGCTGAACAAGGTATTTATTTTATTGTTTCATTTAAAGTTAAGCAGGTTTATTAATGCGTCACAATAGTCAAAAGTTCAATGTGTTCAACCAATCATCAAGTAAAGATCTACGGTTAGTTGTAGTGATAGGTTTTGCTACACCGGTGTATTTATCTTCTCATGCTGACATCCCGAATTTACCTGTCGGAACCATTACGGACACGTTAACAAAGACCTCGTCAATTTCGCAAAGTTTACAACCCTCTGCAGGACGGGCAACGATTGGCAGTATGTCTTTTTCATTGCTTGATATTGATGGGGCTGTGACTCAAGTACTGCGTAATGCTAATGCATTAGGTGAAGGTTCAAAAGGAACAAAGGTCAAGCTGTACAGAGGCGGGATCAACATGGACTTCGCAGAGTTTCGCCTCGAGCAAACTCAGCAAATTGATAAAGAAATCACATATAAAAGTCATGTTTACTCTATTCGCTGTGCTGACATTCAAAGAACGCTGAGAAAAGATATATGTGATATTAGTAAAACTCAACTTAGCAGTGATTTAGATGCGGGTTCAGATGTTATTAATGTCAACAAAACGACTGGTTTTCACTTTTGTGATCATGTTAGCTCATTTTCAGATATGCCAACCGGCCGATATCTTTATTTAAAAATAAAGAAAGGTGATAATTTTGAAATTGTGCGAGTTAGCGGTAAAACAGCAACATCGTTTACCGGTGTTGTTAGAGGTCTTTTTGGTACCAACGATATAGCACATATTATTCCAGAAAATTCTGGTGATGATAACGGTGTAATAATTGAAGAATATATCTATATTGAGTTACCTGGTCCAGCACTCGCGTATGCGTTACTAACAGGTGAAATAATTGGTGGTGGTACATTGCCTGAATCTTGGCATTTAGGCTTATTACCAGGAGATGTCAATATCGATGCGTTCACCCAAGTTGGGGACGATTTATTTGATCAAACAGATTTTTCAAAAGGATTTATTGTTCGTTTTGAAGGGTTGACAAAAATTGATGGAAAAACCTTCATAGAAAAAGAAATATGTTTATTGCTGGGGATGTTTATGCCTGTGCTTGCTGATGGGCGTATTTCATTGAAACGCATGGCAGGTGTACTAAGTAATGCCGACGCGATTGGTGAATTAAACGAAGATAATATTATCAGTCATGGCAAAATTAAATATGACAACAGCAAAATATACAATGAATTGTCTATCAGCTGGGCTTATATGCAATTTGATGGACAAAAGGCTCAATATTACAGAAAGCATACCTTGCTCGACGCTAAAAGCATCAACAAACATGGTAAGGGCTCTAGTTACAGTTTAAGTTTTAAAGGGTTGCATTCGAGCCGGCATACTATGTCAACAGTAAAGAATTCCTTCAATGCGTTACGTGACCGTTATGCAGGCCCCCCTTTATTTATTGATGTGAAATTAATGCCTAGCATGAACGATGTTGAAGTAGGCGATATTCTAAGAGTCCGCTTGCCTAACCAGCGCGATTTTTTAGGCTTTGATACATTAGATCGTTCATTCGAAATACAAAGAATATCCATAAACCAAACAACGGGTGACATTACCGCATCTCTTTTTGGTTCATCAGAACAAGCTAGTGAAGTTGTTGATGATGATGTGAGTGCATCGGCAGAATTACCAGATGACTTTTATCCTTCAGGGCAAAATATTGCTTCACTCTTGAGTGTTTCTGCAGGTGCGTTACAAACAAACGGTACATTGACCGGCATACCTGGGCAAAGAACTGTCTTTTATCACCTTGGCGATTTCACGGTACCTGCCAATAAAGTGTTAAACGTGATTGGTAATGTTGAATTACGAATTTTAGGTCATCTGCAGGTTGATGGAATAATAAAAACAACCAGCAATACGTTTTCAAAATATTTAGGCACAACGAGATCCTCTGGTGGCTTCTCTGTCATAACCGCTTCCAACAGTATTAGTGACGTTGAAGGTGATGTGATTACTGGTTACAACAGCGTTATTCCATCGTTAAATATTATTAATAATGCAGGAGTATTTAGCGGATTACCGATTGAAATGTCGGGCACTACAGGACCTAAAGGAGCAAACACAAATTATAATGTTACTGAGCAAGACGGTGGCTCTGGAGGGCAAGGAGGGGGATCATTAATTGTTATCAGTCGTGGTGTAGGTTTTGGCGTATCTGGTCAAATAGACTTAAGCGGTGAAGATGGTGCTTTAGGCGTAACAGTATCTGGCTATAACAGCGGGACTGGAGGTGGTGGTGCCCCTGGTTGCTGCGTGTTTTTAATCGACGGAGTTGATGCAAACTATCCTATCTTACAAGGCAATATTATTGCTAAATTTGGTTTTTGTCATGAAAAACCCGAAGGTTATAATTCGAAATACAGAGGAAAGTCTATTGAAGAGATAGATTTGGGGGTTGCTGTTTGTCGTGTGTTGTATGTACCAAAAACGAGAACGCCTTATTCAGTGCCAGAAGTATTGTCAACAGTTCTACCTGCAGTTGACGGATTAATTTATAGCCCGTTAGTTAAAAATATCAATCATGGTTTGTTGTCCTGGAAGAAAAAAAATATAGGGGTTGAAACTGAAGCCTTAGTTAAAATATTTGATAATAATGGTGATCATGTTTGGGTTAAATATGCAGATGATTTATCGGGCACGAATTTATCTAATTCAGCCACGGGTAAAAGTGCTATTGGATTTTCTTTTCATCAAAAAAGTACAGTAAAGTCTAATAACCCTGCAGATTATCAATTTCAAGTTATTGACCAGATAAACGGTTATCAAGTGACAGGTCTGCAGGGAGAGCCTCGTTTTTTATGGGTGAAATACTCCAATGATTTACAAGGCTCATCTCCAGTCGATACACATGCTGGAAGTAGCTATATCGGTATAGCGTTAAATAAACGCGCGTCTGAGAAGTCAGTAAATGCAAAAGATTATATGTGGTTCTCTGCCTTTGGTTCAACGTCATTACACCTTAATGAATCAACGACTTTAATTAATAGCTTTAGAACGTCAGAAGATGAACTTTATTTAACGGGTTTAGCCTCAGGAAAATACAGAGCGTCAGTTGCTGCTATTTCTGACAAAGACACATCGATATTTTCAGACGTTTTGGTTGATATACCTGTCGATACCTTTGATGCATTAACCCCTAAAAAGGGCGAAGACTATGATGATGGAGCAAATGGTAAGAATGGTACACATACCTCTTTAATATTTAGAAGCAGTGAAGCAAAGCCAACAAAGCCAGCCGGTGGGAGCTATGATGGAAGCAGTGAAACCATCCCGACTGGGTATTCTACGGATCCTGTTTACGTTGATGGAAAAACAACATGGGTATCAAAAGGAATTTATGTTCATGATGGTGTTGATTGGACTAATATTGGCTGGTCTGAACCTACACAATATATCATTAAGGGTCCCATTGGTCCTAGTAGCACAATCCCAGGACCTGGAGGGTTAAGAGGAAGTCAGGATTTTTATAGAGACATCTCCGCTATAGCTTCACCAGGGGATGATCAGTGGTCAAACACTCAAGCTAATTTAGCGGTATCAAACGAAGGTTTATCAAGAACAATAAGAGACAAGGTGACGTTATATAATGGCGCCAAAAAGTTCTCAGAAACAAAGTATTTCGACGGTGCAAATTGGGTTGAGCTTGGGCAAGTGCATGACGGAAATCAATTCATTAATGGTACTGTCGCGGCTGAAAAATTAGCGGTTGAATTTTTATCGGCTATTTCTGCTAATTTAGGTACCTTAACCGGTGGTTCAATTTACGGTGCACTTATCGCTACGGCTCAATCAGGTCTGCGAGCGCAATTGACAAATGGGGCGATCCCACTTTCCGTTTACAATGAAAGTAATAATTTACTTTTTGGAACAAGAGTTGGTGAAGATGGGAATGCTGAATTATATCTACGTGGAAGTTTAGCAGATAACATTATTAATAATGCTGACTTCTTTACATCGGACGGTCTAGCACATTTGCGATCGCGCTTAGGCTTGAAAGAACCAACAGCTTCAACCGGTGGGACTATTGTTTATTCAGGAGACAAATCGTTTTTACATGGCAGTTTTGAAATAACAAACGAGAGCATTCATTCTGGTGGGGCCAGTATTCAAGCTAAGCTACAAGGTAATGCTACATATAGTCAATTGTTGTCAGGCGCCCCTGGACAAACAGAGCATAACGAACCAGCGATAACCTATACCGTTCAGTTTTATTACCAAACAAGTGTTGATGATTTGACGTGGGAAGCATTTGTCGCAGTGGGTAGCGTACAAACTTATTCTACCAACCCATTTGTACAAATTACCGGACCTTCAAATAACCCTGATATTTTAATTGAAGGTGAAATTCACGTATCAGCGGCTCAATCTATCGGTACCAATGACGGACTTTATTATCGTGTAAAAGCAGTGGTAACAAAGACCAGTGGTAACACATTATTAGAGAACACAGCTAACTCATCACTATCTTCACTTGTTGCAGACGAACCATTAAGTGGTGATGTTGTACTTGCTCATAGTCATGATTTTAATAGTGAAATAGATAATGTGCCTTTTTTAAGTGCAACTGAAGATGGCATGGTGACAAAAGGTGGATCAGGAATAACTAAGTATTTACGTCAAGATGGTCAATGGGTTGTCCCACCGGCTTATAGTTTACCTGCAGCATCAGCCACAGTTTTAGGCGGGGTAAAAATAAGCGTTGTTGGTAGCGTGGTGAACATTACAACCAGTTAAGAGATTATCGAATGAGTGAGATATTAGGTATAGATTGGGCAACAATTACTGATGTTAATGTGAACGGTGTTCCTACGGATCAGCTTAACGTTGAAGGCATTGATTTATGGTATCGCGGGACCTGGGGAGCGATAGAAAGCTTGGTTGATATTAGTATGATCGGCAACCCTGTTTTATCGCAAGATTGGCACCCGATACCCACGGCTGACATTGGTTTAAATATCGGACAAGTTCAATTGTTTTCACAAACTGAGAGAACAATTACTCAAGCGCGTAGACAACATAGCGGCTCTTTAGTTATTGAAAATGTAGGGCTTCCGGTTACAACAGATAAAACTATCATAACGGATGGCGATCCGCGAAATCTTACCCGTAGATACGGAAATTATTTTGATGTTGGTGTACATCATACTTTTGGCGAATATGAACCGCTTACCAATATGATGGGTTTTGGTGTTGTATTTACTCAGGATAGAACGTGTTACCAACCCCAAGAAAGAACCGTACAATATGAGTTAGTTGTTTCAGGTGTTGTACAAAAATCTTACTCAATTGCCAACGGTACTAGAGATGAACTTAGAGGGACACATGACTCAAGACAAGCAACGGGCATTGGTTCTTGGTCTGCTCATACAGATTTAATTACTAATTCATGGTTAACAGATATTTATTATGGTGATTGGTTGCCAGCACTAACAGATGCAACAGCCCCAGGTAATTTAGCTCAAACGCAAACTAAGAAAAGAAATGAGAGAGTAACGACCCAACCACGCGAACGAGATAGTATCTCTGGCTTGGTAAGAAATAAAGGGGCTTCTAGTTATGTTGATCATGTTAGAACTTATGCCAACAATACGAGAACACTTATTGAACATGTTGGTAACTGGACTGATAGCGGTTCGCATTCTAGTTGTTATGGTTGGACACCGGCTACCAATACACAAGGTTATAACCTAGCATTTACTCAATACAGAAGTTGTATTGAACAACAATGGGCTAGTCGACATTACACCTATGAAAATGCTTATTTTGAGCTTTCAAATAATACCCGCTCTATTCGCGTTACTAATTCTGAAAGCAGAGCAGCAACGGGGATAGGTTCGTGGTCTTCTTATGCTGCAACCGTAACTAATGCTTGGATAACAGGCTATTATTATGGTACTTGGTTGCCAGCACTAACAGATGCAACAGCTCCAGGTAATTTAGCTCAATCGCAAACTAAGAAGCGAAATGAAAGGGTTACTACTCAGCCACGTGAACGAGATAGCATTACAGGCACGATAAGAAATATAGGGGCTTCTAGTTACGTTGATTATGTTAGAACTTATACCAGCAATACGAGAACACTTATTGAAAATATTGGTAACTGGACTGATAGCGGCTCGCATTCTAGTTGTTATGGTTGGACACCGGCTACCAATACACAAGGCTATAACGTAGCATTTACTCAATACAGAAGTTGTATTGAGCAACAATGGGCTAGCCGAGATTACACCTATGGCGGTGCATATTTTGAGCTTTCAAATAAAACCCGCTCTATTCGTGTTACTAATTCTGAAAGCAGAGCGGCAACGGGGATCGGTTCCTGGTCTTCTTATGCTGCTTTAATTACTAATGCTTGGATAACAGGGTATTACTATGGGGATTGGTTGCCTGTGCCAGTAAATAGCACACCGGCAGGTAATTTAACTCAATATCAGACTAAAAAACGAAATGAGCGAGTAACGAGCCAACCACGTGAACGAGATAGCATTACAGGCACGATAAGAAATACAGGGGCTTCTAGTTACGTTGATCATGTTAGAACTTACACAAGTCTTTCTAGGGTGCTAACGGAGAAGTTTGGTGGAGCTTATGATGATGGCAGAAGGTGGAGTTGTAGTGTTTGGGGACCGGCTACAAATACTAAACCAGTTGGTCAAACATTTACGCAAACTAGGGGCTGTTGGGAAGGACGTTCTAGGGCTAGGTGGTATGAATATGGACCGGTAGATTTCCCGCTTTCGGCAGTAACTACAACGTCTGTTTATGATAGTAGTTCACAAACTCAACAGGCTATAGGGACTAAGGCTAATCCACTAGCGTGGGGTGGTTCTTCTAGCAGTAATGCAACGCAGAATTCAGGTAATTCTAATTCTGATTTGTATTTATACGTTAGTTTTCCGTTACCTTCGTCGATTGATAGCGCATTTGGCAGTGTAAGTTACAGCATAAGCGCGGCTAGTAATTCATCACCTAGCGGGGTTGGCTGTACATTTGCAGTAGTTGGTAACCCTTCCTACTACACAGCAACACAGGCCAAAGTTATTATTAACATTACCCGTAATAATACAACGAATTGGGAACATGAAAGCTATTTTGGGGCTACGCTTTATGCAACTCAGGCAGGAAAAACAGTGAGTCATCAAGTGACCTGGTACTTACATGCTGAAAATTTCGTTGATACAGGCTGTCTCAGTGAAGATAGCGAATATTTATTGAACGATGGAACAACTTGTTTAGGTTCTGATCTTGAAGTTGGGATGAAATTACAGTCTGAGCATCCGTTAACATTGCCAGATGAAAGTACAGATCCACTATGGTATGAATGGACCACTGATAATCTGCAAACCACTCATAAAGAACCGGAAATAGTAACGGTTCACTTGGCTGATGTACCAGATTATGTGTTGGTAAACGCTGAACAAAAAAGCGCGAGAAAACACCGGTATTTAACAAAACGTGAAAGTATATGGGCTTATCGACAAGCAGAGGATTTATTAGTTGGTGACGTAATATCCCCAAGTATTGTTGTTACAAGTGTTGATGTTATTTTAGCGCCATTAACTATCGTTGTTTTAGATGTTGAGCAAGCTGATACTTATATAGGTGGTTCGATTGGAGGTGTAAGACTTCATAATCATAATGGTAAAGATGGAGGTGGCCCAGGGGGTGGTTTGTAATTTAATGAACTAAAATAAAGCATATTACTCCATCCGGTATTCATTTACCGGATGGAAATTAACTTTATTCATCAAAGTTTTTCAATGCCTTTCACATGTTTCCTACTTGCCGTCAGGGCAATTAATGTGAGTTTTACCGTATAATAAAACAGCCCCACAACTACATCTAGTTTCACCATGAGTTGAGCGCATTGCTTCATTAATTTTTCGGTCAGTTTCATGCTTCTGTAAATTAATAAAATACTCAGTTGTCATTTCCAAAAATTCAACATAAGACATTTCAACCTGAGCGGCTTTTTGAACTAAGTTGTGAAATATTGGATTATGATGATAAGCATCAAGCAAAGCAGCTGGTAATCGCTCTAATAATTCCGTTATTCTGTATCTATGTTGAGACATAAAGTTTCCCATACGTTAGTTAAAGTTGAAAGGTAGTTCTTCAGCTCTACCTTTTAGTATTAATTTGCACTCAGAAATAAGATTTTGAGCCTGATGTTTAGGGAAGTCATACATATCTACCATTTGATTTAAAACTCTATAAGGATGCGTCCTACTTACAACGGCCATCTCGACAATTGAATCAACTAGCTTTATTTTATCATCTTCAGTAATCATCAAAGTTTCCCATATTAAAAATTGTTAAAATCAAGCCGCTTTCGCTTTTAATTCTGCGTGTTCTGACTCGGCATGTTCAGACATTTCACGAACTTCATCTTCCTTAATATCATCAAGATAAAAGTCTTTGTCTTCATCAAGTCTTTTAGCTTCTAAAAAACCATCATACCAACCATCACCAAACGCACTAGTATTCGAATCATCTACGGATTCTTGAAGCTCAATTATCGCATCGACTTCTTTTTCATTACTGAAACACGCTAATGATTTACCATTGAGGTTTAACCACCAATTATCACCATGTAACTCTTTCGTATACATAAAAGCCATTTCCTACTAAGTGATTACTGGTGGTTTAGGTGAAAACCAGTGTGAAATAATTGCCTCGTCAACAACGCGATAAACGCCTTGCAACTCGCAAATAATCTGACCATCATCAACACTACATTCAAGCCAATTTTCTTGCCTTTCATCCCAAACAATGAAGTATTCATGTTGAGGCACTGAGTCAACGCCTTTAAATTCAATCCATTTCATAATTGCCGTTTCCCATCTAAAGTTTTTGTTTGTGCTCGAGTATATATTGCTCGAGGGATTCAATTTCTTCGCGCATCAATTTTAATGAAGTTAATGTCTGATCTTTCTCATGCTCGAGTAAATTATTTTCACTAAAATTTTTAACGTTACCCCACATTAAATCACGGCAATGATTGAAATTACCTATGCGGTGTTTAATCATTATTACTAAGTTACCTCGAGATAAATGCATCGACCATTTCCTACTAAGTGATTACTGGTGGTTTAGGTGAAAACCAGTGTGAAATAATTGCCTCGTCAACAACGCGATAAACGCCTTGCAACTCGCAAATAATCTGACCATCATCAACACT
>Ga0209292_1000695_pt1 | contig 43208 bp, 32 predicted proteins | sample GOMGulsemesocosm_2_FD_184634 | JGI IMG/M metagenome (GOLD analysis project Ga0209292, IMG submission 184634) | Methane-oxidizing microbial communities from mesocosms in the Gulf of Mexico - GOM9C Gulf of Mexico (SPAdes) (version 2) | ecosystem: Environmental > Aquatic > Marine > Cold seeps...
GGTTATCAAAGCTTGATAGAAAGAAATAAAAAACGCTTAAACCAAGATGTTTTTGCGCTTTACCAGATTAACCTTGGGGGCAATATTATTGGCCGTAAAGGCGATTGCTCAGATGCCTTTTTTGAACAGATTATCGATCAGGTCAATGATGAGATGCGTACTCAACTGTTTAATCATACTGATAATTTTTTTGACGCCTCACAAAATCATGATGACTTAATTTCCATTGCTAATCGCTTGGATTTGTTTGCCCGTGGCCTCATTAAAATAGCCAAAGATTTCCGCCTAATGGCCTCCGGCCCTGAAACAGGTTTTAACGAACTTAACTTACCGGCGGTACAACCTGGCTCTTCCGCCATGCCAGGTAAGGTTAACCCGACCATTCCAGAGTACCTAGTGCAGTGCGCCATGCAAGTGTGCGGTCGTTGTTACACCATTCAAATGACCCAAGATCACGGTGAGCTTGACCTCAATGTTTGGCAGTCCATCGTGATTCATAACCTATTAGATGCCATGACCTGTTTAGAAAACGGCATCAGGGCTTTCACCCAACACTGCCTTGCCAATGTCCAACCTAATACAGCGCAAAATGAACGTAATATCAACACCCTGATACCCACATTAATTCGTCTGAAAAAAGAAAGAGGTTATGCCTATGCATCAGATATTTTCAAACAAAGCCAAGGTGATATTGAATTCATCAGGAAGCACTTAACAGGCACCCCATAAACAAGGTGTCTTACAGTATTCGTCGAACGCATGAGTTTTTTGCAGTAGCAGTATTCACTAATCTCAATTGTGCGTTTTAAACAGAGTTTCTAAGATTGAAATATCAAGGTTCCTTAACCTTCTTCAATTAGATCAAAAATAAAATCAGGATCATAAAATGACAACACAAACTGCAATGCCGCTTGCTTGGGCAAAAGATTGGTTAACAAAACCTAAAAATCAATACATCAATGGTGAATGGGTTAAAGGTGAAAATTCGGATTGGGATCTGAAAAACCCTGCGAATGGCGAAAGCTTATGCAAAATCCCTCTTGCCAGCAGCCAACAGGTTGAAGTAACGGCCGTTATTGCCAACCAGCATCATGAAGCAGGTACTTGGAGCAAGGTAAGCCGCACTGAACGCGCTAACTTGTTAAGAGCCATTGCTACCTTGATCCGTAACAATGTGGAAAAACTTGCCCTATTGGAAACCCTGCCTAACGGTAAGCTTTTCAGTGAGTCCATGGCGGATGATATTCCAACTTGTGCCGATATTTTTGATTATTATGCGGGTTGGACTGATAAGTACTATGGTGAAACCTCCCCAGTAGATGAAGGCTTTTTAAACTACACCCTAAAAGAGCCAATTGGTGTTTGTGCCCTAATCGCTCCTTGGAACTTTCCTTTATATCAAGCCAGCTTAAAAATCGCACCGGCATTGGCGATGGGCAATACCGTCATTATCAAACCGTCTGAATACACACCCTTAACCACTGTCTTTTTGATGGAGTTAATTGATGAAGCGCTAAACATTCCAGCGGGTGTCATCAACATGTTGCTAACAGATGGTGCTAGCGCAAACCAGCTTACCCTAAGTCACAATGTTCATAAGGTATCTTTTACTGGTAGCACAGGTATCGGCCGTAAAATCGTGCAAAACTCGGGGCAATCAAACCTAAAAGCGACCACCCTTGAGTTAGGCGGTAAATCCCCTTGTATCTTCTTTGAAGATACGCCGGACCTTGATGGCGCTATCGATCGCGCCTTTACCGTAATGTTTTCTCATAAGGGCGAAAAGTGCTCAGAGCCGACACGCTTCATTATTCACGATAGTATTTATGACTATGTTCTGGATAAACTTATTACCAAGGCTGAGGCGATTAAATGCGGTAACCCATTGGCTGCTGATGTTGACCAAGGGCCACAATGTAATCAAGTCCAGTTTAATAAGATCATGGAATACATAGAAATAGGGAAAAGCGAAGCCCGCCTAGTCGCTGGCGGTTATGCGGACACAGAAGGGGAAAATGCGAAAGGCTACTTTATCAGACCCACCATCTTTGCTGATGTAGCACCCGATGCCCGCATTGCTCAGGAAGAAATTTTTGGTCCGGTATTAAGCTGTATTCGCTTTGATACCACAGAAGAAGCTGTCGCCATTGCTAACAGCACCGAATATGGTCTTGCAGCAGGACTTTACACCGCCGATATTTCTCGCGCTCACAAAGTCGCAGAGCAACTCGATGCCGGTATGCTCTTTATCAACCGCTACGGTTGTTATGGTTTAGCAGCACCTTTTGGCGGTTTCAAACAAAGTGGCTGGGGTAAAGAAATGGCCATTCACTCACTCTCCTCTTACACCAAAACCAAGGGGGTCTGGGTCTATTACGGTGATGCTTAATCAGCACTCTCTTTTACATTCAGTTTGGCGCTCTTAGGAGCGCTTTTTTTGCTTAATAATCACAAACAAACATTATATTTCAACAACTTAAAACAACATTACCTGAACTCATGCTGATGTGATTTTAAGTGATTTTTCAATCAATTAAAGCTAGTTCATCCTTAACTCAGTTGATAAAAAAACTGAGTCAGAGACCTAGATTCATCTGTTTCTAGTCCTACTAACTAAAAAAAATCCCCCATTAGATCAGGTGCCTTAAACAAAATAACAAGGCACCTTGTTAGGAGTTAACTATGCAATATGTCCGTCTTGGCCAATCCGGCCTAAAAGTCTCTCGCCTTTGTCTTGGTACCATGAATATGGGTTCAAAAGACTGGAAACCTTGGATCTTTGATGAAAAAGAAAGTGAACCTATTATCCGCCATGCACTGGATCATGGGGTTAACTTTATTGACCTTGCTGATTTTTATTCCATCGGCGCTGGCGAAGAAGTGGTTTGCAATGTGCTTAATCGCATTGGTCGTCGTGATGACCTAGTCATCACCACCAAGGTCGGTTATGCCATGAGTGATGATATCAATGCACAAGGTCATTCACGTAAAAACATATTTAACGCCATAGACGCCTCACTTACGCGTATGGGCATGGATTATGTGGATGTTTATATGCTGCATTATTTCGACACAGACACCCCAGTAGAAGAAACTATGGCAGCGTTAAATGACATCGTTCTAGCGGGTAAAGCACGTTATATCGGTGTATCGACCATGTACACCTGGCAGTTAGCGAAAATCATTCAAGTATGCGATCAAAACGGTTGGGCTCGCCCAATAAATATGCAACTACAACTTAACTGTGCCTACCGAGAAGAAGAGCGTGAAATGCTACCTTTCTGTCAAGACCAAGGTATCGGCGTTTCCGTTTTTAGTCCACTAGCGCGCGGCATTTTAACCAGTGACTTGCAGTCAACACGTAACAAAACCGATTTCTTCACCGCTGAAATGTACAATGATGAAGCGTCTCGCAATATTGCCTATTCAGTCGCTAAAGTGGCTGACGCTCGCGGTTGTTTGCCTGCTCAAGTGGCACAAGCTTGGGTGCTAAATAAGCCAGAGGTTGCCTCTATGCTAGTGGGTGCGGATACCACAGCGCAATTTGATAGTGCTCTTGCCGCCGTTGAAATGCAGTTAAGCCCAGAAGAAGTGTATGAACTGGAACGCCACTACACTCCTTGCGACCTAATCAATGACTACACATCAGGAAAGCGGACTCCCAGGTTCTCTCGCCCAGCCAAAGCGCCTTTTGCCTAAACGTTTTTAACCTAGTTAGGTCAAAGAGTCGATAACTTACTTTGCTTTTCCACTCTTAAAGCACAAGTACATTTGCCCCGCTATGCGGGGCTTTTTTTGTTTACTAACAAGGACAAGTTGACTCAAAAGTAACCCTTTTTAACCTAGACACAGCACCTTCCAAGATAGATTAACTCTGTTTTTCCAACCCATTACATTAACTCATATAGGTATGTTTATAAGTGCCTTTTTGAGCTCTGTTATAGGTGAGATATTAGCCAAACTTAACACCGTTAGTACCAACAGCTATGACCTATGGAACAAGCCATTTTAGCCAGTACTTGTGATGTGTTTTCACTAAAAAATAATAATGAAGGTAATGAAATGAACTGGTCACCTTACTCAATTGCAAGTTCGAACCGTAAAATTGACCCGACTCGCCGTCGTGGTGAATTTAAGCCTGATGGCTCTCTTAATGATAATGATCGTGTTGAGATCGGCCCGACTGATCTTGCGTTTAATGAGTGGCAAGCATTGGGTCTCACCGCACCTAATCTAACTCGCATGCGAGAATACCGACTAGAGCGCATTGTCAACGAACTCAATAAAAGAGACTTAGCAGGCATATTATTATTTGACCCGCTAAATATCCGTTATGCCACTGACTCTACCAATATGCAGTTATGGATTACTCACAACCATGCCCGTGCTTGTTTCGTTTCAGCATCGGGTCATGTCATTCTTTGGGATTTCCATAACTGTGACCACCTATCTGCTCACTTACCTTTAGTCAAAGAAATTCGCAGTGGTGCCTCCTTTTTCTATTTTGAAACCGGTGATCGCACCACTGAGCATGCCAGACATTTTGCCAAAGAAATTGAATCCGTCTTGCTTGAGCACGGTGGCAAAAACAAACGTTTAGCGATTGATAAGATTGAAATTGCTGGGCTTCGAGAGCTGGATAAACTAGACATAGACTTATTTGATGGCCAGGAAGTCATGGAACTTGCCCGTGCGATCAAAAACGAAGATGAAATCAATGCAATGCGCTGCTCTATGGCATCGACTGAAATTGCCATGGCTAAGATGCAACAAGCTTGCGTGCCTGGTGCCACCGAAAACGATATCTGGTCAGTGTTACATGCAGAAAACATTAAGCGTGGCGGTGAGTGGATCGAATGTCGCATTCTGGCTTCTGGGCCACGTACCAACCCTTGGTTTCAAGAAAGCGGCCCTAGGGTTGTTCAAAATGGCGAATTACTCGCTTTCGATACCGACTTGATCGGCCCTTATGGTATTTGTGCTGATATTTCCCGCACCTGGTTAATTGGTGATGCCGAGCCTACCCAAGAGCAAAAACGCTTATATCGAGTCGCCTATGAGCATATCCAACACAACATGGACATCTTGCGTCCCGGTATGAGCTTTGAAGAAGTCACCGAAGCGGGTTTATTACTACCCGAAGAATTTCGCGCCCAGCGATATGGCGTAATGATGCATGGGGTAGGACTTTGTGATGAATACCCCTCAATACGTTACCCAGAAGATTTAAAAGATCATGGTTATAGCGGCGCATTAGAACCTGGCATGGCGCTTTGCGTTGAGGCCTATGTCGGTGCAGTTGGTGGTAAAGAAGGGGTCAAACTAGAAGACCAAGTCATCATCACAGAAAACGGCTTTGAGAATCTAACCACCTACCCATTTGAAGAGAAATTATTGTCATAAAAAAATAAAAATCATCGAGAGCGCTGGTATTTTACTGACGCTTCAAAATTACCTTATCAATATATCTGAAGGGTTACATATAATGAAATCTATTGATTCTAATAATTATAACAATGAAGCGACTAGCACAACGTCTAGTCATAAGTTTCGTGTCGCAGTCATTTCTTCTGCCATCTTAAGTGTGCTTATTCTTTTTGTACTTATCATGCCAGACAGTGCCGCAGCATTGGTGAAGGAACTACAGCATCTTATCGCGATAAAATTCGGTTGGTTCTATATGCTAAGTGTGGCAGCCTTTTTAGTGCTGCTGATTTATTGCGGCCTGAGTAAGGTCGGCAACCTGCGTCTAGGTCAGGACGATGAACGACCAGAATTTAGCACCTTTGCTTGGGTGGCAATGCTATTCTCCACCGGCATGGGGATCGGTCTTGTATTCTTTGGTGTTGCTGAGCCTGTCATGCATTACCTTGCCCCCCCTATTGTAGAGGCTAACTCAATACAAGCCATGGAAGGAGCGATGACGATTACCTTTTTCCACTGGGGTTTTAACGCTTGGGCCATTTATGCCATTGTCGGCTTGGTTATCTCTTATTCGGCTTATCGTAAAAACTTGCCTATCGAAATGCGCTCTGCGCTTTATCCATTAATCGGTAAGAGAATTTATGGTCCCATTGGAGATTTTGTTGATGCTTTTGCCGTATTAGCGACCGTGATAGGTATCGTCACGCCACTTGGATTTGGTGTGATGCAAATCAACGCTGGCTTAAATTACCTTTTTGATGTGCCAAAAGAGGTAGGTGTTCAAATCATACTGATTTTCACCATTGGCATAGTGACCTGCTTATCGTTACTGTTTGGCTTGAAAAAAGGCATTAAAACCTTATCCATCATTAATATTAATATCGCCATTGGTTTAATGATATTTGTACTACTTGCAGGTAATACGTCTGGCATATTGAATGCCACAGTGAACAGCCTAGGTGATTACCTGAGCAATATCGTACCCTTAACATTTGAAACCTATTCACAAACAAACCCGAGTTGGTTTGAAGGCTGGACACTGCTTTATTGGGCTTGGTGGATCGCATTTGCCGCGCCTACTGGGGTCTTTATCGCACGTATTTCACGTGGCCGGACCATTCGCGAGTTTGTAGTTGGTGTACTCATTATCCCTGTTGCCTTCTCATTCATATGGCTCTCTGTATTTGGTATTACAGCGCTCGATATGATTCATAATCAAGGCATCACTGAACTCGCTACCGCAGTATCGGCTGACTCCTCTACCGCCCTATTCAAGTTTTTTGAATTATTTTCGGGCGTAGAATTTATCAGCTACCTCGTCTTGTTTTCCATCTTTGTTTTCTTTATCACAACAGCGGATTCAGGCACCTTAGTCATCAATATTCTAACCTCAGAACAAGGCGATCAAGCGCCAGCATGGCAACGAATCTTTTGGGTTGCCGCCGTCTCTGCGGTGACAGCACTATTATTGTTAGTCGGTGGGATGAGCGCGATACAAGCGGTATTAATTATCCTAGGATTCCCATTTGCCATTATTGTATCAATCATGTGTATTGGTCTTATGAAAGCCCTTTTAGCTGAAGCGGTATTAGAAAACAAACTTAAGAAGCAAGTGAAGCCAATATCTACACCTTAACCTTATTGATTGATAATCTAGATCACAGCCTTAACGGGCGATAGGTTAGTATTCCACTCACCTAAAGAAGGTTTTTAATCTCTTCTTTAGGTGAAATGGTGGGAATAAACGATGAGAGTCTAACTTAGCGGCTTAAACAAGTTATTTAGCAAAGTGCCCTTATCTTTAATAGACAAAAGGCCTACCAGGTATAGTGAAAGTAATGTTCAAAATTCCTGCTGACGTAACCAATCAGTGAAGTAAATTACCTTAGAAATCCCTTGTTTTTCAGTCGGTATATCCAGCCAATAACCATAAGGACCACTAATTTCTACGTCACTAAACTGCACAAGTTCCTGCTTGCTCAATTCATCACTAATCATATGTTTTTCGATGATGGCAAATCCTGCGCCACCTTTTAAAGCGCTAATCACTTGATCTAGGGTACTAAAAGCAGTGCCACTATCAGCATTCACTTGATCGGCAAGACCCGCAGCCTTTAGCCAATTATGCCAAACAGGTAATCGTCTGCCATCATGAATTATATGCAGTAAATTACCACTCTCTTTTTCTAAGTGTGCTGCTCGATTTAACATTTCGGGAAGGCAAACAGGAATATGATCTTCAAGAAACAGTAACTCACTTGAGTGCCTTGGTTTTGCTGTATGACCAAATCGCACTTCGCAATCAAAAATCACCTGATCAGTGGGCCTTTCATAGATAGTCAGTTCTATTTCTTTATACTGCTGTCGAAAATCAGACAAGCGCCTCGCTAACCATCTTGTTGCTAAAGTTGGAGGCACCAAAATATTTAGCTTTTGTCGTAAATTAGGGTCTCGAATATCAGCCACTGCGGTTTCAATCAAATTGAATGAAATATCAAGTTTTTGAACTAATTCAGACCCAGCATCAGTCAATTCTAATTTATGATGTAACCTGACAAATAGAGGCACACCCAAATAATCTTCAAGCTGTTTTATTTGTCGACTGACAGCCCCTTGAGTGACATGTAACTGTTTGGCAGCCAAGGTAAAGCTTAATTGTTTCGCGGCAGTTTCAAATACACGAAGTGCAGTAAGGGAAGGCAGTGATCGCATAAAATTAGTCTCTAATTTATTATTTTAATGAGTAACAGAAACGCTCACTATAAGTTATATAGTATACGCCTAATGTTAGCCCACTAGAATAATAAAAGCCGCCTATCCTTCCTTAGTTTAGTGAATATCATTGAGGATTTGGCACTGTCCCAAAGGCTTTGTAAATCTTGTTTATAAACAGATCTTTTTGTTTGATATTGACCAGTAAATTTGAGGTGGTAACAGCAAAAGGCAGTTGCATTACCCCAGAACTTTGACCCGTTGGAATCAAGGCCATTAGCTTATTGGGTTTATAGGCTTTGGCTCGTTTTCCTGCTATATCCGCACTGATTATAGAGGCGAGATGAAAGCCTTGTTGTTTAGCTAAATAGCCTAACTTGGCTTCGCCCACATCCGCTATGTCCCCTAATGCATAAAGATTAGAGTGGCCTTTAACCGTAAACTTTTCGTCCACCTTGACCAAACCTTTGGCATTCAAAATGCCGGATAAGTGAGGCTTTAGGAACTCATTATTTGGCTGTGCGCCAACCGCTTCAAACGTCAGATCCGCATGGTTTTTTTGCCCTGATTTTAGGTCAATATAATAATCACCCTGCTTTTGATAACGACGATTAAACTCAATACTGACACCTTGAGCTATTAACTGTCGCTTTGCTTTGATTTGCGCTTTCGCCTTAAAACCATCTAATAGCTGTTCGCCACCGTGACTTAAAGTAACCTTTTTATCAGGAAAGGCGGAGGCGATTTCGCCCGCTAGCTCGACCCCCACCACGCCGCCGCCAATGACTAAAACACTAGCAGCGTCTTGTAATTTATTATGTTGCTCCACAAACTCTTGATTACGCTTTTCTAGGGTTAATGCATGGTTCGACTTAGCCACAGACATACTAGGATAACGAGTCCCTGAGGCAATAATGGCCCGTTTGAACTTGATAATATCGCCATTTGATAATTCCGCTTCTTGATCGTTTAATGTATTCACACTGGTTTGAATGAAGTCGCTTTTAAGGAACTCTTTATAATGCTTTCGTGCCCTATTTTTGTTTTTGCTTGGGTCCGTTAGATTACGCAAGTTGGCAAAGGTCACTTCAAAATAATCCTTTTTATCGACCAAGGTGGATTTTATGCCATTTTTGGCTAAATCTTGTGCCGTACCCACACCCGCAAAACCACCGCCAATTATTAATACATCTGTGTTAATCATCATATCTTTATCCAACCTTTATCGTTTTAGACGTTAGCAAATCGCCTCACCTCACTCTATTTAGCTATAATAATCCGTTACATTTTTGTCGTAAATGAGCGAATATACGCATAAGGTGTGCACAAATACGACACCCAAGATCATTGGTAAAATTGATTTCAAAATCAAAAGGGCGACAAGAGAGATGGATAAATGGAATGAAGTTAGAACCGCTTTTAAACTCGCAAAATTCAAAACAGTAAGTGCCACAGCACAAGAAATGGGTGTCCATAGAGCCACAGTCATGCGCCATATTGATACCCTTGAAGCGACACTTGGAGTCACTTTATTTCAGCGTAACGATAAGGGTTATATCCCCACTGAAGCGGGGCTTGATATCATGCGTTTGGGGGAAATTACGGAAGCTCACTTTACCCAGTTACCCACTAAGCTTAAACAAAAAGAGCAAACCCTTGAAGGTAAAATCAGAATCACCAGTGTCAGTGAAATGGCCAATATGATGATGCCGACCATAGTGGAATATCAAAGCCGATACCCTAAAATGCAGGTCGAATACCTAGATGCCATTCGTAACTTCAACCTAGAATACGGCGAAGCCGATATCGCTATTCGTAGCGGGCAAAAACCCACCACGCCAGACAATGTGGTATTACCCCTAACTCAAGTTGAACTCACCTTTGCCGCTCACAAAAGCTATGTTAAAAAGCATGGATTACCTAACCTGAAAGACCTAGCACAACATAGATTTATTGCATTAAAGGACAGGCCTGCACACCTAGTTTGGAATGAATGGATTTATCAGAATGTCGCCGATACAAATATTGTTTTTCGTTGCGCTAACCATCAGGTGCTTGCTCAAGCAATCTGTCACGGAGGTGGTATCGGCATATTTCCTAAACACAGTATTGAGCAAGCACCCGACCTAATTGAAATCCCCAGTCCTCAAGCATGGCAGATCCCTATCTGGATACTGGTCCACAGGGACACCTTCAACATGCCAAAAATCAAAGCCTTTATTGAAATTTTAAGGCAACAAAAATCAATGGATTTTTCCTTATTTTAAGGTCTATTCTGACGTTCAGGTAAATGTATGCCTGCTATCATGCAACGCATACTGCCACCAGATAGTTCAACGGTTGAAAGCGGAACACTGAGCAAGCTTGCATGTGCTTCTATGGCGGATACTTGCTTTGAGGTTAAACTGTCCCGTCCCCTTTGTGATATCGCAAGATAACGCCCTTCAGTGCCCGTAAGCTCGATGGCATTAGCTGCAAATTCTGCAACTTGTTGATTACTCAGTAAGATAACCGTTTTTCCGCTTGCTTCTAATGAGTGAATAATATGATTGCGCTGTTCTACTGAGGCCATCATATCCGCCCCTAAAAGCGCAAACTCTGTGCCAATGCTTAACATCACATTGGTATGATAAACCGCCTTTTGATCGGGAAGCTCGGTACTAAATATGATTGGGGTTAACTTTAAGATGCCACATACCTCTTCCACCAAACCCGCATCCGCCCGATTAGAGAGCCCGACATAAGCCGTTTTATTAATATGATCGATACACAAAACCCCAGTGCCTTCTAAAAATCGACTCTGCTGCTCGTAATGGGACAAATCGATACACTTATCAATGTCATACGCTTTTGATAAAAAGCCCTCAATCTCAGAATAAGCCGCTTTTTCATGACGTCGTGCAGGGGAAAACATGGGATAAATCACCACGGCACCATTGGCGTGACTCGAGAACCAGTTATTGGGAAAAATGGCGTCTGGTTTGGCGGGATTAGGACTGTCTTGAAACACATTAACCTCAATACCAACCTCTAAAAGTGCGGCCTCAACTTGATCGAATTCTGTCTGCGCTTTTAATAAGAGTAACTGATGATGACTTGTCGATAACGCTTTTGACTGGAAGCCATTACAACTTTGGGTATCTGGGTTAGGGTAAAACGCCCCGGGTCTAACCATAAGTATTGTGTTTGGCGCTTGCAGAGTTTGATGCATATTTGTTTTCCTTATTCCTCGAAGAAATGAATCATTAGCATAGAAATAAGCCATGCCAGCCTCAATTCACAACATGATCAGCTTGTGTTTAAATCCATACATATTGATAATAAGAAATTACATTTTGTATAAAACGGTGGGGCTAAATGGATTCAATCGATAGAAATATCATACAAATACTCAGGGAAGATGCCCGCAAACCTGTGACCTTGATGGCTGAAATTCTGGGGCTATCTCGTTTAACGGTACAAAAAAGAATCAAGGCCCTAGAAGAGCAAGATGTGATTAGAGGTTATACAATTCGAACAGGAGTGGGGTATGAATCCGAAAAATTCCGAGCACAAGTACTCCTTGAAGTGAAAAATAACCTAAACCAAGGCCTGATTGGTTATCTAAGAAAGTTTCCTGAAATCACCAGCATCCACAGTCTCGCTGGACGCTTTGATGCCACCTTGATGGTAGAGGCAGACAGTTCAGAATCATTGGATAAGGTGCTTGAAAAAATCCTCTTGCACCCGGAAATAAAAAGCACTGAAACCTGTATTTTGCTATCAACAAAGTTAGATAGACAAGTAACCAGTGCGACTTAATAAAGTTCACATAGTTTATTAAAAATGGCATAGGCCTCTTTCACCATAGAGGGTAGCTCTTCCAGTGTGACCTCCTCACCATTCTCAGGCCTTAATGCAAAATCAACATGGAATCCGAGTCTGACACGAAAACAGCCCTCTAGATCCAAGTTTTTCTCAACCAAGATAATCTCTAAACCGGCTCTCAAGAGATGGGCTCTAAAGTAGTCCTCACCGACCTTGGCTGAGCCTTGCCCTATAATATTTTTCATCGCCAGATCCAGCAACACAACAGATTCATAAGCCAGTTCATAGGTCTCAGCCACTTGTAATTGGGACAAGGTTTGGATTAATTCAGACACCACTTTAGAACTTGAGAGAGCCTCATAAACTCGACTATCTCCCTGTGTTTCAGCTTGGGTAGAGCCGATAAACAGTAACAGTGATAACAAAAAAAAGCGTAAATTGAGTGCGCTTAAAAACATCAGTCTATATTCCACTTTATGACAAAGAGATAAGTATAAACTGACTTTAACTCTCTTTAAGAAAACATCAAATTAAAGGTAAAACCCGCAAACACCGCCATGCTAAAAATCACCAGTAAAAATGCCAATAACATAGGCCATTGAAACAAACGTTTAAGCAGTATGATCTCAGGTAAGCTGGCACCTCCACTGCCGATAACTAACGCCATAATCGCACCTATGCTCACCCCTTTTGCAATGAATGAGCCCACTAAGGGCAACAAGCTTGAAACTCGAATATAAAGTGGAATGCCTATCAAGGCAGCGGTAGGAACAGCTGCTGGGTTATCCGCGTTAGCCACCTCAGAGAAAAAATTCGCTGGCACAAATCCATGCACCACAGAACCTATCACCATGGCGATTAACATATAAGGCAACATAGAACGAAATAAAGGCCAGGTTTCAGACCATGCTTCAGACCATAAACTGGCCGTTTTTTTAGGGCTAGAGCACGACGAACTGCCTTCCTCATTGTTACTAGAACAGGTCGAAGTTTTGGCCTTAGGTAGCAGCATGTCTTGTTTGATAAAACGCTCAAATCCTAACTTTTGCAAGGTCATACCCGCCAAAATAGAGGTAATTAGCGCAATCATGGCATACAGAAATGTGACCTTGAAACCTAGAATAGGCACAAAGAGCGCAATCACAATCGGGTTTAAAAGGGGCGAGGTGAACAAAAAGGTAACCGTCGGACCAAACCCTGCTCTCGCTTTTAATAAACCAATCAACATAGGGATGGTTGAGCAACTGCAAAAAGGGGTAATCGCTCCGATAGCAGCGGCGGTGAAGTAACCTCGCCCTCCTTTGCCTCCTAGCAGAGTCTGAATCCTTTTTGCAGATAACTTTTGATTGATTAAAGAAACAAGATAGCTGATCACCAAAAACAAAAGCGTTAACTCAACAAATAAGTTCACAAACATCTGCATAGAAGCCCAAGCCATGGCTTGCATTTCCGCACTTAAACCTAGGGTCAGTATGTCATTCATAATTTCTCACTCATTCATCAATGTATTTATCTTGGTATTTATGAAAACAACTCTATATTTAAATATTTCTAAAAATATGGAAATATAGAGTTTAAAAAAATGACCCGACCAGGCCATTCATTTAACGCTCTGCTAAACCTTTCGTTATAAGGTGCAACACTCATCTTCAAGAAAGCCCATCACCTCACGAAACGCATCAAGCTGTGCCACACAGTATAAGCTTCGGCCCTCTCTATTCTGTTTGACCAAACCCACTGAGGTTAATCTGCGAATATGGTGGGATAAAGTTGGGCCGGAAATATCCAAATGCTTTTGAATATCACCCACAACCAGCCCTTTATCCCCTGCTTTGATCAGCAAACGGAAAACAGAAAATCGGGTGGAGTGGCCTAACTCACATAAAATTTTGGTTGCATTGTCTTGGTTCATTTTTGCAGTATGCATGGGTTAATATTATATTTCAACATTTCTGGAAATATAAAAGTTTATATTTTCCAAACCTGCCTATTCACACTTAAACTTACCTGTCATGGTAAGTAAATCCTTAGCCTGATCACCAACTTGTCCCACATAGTCGAGCACGTCCTGACTTTGCTCTTTATTTTGAGTGACGTTATTGGCGACCTGATCCATATTATCTGCAATCACTTGAGTGGCTTTTGAGGCTTCATCAATACTGATGGCGAGTTCCTGGTTTCTCAGGTTTACATCCAATACCAGTGTTTTGATTTGAGCAACTGCAAAGGCGGCTTTATCACCCAGTTGCTTACCACTGTCCACATATTCACTACCCTCTCGCATCGCTTTTAAGAGGGATTTAATACTCCCGTGCATGGCGCCTATAATGTCATTGATATTTTGCGTCGCTTGCACGGTTTTTTCAGCTAGCCCGCGTACTTCATCAGCAACAACTGAAAAACCTCGGCCCGCATCACCTGCCCGTGCCGCTTCAATGGCCGCATTTAGCGCCAATAGATTAGTTTGCTCAGCCAAACCATTAATCATCTCGGTAACACCATCCACTTTTCGATAATTGGTATCTAACTCTCCAACCTGATGGTTGAGGTGATCGAACACGGTTGCAAGTTTACCAAGGCTTGTAATCGCACTGGTGATTACATCTCCACCTTGCTCAGCAGACTCTTGGGCAAGCTGTGTTTTTTTCTGTGCAATATCTGTCGCACACACCATATTTTGAATTGTACTGCTTATCTGCTCGGTTGCCGCAGCAACTGAGTCTGCTTGATCATTGGTCACCGTATTCTGTTCGACCATTAATATTAATTTTTTAGATAAGTCTGATGCCTCCTCATCTAACGTTTGACTACTGTGTGTCACTCTATTGAGGACCTCATTCAAGGATTCAGTCATATCATTAACAGCTATACCAACCTTATCAAGCTCATCCGATCTAGCTTGGTTGACCTCTAGTTTTTGAGTTAAATCTCCCTCAGATAGCTTATGAAGTAACTGTGACATTTTATCTAAACTGTTAACTAGATTACGGCTCATACCAACCAAAAGTCCGACTACCAGCAGGGCAACAGCGATACCCACACCCAGAATTAGAGTCTTGGCTTGCGTACTTGCTGCTTTAGCATCTTGCTGGGCACTGATTAGCTGCTGGGCGAGCCCTTGATTTGAATGCGTTACTTCACTCGCAAGAATAAGATACGCTTGAGCCGCATTTTCACCCTGCTTATTTAGACTAAAAACAGCACTAGACAAGATGTTAAGCAGGTCATCAATTTTTGCAAGTTTTTCCCCATAAAAATCATCAAACTCAAGCTCAATCGATTGCTTTCTAAACCGATCTAAAGCGTCCGTCATCTGCTGATATTCAACCTCCCCCCTTTGATCCATAAAGGAAATAAAACTCTGTTTTATTTCACTAAAAAGCGGTCTAAAGTTTGAAAATAAATCTTTTTCAAATGATTGTAACAAGGCAGCCATATCCGCTCTTAAGCCAAATTCGGCACTACTTCCAATACGTTTATTATCTACCAACCAGAATAATCGGCTATTAATAAAGTCAGTTAGTGACTTTTGAATCGCCTTAATAGCAAGTACTTGCTGGGGTGACGAGGTGTGTATGAGTTGATTTAGCTGTGCTTCATACTTTGGAAGCAAGCGCTGTAAAGCATCTGCATTTTTACCCTCATGTAAATGCAATACATCAATTTGAAGGTCTTTTAAAAGGTTCACCTTTTGACTAATCGCATCAACTCGATTTGATGCTTTATCTAGTGTTTTAAGTACATTAAAAGACAGAGTAGAAAGAAGCATAAAACCAAATAAAGCCAAAGTGATGACTACATAGAGTTTACCTTTAAAGCTAAGTTTGAATTGCATCATATGTATCTCCTATTATTCAAAAAATAAGAATGAAAAGTGGGTTACAATTGAATTCTGGCTTCCTTTCTCCAGAAAGATTATCTTTTCTTCTGCTTGATCTTGCTGGATAAATTCAAACTAAACTATTCACTTTCCATGACGCAGGCATTATCTCAGGCAGGATAGCACTCATTAAACTAACGATTTTATTAGCCGTATCCCATACGGTTTTTAACTGCTATTTAAACGGTAAATTGCAGTAAACTTTCTATTTATTCATGTGATAGATAACTACTATCTATTTATGTATTCCCTCCTTTATAATTTGGCCTCTAAACATAATTCAGAGGGTATTTAAGTGCGACTTTAGATCGAATTAACTTAGCTCTAAGACGAATATCAAATTAAATTATTATTAAATGAAAAATAGCCCCTAATGCTAAACAACTATTCTGAATTTAAATTAATATCTAAATTTTTCCCGATTAGTTTTTCAATTAGAATTCAACGGCTAATCTACCGCATGGACCTGCAAACCTACGAAAATGAACCGGCATGATGAAGTAACAATTATCCACTGGGGTTACAATTTCTTTGTTTCCATCCATACCAATCAAGGATCCGGCCTCAGCAAAAAAATCTCCGCTTTGAATATCTGTCATGTAATGAAAATCAGATCCTTCTTGCTGAATAATTTGAATTGTTTTCAATCGCTTTTGGGCTACTTTAGGCTTTCGACTAGTCGGTAAAATAAGACCATAGTTTTCTAAAAATTGCCTTACTATTCGATCGGCATTCTCAACCGTTTCAGATTCCCAGTGCTGCCCTGCTTCTATTTGTATTGCCGCGCCTTTAGGATTATTTTTCGCGAAACAAGGTAAGTCTCTTAAACGTAAACTCTCAGGGTCAGGCACCTTGCCAGTAATGATGAAAGGAACCTCAGAAAGCCCTTGAGCACATTCTAATGCTGCAGGAGTATCATTAAGCAAGGCCACTGCTGGTCCACTGGCTTGCATTGAATGAATATCTAACATGAGATCTACCGTCTCTATTATTGGAGACAGTTCTCGGGCTCGAGTTAATTCATAGGAAGTCAAAGACAGGTCACTTAACTCCTTCCCCCATACTCGGTTGATATCTTGATCAACAAAACGGCTGCTTGTTGGATCTTTTTTATCAAAACGCTTGTAGGCCTTTGGATTCCCAAAGCATAGGGTAAGCTTGCCGACTAGTGGTTGAATGTTTTCCGATAATAATCGGTGCAATACAACAGCACCTGCTATCTCATTACCGTGCATAATGCCACATACCATAAGGTGGGGACCCGGCTTTCCAGAGTCGAAACTCCATAGATAAGGTATTCCAGTATTTCCTAATGCGTATTTTTCGATATCAATTGCTTCATATTCAACATCGGTATATTTTTCAGATATTTCATCGAAAATAAATTTACTCACATTTCCTCCTGTTATAAAAATCACTTTTTAAAGAAATTTTTACTTAAACATCAATAATTTACATAAATTCAACCTAAATACTCTAGAGAATAAATTAGACAGATATTTGATCAGCCTATTTATCAATGCTAATTATCATAAAATTTCAAACAATAAGCTTTGTATGGAAAAACCATACAAAGTATATTGATTGGTTTATAAAGCATGCATTAGTTAGCAAAAAAAACCTTATAAATAATGTTTTTCATATAACCTCGAAAACAATCATCACATTCACCACCCAATAAATCAATCAATTTATTTTAAAGAAATAATTTGATTGATTGATTGATTGGTGCTACAACTTAATACAGTTAAGGAGACATAACGTGAGTATTACGACAAAGACCTATACAGCAATCCGAAGGGAAGTTGAGTCAACACCAGCAGGAGGCAAACTACCGACAGTCCGCGAACTAATGGAACGCCTTGGTGCTACACAATTCGCTGTTCAAAGTGCTTTAAAAGCACTTAAGGATGAAGGCGTCGTGAATACACAGGTTGGAAGGGGATCTTTTGTATCAGGTCCTGTGCAACAAGAAAGCAGCCCAGCGCAGAAAGAAAGCGTTATTAAGTTACCCAAACAGCAAAAATTAAGCGTACTACTTATGACACATGCAATGCAGAGTGGGCGAGGAGATAGAGTTGCTGCTGCAATATACGATGACTTAGTACGAGCGGGACACTCGGTCCTCTCTATTACTTACAATGACTTAAGTAGCATAGAGACAGTTCTGGTAAACAACTCCTTTGATCTATGCCTTCTGCAACCTAGGCGATCTGTACTCCCAACAAGCGTATTAGCATCACTCAAAAAATGTTCAAAAAATATTATTGTTGAAGGTCGTGTCTTAGAGAAAATGGATGTTGATATTATCTATAGAGACAGATTAGAAAGCATCAAACTCGCCTGCAACCACCTTCGCCAGCTTGGTCATTCAAGTATAGGGTTAATTACTGAAAGTAACCCAGAGAAAGTGGGCTATCGAGATGTTGAGCGCATATTTAGCTTTTATTGTGATGCGGCTGAAATAGAGAAGGCACCAATAATAAAATCAATGGCTTACACCGAAGAAACACAAGAAGATTGTTATCAAATGTTAGCCGATAAACTTCTTGAGCATAAAGCAATTTATGGCGAGCTTCCTACTGCATTTGTTGTTTCAGGTCATTATAGCGGCTTGAGCATTATCAATACGTTTAAATGCCTAAACATGAATATCCCAACCGAAATTAGCATAGTTAGAATCAGAGCATCTGGTGATCTAGACGTTGCGGGTGGTTTTTTCACATCAGTTTCAAGGTCTCCAGAACAAATAGCACAGTCTATCCATAAAATGATTGACTGGAGATTAGCAAACCCTCTGTCTCCTCCGACAGTACATCTAGATAAACCAAAATTAAAAGCCAACAAAAGTTCGATAAAACAGCAATTAAATAGAAATAAAAGTTCGATACCAGAGCAATTAAATAATAATAAATAGCCAGCCTACAGGAGGCCTTTCAAATGTTAAAACTAACAATCAATCACACTTTAAAAAGGATTGGAGGTATTGTCACGACAGCAAGTCTTATTGTTGCAGCAGCATTACCACTCATTTCATTTGGTGCTGATAGGCCTTCATTAACGGTTGCCCTTCAACGGGTACCTAAAAATATTAGCCCAGGACGGGATACAAGTGACACTGCAGTCCCAATCAGTTACAACGTTTTCGACAAATTAATTGAACAAGATTTCCATAATGGTATGGAAATCATCCCCGGCCTTGCAAAATCCTGGGAAATAGTTGACTACAATGAAATTACCTTCCACCTACGTGAAGGCGTTAAATTTCATAATGGTGAACTAATGACCGCTGAAGATGTTGCCTTTTCGTTCAGCAAAGAAAGACGAGAATCAGATGGCCCTAGACGGCTCTCCCAATTCTTCTCTAACGTTGAAAAAACCGAAATCATAGATCCATTAACAGTCAAAATTAGCATGAAAGGTGTTGACCCTTTGATTGAACAACGCTTCGCTATGTGGAGTGGTGAGATAGTCAATAAAAAGGCATACCTTGCGGCAGAAAGCTATGATGATTGGGCCCTCAACCCAATTGGAACCGGTCCTTTTAAAGTCAAGAGCATTAAAACAAACATCATTAGTCTTGACGCATTTGATGATCATTATCGTGGCACACCAAACATTGAATCATTAAAATTTGTTGAAGTACCTGAAGTGGCGGCACGAGTTGCTGGTTTGGCCTCAGGTGATTTTGATGTCATTGCATCTGTTCCACCAGATCAAATATCCACACTAGGCCGTTTCGACGATATGAAAGTGGTAGGGCAACCTGGCGCTAAAGTTCGAATTTTGATATTTAATCAAGGCAAATTTGCAGCACCTATAATGAAGAATGTGCACTTTAGACGAGCATTAGGGTATGCAATCGATCGTGAAGCCATTGTTCAGTCTTTATACAGTGGTCGTACATCAATACCAAATGGTCTACAAGTTCCCTCTTTTGGAGAGACTTACGCTCCCAATTACCCAAAGCCAATTTTTGATTTAGACCTAGCACGTGAAGAACTAAAAAAGTCGGGTTATAAGGGCGAAACCATTGATTACCCACTTTTAGCCAATGTTCTCGATAGTGAAGTTGCGATTGCAGAAGTCCTCAGTGCCATGTGGAAGCGTGCAGGCATTAATGTCGAAATAAAAATCAAAGAAAACTGGAAACAAATTACCAAAGGGCAGCACAGTATTAGAAATATGTCAGCCACTATGATGTGGCAAGATCCAGCAACAATAATATGGAGAATTTTTACACCTAAGGTTATTAAAGGCCGTGGTTGGAACTGGAATAATGAAACATTTGTAGCGAATGGTGCCATTCTAGCAAATGAACCTGATAAGGCTAAACGAAAAGAAGCATTCATAAAAATGCAGCATGTTTGGGAACATGAAGACCCAATCGGAACTATATTGTTTCAAGAGCTCTGGATGTATGGGAGTAAGAAGGACCTAAAGTGGAAACCTTATGTACTTCCCTACATGGATTTTGGCCCATCTAACCTTTAATTATAACTTGGTTGGGGTGATAACAAGTTTGATATTACCCAACTTAGTTTTTTCTCATATTAGAAAATTATTTTAAGGGTTAATTTATGAATCCCGATAACCAAATTAAAGAAACACCATTACTTAAAATTAAAGACCTTACAATATCTCTTCATCAAGGTGACACTGTTTACCCAGTTATTGAATCATTTAACTTGGAAGTAAATAGAAAACAAATCATTGGTTTAGTAGGGGAAAGCGGTAGTGGTAAATCAGTACTATGTATGACCGCAATGAAATTACTTGATGATAAATGGTCTACCAAGGGTCAAATAAATATTAATGGTCATGATATTCAATCCCTATCCAATACAGAAATGACAAAAATACGTGGCAATGATGCCGCAATGATTTTTCAAGATGCATCAGCATCTTTAAACCCTGTATCAAAGATTGGCAAACAGTTATCAGAAACCATTAAAAGATTACGTGGAGTTAACGCCAAAGAAGCAAAGGCCATTGCCATTGACCTACTTGGCCATGTTGGTATTCCAGAGCCTGATAGACGCTACAACGAATACCCATTCCAGTTATCTGGTGGGCAAAACCAAAGGGTAATGATAGCGCTCGCGCTCGCAGGGAAACCAAAAGTATTATTTGCTGACGAACCTACAACAGCTCTAGATGTCACTGTTCAAGCTCAAATATTAGAACTGATACAGCGACTGACCGACGAATCTGAAATGGGGGTAGTATTCGTCTCTCATGATCTAGGCGTGGTTGCAAACCTATGTACCGATATTGTCGTCATGTATGCTGGCCGCATTGTAGAACAAGGCCCTACACAAACAATATTAGAGAACCCCAAGCACCCTTATACTCAGGGGCTAATAAACTCAATGCCTTCAAAACATGGTGGACAACCGTTTTATATTAAAGGCAAAGTGCCTTCAATCATGAAGCGCCCTAAAGGCTGTGCCTTTGCTCCACGCTGCGCTGTTAAAACACAAGCCTGTGAAAAGGACATTCCAGAGCTGAAAAGAGATCAAAAAGAAACGAACGCCATAGCCTGCTTTCATCCAACAGAGTTCATAAAACACAAGACCGAGCAGCAAGGTGAGTCTGAGTTAGATATTAATCAACCTGCCCCTCCTTTACTGGAGCTAAAATCAGCTAGTTGTGATTACGAAGTACTGGTGAAAGAAGAGTTTTTCTCTAAAAAATCGATGTTTAGAGCGGTAGATTCTATCGACATACAAATCCATGAAGGAAATAGTATGGCTCTTATTGGAGAAAGTGGCTCAGGAAAGACGTCCATTTCGAAACTGATTTTAGGCATTGAAGCACCAAGCACAGGAGAAGTATTGTTAAATGGTAAGCCTGTTCCCCGAATAGGTACACCAGAGTACAAAAAATTCTCAAAGACGGTTCAACTCATCCCTCAAAACCCTTCTCAAGCACTTGATCCTCGTATCACAATTGGGAAGCAAATTGCAGAGCCTATTATAATTCATCAACTTGCTAAGCTAGACAAAGTTCAAACAAGGGTGCATCAGCTAATGGACTCAGTGGGCCTTACCCGAGAACTCTTTAATAGCTATCCACATGAACTTAGTGGCGGACAATTGCAACGAGCTGTCATTGCAAGAGCACTTTCTCTCAAACCCAAAATATTAATTTGTGACGAACCGACATCGGCTCTAGATGTCTCTGTACAAGGCCAAATTGTAGAGTTGTTGAATAACTTAAGGCAAAAATATAATTTAACGATTCTATTTATTACTCATGATTTGAGGGTAATTCGCTCACTATGTGATGATGTTGCTGTCATGTTTGCTGGCAAAATAATCGAAAAATCACCTACCAGTGAATTATTTACAAGACAACACCACCCCTATTCAAAAGATCTCCTTGCAGCAGCGCCCGATCTTGATTCTCGAATTAGTACCTCTGTTACTAACTTCAAATCAAGCTTCCCAAGCACGGGCTGTAAGTACTTTGACCGCTGTAAAGGCAGTACAAGTCTATGTTCAAAAATTGACCCTCCGTTAATAAAAACAGATTCAAAAGGGTCTTATACACTCTGTCATTATGTGGGGACATTATAAAATGAATATGATTTATATTTTACAAAAAGTATTACGGGCTTTATTAACGTTAATTCTGGTCGTTACTTTTATATTTATAGTGCTCCGTGTGACTGGGGACCCTGTCGTAACTATGTTGCCAGATGACACAGACCCAGAAATTATTGAACAAATGAGAATAGCATGGGGGCTCGACAAACCAATTTGGATACAGTATCTAAACTACTGGGGCGGCATATTAAATGGAGAGCTAGGAAACTCATTTTTGGATGGTCGCCCCGCCGTCGATAAAATTGTAGAACGTATTCCAGAGACCTTGCGATTAACGCTAACAAGTTTTTTTGTCATGCTTTTAATCGGTATTCCTGCTGGGGTTTTTTCTGCTATAAATCGAAACTCCTGGATCGATCGCACTATAATGACATTATCTGTAAGTGGGTTTAGCTTACCCAACTTTTTCCTTGGAATCCTTCTCATCATTGTTTTTTCAATATGGCTACGCTGGCTTCCCTCTTCAGGAAGTGAACGCGATTGGTCTCTGGTCATGCCTGTCATTACATTGGCGACTGCCGGAGCCGGGGTGATTGCGAGATTCATTAGATCATCCATGCTAGAAGTCTTAGGGAAACAATACGTAAGAGCCGCGATAGCAAGAGGAATGCCTAAATATCAAGTCGTATGCCAAGTTGTTTTACCTAATGCCGCTATTCCAGTAATTACTATTGTTGGGTTTATGATTGGCACCTTAATTGGCGGATCAATTGTCACAGAAACAATTTTTTCTTGGCCTGGGGTCGGTCGCTTATTAATAAGTTCCGTGACAGCAAGAGATCTAGCCGTGGTTCAAACTGGAATTATGATGGTCGCTTTCACTATGATATTGGCAAACCTTATTGTCGACTTTGCCTATTTCATTATAGATCCAAGAGTAAGGCTCGGCGCAAAGAAAGGAGATAACTAATGAGTAATCACACTAATGTTAATTTGGAAATAAATAAAGAAACGTCAGATATTAGTTTCTTTCAAAAAGTAAAAAATATATTGCCCAAATCTAAAATTGTTTTAATTGCTCTAACTTGGTTTTCTACCATTTTATTTATTGCAATATTTGCTAACTTTTTAGCACCCATGGATTATCAAGAAATAAATCTATTTTCCAGGTTATTACCTCCAGCAAGTTCAAGTGAACAAGGTTTCCATCTATTAGGAACCGACCACCTAGGGAGGGACATTTCTAGTCGTATGATAATGGGTCTACAGTTATCCATACTTGTTGCTGCGCTGGGAACAATAATAGGCGCCTTCATAGGCATATCTATTGGCTTTATCTCAGCTCATTTTGGTGGCTTAATTGACGATATCATAATGGTATTTGTAGACTTTCAAGCCTCAATGCCCTTTGTTATTATCGCCCTCGCCGTACTGGCCGTAACAGGCACTGGAAACCTTCTTTTATTCGTTCTTTTGGTGGGTTTTCAAGGTTGGGAGAAATACGCTCGGATTACGCGTGGGCTAAGCTTAGCAGCACTAAATCACGGCTATGCGGAATCTGTTAGGCTTTTAGGTGGCAGCTCTTTTAGGGTATATCTTAAGCATATTTTACCCAACATATTTGCAGCACTTATTATACAAATGTCAATTAACTTCCCTGAAACTATTATATTAGAAACATCTTTAAGCTTTCTGGGTGTTGGTATTCAACCTCCAAATACATCACTAGGTAATATTCTTAGTTACGGACGAGATTATTTACTTAACGCTTGGTGGATAGCTGTAACACCTGGAGCCGTTATATTCTTAACCGCATTATCAATGAGTATTATTGGTGATTGGTTGAGAGATATATTAGACCCTATTACTAAAGAGTAAACATCTTTAAAAATAGATTAAAAATCTATAAATCACTTATTAAAACAAACTATTAAAGAAAGTAGGATTAAGCCAACTACTCTCATTATTATCTAAAAGAAACTCACACTAATTGACTCTTCTTCTATTTGAGTAAGAGAAGAGTCAAGCACCTTGAAAACACCACTTATATTTAATTACGTTTTTTAACGCCGATAAGTTGCAGAAAAATGTAATTCGCCCTTTCAATACTTTTCAAAAGAAGCAACTATTCACACTTAAATTTGCCCGTCATGGTCAGTAAATCTTTGGCTTGCTCACTGACTTGGCCCACATAAATGAGGACATCCTGACTTTGCGCTTTGTTTTCTGAGACGTTATTGGCCACTTGATCCATGCTCTGAGCAATCACTTGAGTCGCTTTAGATGCCTCTTCAATACTGGTAGCAAGCTCTTGATTACGCTCATTCACATCAAATACCAAGTCTTTAATTTGCCCCACGGCATAGGCTGCTTTATCACCCAGTTGTTTACCACTGTCCACATGATCACGACCTTCTTTCATGACGTTAAGCAACGATTGAATACTGGCGTGCATGGCGCCGATAATGTCATTGATATTTTGTGTGGCTTGTACGGTTTTCTCAGCTAAGCTACGAACTTCATCGGCCACCACAGAAAAACCACGACCCGCATCGCCAGCCCGAGCAGCTTCAATAGCGGCATTAAGGGCTAATAAATTCGTTTGCTCAGCCAGTCCATTGATCATTTCTGTCACGCCATCTACCTTGCTTGAAGTTTGCTCTAATTCTTCCATTTGCTGGTTTAGATGGTCAAATACCTGGGCTAAGTTGCCTAAGCTTACGATAGCATTGGTAATCACCTCGCCTCCTTGTTCTGCTGACTCCTGCGCTAACTGAGTTTTTTGCTGGGCAATATCCGTCGCACTCACCATGTTTTGAATGGTCGAACTAATCTCTTCAGTGGCAACTGCCACTGAGCCTGCTTGCTCATTCGTTCGCGTGCTTCTATCGAGCATCAGGGTTAATTTTTGCGACAAGTCATTTGCCCCATGATCTAAGGTTTGGCTGCTATGAGTCACGCGATTAAGGACTTGATTAAGTGAACTCGTCATCTCATTAACCGCCACCCCTACCTTATCCAGTTCATCCGAGCGAGACTCATTCACCTTTAATTTCTGCGTAAGATCACCCTCAGCAAGGCGATAGAGTACTTGTGACATGCGCGCCAAAGTGCCGACCAAACTACGACTGGTGGCGATTAATAAGCCCACCACCAGCAAAGCAACCGCAATGCCCACACTAAATATCATCAGCTGTGCTTGTTCACTGGCAGATTGAGCCGCTTTTTTCGCCAAAGTCAGCTGCTCAGCCAAATAATGGTTTGAGCTTTTTACGCCTTTAGCCAGTACTAAATAAGCCTTATCTGATTGCTCTGCTTCCTTATTCATCACAAATACCACTTCTGCTAAAGTGGAAAGTAAGGTTTCAATTTGGCTTATTTTATCTCCATATAGCGCTTCAAATTCCATTTCATAGGTCAGGGATTTAAAATTAGCTAAGGCAACTTTCAGCTGCTGGTATTGCGTTTCATTTCGTTGATCCATAAAGGCGACAAAGGTGTGTTTTAACTGAGCAAAGGGTTTACGGAAGTTGGCAAATAGATCCCCTTCTAACAAAGTAAAGTAAGCAGCCATATCCGCCCGTAAACCTAGCTCAGCACTGGCACCAATTTGTTGGTCTGCTTGCAACCAACGTAAGCGAGTATCGATAAATGCCAGTAATGACATTTGAATATCAAGCACCGATTTCTCTTGTTCCTGAGTCGCTCCTTGTAACAAGTTATCAAGTTGTTCTTTGTACTTTTCAGGTAAGTATTTTAACTCTTCTTCTGTATCTTGATTGATCTGTAAAACATCAATTTGAAGATCTTTTAATAAGCTCACATCTTGACTGATGCCATCCACTTTTTTAGACGCACGCCCTAAGGTATTGAGCACATCAAACGACAGCAGCAGCAACAATGAAAAGCCGATAAGGGCAAGGGTAATAACGGTATAAAGCTTATACTTTAAACTCAGATGAAGGTGCATCATGATTTTCTCCTGCAGGTCGCATTTGAAATTTTATTAATTAAATTCAGGCGCTCTTTTTTCAAGAAACGCTCCCATACCTTCTGTTTGATCAGGCCCTGAGAAACTCAAAGCAAACTGATCAGTTTCCATGATGCAGGCATTATCTAAGGGCACATCCTGCCCTCGTTGAACAAGTTGTTTAATTAACTGCAAAGCCATACGGCTTTTACCCGATATTTGAGAGGCGATTTTTAACCCCTCTTGCATCAGCTCAGGCTGAGGAAAAACATGATTTACCAAACCTAAACGCATGGCTTCATTCACATTAAATAAACGCCCTGTATAAAGTAATTCCAATGCCATAGGTCGACCAACCAAGCGCGTTAACCTTTGGCTTCCACCAAATCCTGGTGTCACCGCTAAATTGATTTCAGGCTGGCCAAATTTGGCATTGTCTGAGGCTAAAATCAGATCGCAACTCATGGCTAATTCACAACCGCCACCCAGCGCATAACCGTTAACCAGGGCGATAATAGGCAGTTTGAAGTTTTCTAATCGACGCATAAGCGTCATGCCATATTCCGAAAAGCATTTTGCTTCAAACACTGTAAGTTGACTCATTTCTTCAATATCAGCCCCTGCAACAAAGGCCTTATCACCTGCGCCTGTTATCAAGAGTATTCTTGCCAACTTATTATCTTCGAGCTGATCTAGAACCTGATTTAACTCTTCAAGGGTGGCTTTGTTAAGGGCATTAAGAACCTTAGGTCGGTTTATTGTCAGGCAATAGACCCCACCTTCATGAGCCTCAATAAGAATGTTTTTAAATGACATATATACCCCTAATAGTAATAAAAACCACGGCCTGTTTTACGCCCTAAATAACCCGCATCCACCATCTGTATCAGTAACGGACAAGGGCGATATTTAGAATCATTAAAACTGCGATTAAGTACTTCCATAATGCTTAAGCAGGTATCCAATCCAATCAGGTCAGCTAAGGCCAATGGTCCCATCGGATGACCCATACCCAGCATCATTACCTCATCAATTTCAGCTGCAGACGCTAAGTCTTCATGGCGGCAGAAAATGGCTTCATTAATCATGGGAATTAAGATTCGGTTCGCGACAAAAGCTGGTGAGTCCTTCACATTAACCGGCGTTTTACCCAATACTTCAGCTAATTCACGAACCTGTTTGAAAACACTCTCATCTGTCTGCAATGCACTAATGATTTCCACTAAAGGCACCATAGGTACCGGATTCATAAAATGCATACCAACTACTTTTTCAGGGCGTTTTGTGACTGCCGCTAATCGCGTAATCGAGATTGACGAGGTATTTGTGGCTAAGATGGTGTTCGCTTGGCATATTTCGTCGAGTTGTTTGAAGATGCTTTGTTTTATGGCTTCTTGCTCGCTCGCCGCTTCGATAACCAAATCAACCTGACTTAACGCACTCATTTCAACCTGAGTCTCTATCTTGTTTAGGCAGGCACTCACCTGCTGCAAGGTCAGTTTCTCCTTGCTTAATAGGCGATTAAGGCTGGATGAGATACTGGCTTTTGCCTGTTCAAGTGCCTCTGAGTTAAGGTCAAATAAGATCACCTGAAAGCCTGCCATAGCGCATACTTGGGCGATACCTGACCCCATTTGGCCAGCACCGACCACCGCTATTTGTTGAATATTCATACTCGTGTTCCTGTAACCAGAATCAAAAATTAAAATAAGGACATAGCAGTTCGCTATGCCCCTGTAACCAATGTCTGTGAGCATTCTGCTAAGGGAGATCACAACTTAAACTTGGTTACTAAACTTTTTGCTATTTGTTTTAGTGACTATTTTTAGCCATTGCTATTTGGCGGCTAATTTTTAGACATGGAGACCAACATACGATTCACCGCGGCTAGGTGTTCTGGCTCGTTATGGCACATACCCTGATAACTGGCACACACATCAAGAAAGTCTTTCAACTCGGTTCTCTGTGCCATCTTCATCAGTCGTTTCGTTAGTCGTGTGGCTTTTGGGGGTTGGCTGGCGATGCGCTTAGCCAGCGCTAACGCCTTAGTCATCAGCTCATCAGGGGCAACAACATCAAGCACTATGCCCATGTCTTTAGCTTCAGTTGCGTCAATGACTCTGCCGGTTAATGTCAGTTCAAAGGCCTTTTGATAACCGATCAAACGCTGCATAAACCAAGCTCCGCCGTCCCCCGGGATGATGCCTAGATTGAGAAAGGTCTCACCGAATTTGGCTTTACTTGAAGCGATACGCATATCGGCCATATTGGCCAGATCAAACCCGGCCCCAATCGCAGCCCCATTAACGGCTGCAATAATAGGTACTTCTACGTCTTGCAATGCCAATGGAATACGCTGAATACCACGACGGTAACGCTCTTCACACTCGGCCACATCACCTGCAAAATCACCGCCGCGTTCCGCCATATCGAGAATATTACCACCGGCACTAAAAGCAGAGCCCGCCCCAGTGATCACTAAAACAGATACCTCATGAGCTTGGTTTACCCATTGTGCTGTCGTCACAATGTCGTCAATCAAATGGGAGCCTGTTAGGGCGTTACGTAAGTCGTGTCGATTTAAGGTTAAAACCGCGACTCTGTCTTCTAGGGTTAAGCTGGCATCGGTTAATTGAGGTAACCGCTTTTCTACTGACGTGCTTGTTTCTACTGACATGCTACTTTCTCCTGATCGACGATAACTCTGGCATCAACAATGGCGTAACCCTTGTCATAGGCAATCACAGGGTTAAGGTCTAATTCGATAATTTGTGGGTGATTTTCAATGATGGCAGAGACATTTAGTAACAAGTCAACGAGAGCGGCTTTATCTACTGCTAGTCCACCTCGAGCGCCATCAAAAACCTTGCTGGCTTTGATTTGATCGACCATGGACACAGCGTCATAACGGCTCAATGGAATTGCCCTAAAGGCAACATCTTTAAGAATTTCGACAAAGATGCCCCCCAAACCAAACATTAAGACAGGACCAAATATCGGGTCCTGACTCATACCGATAATGACTTCCGTACCCTTGCGAGCCATAGGTGTAACAAGCACACCTTCAATATCAGCATCTGCCTTGTACTGAAAACAAGACGCTAATATGTCGTTTCTGGCGGCTTTAAGCACAGCATCGCCCACCAAGTTCAGTTTGACGCCACCAGCATCTGACTTATGCAGAATATCCTTAGAGACGACCTTCATGACTAAAGGAATGTCACCGAACTCAGCCAAGGCTCCTTCGAGCTCATCTTGGTTACGGACTATGATTTCTTTGGCAACCTCAAGGCCATAAGCACCTAATAGGTTTTTAGCCTCAAATTCAAATAGGTCACGCCCCTGTGCTCGGGCATTAAGCAACATCTGGCTAGAGGCCGAATTAATCGCCAATGATGGGGTCTTTGGTGCTAATTTAAGCGCATTAAGATAGGTGCCTCGCGCACCTAATGCCGCCATAATATTGACCGCATGCTCAATAGAGGCATACACAGGCAAGCCCGCTTTACGTAATTTAGCTAAGGGTTCAGGTTTGATATGGGCATATAAACTTTCAATGATAAGTGGTTTTTGAGTGTGCTTAGAAAGCCTGATAATGTCATCCGCACAGTCTAATTCTGCTTGTTTTAGTTCTGCAGCAAAGCGAATACCGTACCCGCCAAACATGCCCACCAAAAACACCATATCCACGCCTTTATCAGCCGCTAAAATAGCCATACATTTGGATAACAGTCCTGGGTTCGCATCGGTACTGCCGGCTACATCAATCGGATTAACAAGCGAGGCTTGGGGGAAAAGAATTTGGCTCAAACCAAGGCGCGTAGCAGGCGATAGCTCGGCTAATTCAAGTCCCGCTTCAGAGATGCGGTCTGAGGCAATGGTTGCCTGCCCTCCGCCATCGGCCAGTACCGCCACGCGTTTACCTGATGCTTGCTGTAATAAACTCAAGCTCTCTGCAACGGGTAAAATTTCATCTGAGTAGGCAACAACATTGACGCCTACTTGCTCAAGAAGGTCGACCGTCATTTGATAACTTCCCGCCAATGCCCCCGTATGAGAGCTCGCGGCTTTCTGACCGGCTTCTGTGCTACCAGATTTATACACAACAACAGGCTTAGTTTGAGTGGTTTCACGGGCAACGTCTAAAAAGGCGCGACCATCTTTAAAACCTTCCACATAAAAGGTCGCGACCCGTGTGTGTTCATCATTTCCCAAATAGGCAAGGTAATCAGCAAACCCCACATCAGTCTGGTTACCCGGTCCCACATAAGTACTAAAGCCAATATGACCATTTGATTGAGCTTCTAATGCGAGCGAAAGTAGCATGTTGCCTGATTGTGAAATAATGCCGATATCACCCGCTGAGACATTATCTAATGCCAGTAAGTTAACCTTCTTATGCAAGTTAAAGAGACCCGACGTATTTGGCCCGATAATACGCACACCATAGGTTTGTGCAGCGTCAAGCACGTCTTGCTCTAGCTTGGCACCAGCGTCATCTACTTCAGCAAAACCACTGGCCAAAATAATGACACCTTTTACCCCCCTTTCTCCGCATTGCTGAATAAGCGAAGGGATGGTTTTAGCGGGTGTACAGATGAGCGCCATATCCACATTAAGGGGAATTAAAGCAAGTGTGGCATAAGCTTTACAGCCTAAGATCTTATTGGCTTTTGGGTTGATAGGATAAATATCCCCCTCATAACCGCCATCAATTAGACCCATCATGGCTTTATAACCGCGTTTAGTCGGATCGTTTGAAGCACCGACAATGGCGATAGTATCTGGAGAAAGTACCTTGTTTAATACATTATTCATGGCTAGCACCCCTTAAACTTTGGCGTACGTTTCTGGGCAAAAGCATCGACCCCTTCTTGCCAATCTTTTGTGGTGGTACAGGTAAAGACCCCGTCTAACTCAAGTTGCAGCTGGGTATCCAGATCGTTATAGGTCGATTGATTAAGCAGCTTTTTCACTAGCTGCATGGAGGTAGGGGCTTTTTCTGCCAGTCGAGTAATAAAGGTTTCGGCTTCTGCTGAGAGCTGGTCATCCGCGACCACTTTAGTAATGAGACCAATCTGAGCAGCTTGATTACCATCTATCTTATCGCCCAAGAAAATAAGCTCACGGGCTTTGGCCAAACCAACAAGTCGTGGTAAAAATTGGGTCACACCACCACCAACACAGGTGCCGATACTGACTTCAGGGAAACCAATTTTGGCACTCTCTTCCATCAATACAAAATCACAGGAACAGGCTATTTCAGCGCCCGCACCCAGGGCATAACCTTTAACTGCCGCCACTACGGGTTTATTGAGTTCGAAAATGGTTTCGCAAACATCATTGCCAAGTTGCAGGTATTGACGACGTTCAAACAAAGAGCGCTCACCAGCCCCGTGCTCTTTCATATCGGCACCCACACAAAAAGCACGGCCTTCGCCGATCAACAATATCGCGCGGGCATCATTATCCGCTTGCGCCTGTTTAAGGGCGCTTATTAGCTCTATATAGAATTGCTCAACCACAGCATTTAAGCGATGGGGGCGATTGAAGCGTATCTCAACATAGTGATCATGTTGCTGATAAATTAAGGTTTCGAAGTTCATGTTTTATTCTCAAATATTTTAAATGCAAAGGTGCCCGTTAATGCCTCATTGATAGGCATATGACTCACGGGGATGATGGATATTTGTTTAGGGGCTAGGCCCTAGATTGAATAACACCTGAACTAATCGGTATTGCTTCGCCTGCTCCAGTGACCCGGACGCATCAAAATTCGTAACTTAAGTAGAAAGACGGATAAGAAGAAAAGCACCCCCTTAATAAGGGAAGCCTGCTTAACTGATGAGGTTCGATAACACTGATTAGCGGGAGAGAGATAGCCTTTTGCCACTGAAGTGCAAACAATCGTCGTATTAAAACAGCTATTTTTCACTTTAGCTGAATGCGTCATATGGCTTAATTTTTGATGAAGGCCTGTCATACAAATTTACCCGCAGCGTTATTGTTATTGGCTTGCTAGGTAAACTATAGATCTCAAGTTAGGGCTCAGACAATTGCGCAGCATGCCTAAAAGTGACGCATTGTGACGCCAAATCAGCGTCAAAATACTCAAGCATTACTGACCTATTTTGGCTTATCAGTCTCCCTTTTTGATGGCAAAAATTGATCAGCAGAGAGGGGAACGAATCATTTTTATTTTTCATCTCCTTTAAAATAAGAAAACACTGATTATCGCTAAGCTATTCTTAGTTAAAGGATTTTAGCATGTGAGTCATGCGAAGCTGATTGAGCTCAAACTTGCGTCAGGTAACCAAAGAGGGCGAAATTGAACCCTGACTCACTCCAAGCCTATAGTGGAATCAGAGTTAACCAGCAGGTTTTAGCTACTGCGATTAACTCATTTTGAAGTCAGTACTAAAACAGTAAATCGGCGTCACTCAGCATAAGACTCAACCCTCTAGGTTTAACCACCTTGATTGACCTGAGCATTAAGTGCCATCGCGGTTAATAACGCAGCACTTTAATAGTGTGATGCCAAGATTAAGCTTAATTGCTGAACTGCCTGTTTTTTTGCTGCTTTATGTCTTACACCTGAGTTATTGAGTTTTGCAAATACGCATGATTCAACCCTCTGCTAAGCAGCAGGTGTTAAGACCAGATTACGCCAAATTTAATAACAACAATTCCTGGAGAATCTAAAGATGTTTAACCTCAATCTACTGAACAAAAAGGTGCAAAAAACCCTATGCACTGGCGCAACTGTTCTAGCATTATCAGCAGCCATGACGGCGACCGCAGGAGACCTTCGTTTAAAATTTGCGGGCACCCTGCCTTTGGATCACCCGGGCACCAAGATGATGAAACAAATAGAAAAGGATATTGAATCGGCCGATGTGGGCCTTAAAGTATCTGTTTTCCCTGCTAACCAGCTAGGTTCAGGTGAAGAGCTATTTGAAGACAGTATTCGTGGCAATATTGATATGGTGGCAGGCTTTATTTACTCCCATAAAGACCCCGTATTAGAAATCAACTCCCTACCTTACCTTGCCAGCTCTTGGGCAGAAATGGACAGTGTTGTACGTAATAAAAACTCAGCTTATAACCAGATAATGCGCGAGCGTTTGGATAAGTTAGGCATTCATCTAATGGAAAACATTCCTGAAGGTTTTACCGGCATTGTCGCCAATAAAAAACCTAAAAACTGGGAAGGTGTGGGTGAAAAAGGCATGAACATCCGCGTTTGGTCTTCTAACGTGGTTAAAAACTTGGTTGAAATGATGGGGTACCGCTCTACCACAATGGCGTGGGGTGACATATTCCCTGCACTACAGTCTGGCATAGTCGATGGCGCTATCTGCTGTACTAGCCAAGCGACCTATACCATTTTTGCAGTCAGTGACGTGGGTAAATACTTTATCGCTAATGATGCCATTATCGATATCTCTTCGTACTACATCTCGCAAAAAACCTGGAATAAGATGAACTCAGAACAGCAAGAGGTTGTGAGTAAGGCTTTCTCCAATGCGGCCAATGAACTTTTCGCCATGAATAAGAAAAATGACGAGATCTACCGCGCTAAGTTAATCGACAAGGGTTATGAAGTATTAGTCCCGACTGATGCCCAAAAACAAGCACTAAAAGAACGTGTAAAAGCTGAAATCTGGCCTCAGATTGAGCCTACTGTGGGTAAAGATACATTGGATCGTATCAAGGCTGATGCCTAACTAATTAGTTTTTCAGAGTATGGCTATCCTCCCCGCCATACTCTGTTTTTTTTAGTTCACAGTTTAATTAAGTAAGGCTTGGTCATGTCAGATTATATAAGTAAATTTTCTCCCGGAATCAGAATTCCACTCAGCATAATAATGAAGCTTATGAATTTCATTATTATTGCTTCAGGGATCATTATGTCACTGACTTTTTTCTTCGTGGTAATTTTCCGTTATGGCTTTGGTGCTGACTTATTTGCTTATGAAGAATGGTTAATGACAATCGCTTTTTGGATGTTTTTCATGGCCAGTGCCGTGGCGACACACGATAGAGCCCATGTAAATGCAGACATTCTGGGCACGATAATTCATTCCCCTAAGCTCATCTGGTTACGCGCTTTATTGGTTGAATCCATTGAGCTAATCATCGTCATCACCGTAACTTATTGGGGCTTTCTTATGTGTCAGGAAGAACTCAGCACATACCCTAATTGGCAGTCCACTATCGCCTTAAAAATCCCCTTTATGGTGCCACGAGTTGGCATTTTCATAGGCTTTTTAATGATGTCAGTTTATACCGCTCTGCATTTATATTTGCTGCTACTTAATGGACCTAAAACTGCGCCAGAGCAACAGACTAAACATCAGACTGAAGAGCAAACAGAACAACGACTTGAACAACCGTCAGTACTTCAGTCAAAACGACAGGACGCTATAAAATGATTATTACAGGCACCCTTTTAATTCTCTGTCTCCTTTTGCTTATTGGTGTCAGTGTCCCTATCGCCTTTGGTGGCGTACTCATCTTTTTGGCGTCTATGGGTGATCATAACGTCACAGGATACTTACCAACGGGCCATTGGAAAATGAACTCTTTGGTTCTATTGTCCATTCCCCTTTTCATTATTGCCGGTAAAATAATGGAGAAAGGCAGGATCGCAGCGCCCTTGGTCAGCTTAGCTGAGCTCTTTGTCGGTCACCTTAAAGGTGGTTTATCTGCAGCGGCCGTCCTTGCCAGTGGTATATTCGGTTCCATCTCAGGCAGTGCCAATGCCACCTTAACCTGTATTGGTGGCATCATGATGCCCCATCTACGTAAGGCAAAATACCCTGAAGGTTTATCCGCCGCCTTGATTGTCAGCGCGAGTCCACTGGGTTTATTGATCCCCCCTAGTTCATCCCATATCTTGTATGCATGGGCAGCTCAACAGTCTGTTTTGAAAGCCTTTTTGTCGACAGTTATTCCCGGCATTATCCTCATTACCTTGCTTATTATTGTCAATTACATCTGCCTTCGTCGAACCAAAGGCCTGCAGTTAGAATTAGGCCAAAAAGTCGATAACTTTGGCGTCATATTTAAAACCCGCTCGATAAAAGCGTTTCCCGCTTTCATGATGCCTTTGATTATTCTTGGTGGTATCTATGGCGGCATTATGACCCCGGTAGAAGCGGCTGGTGTCGCTGTAATTTATGCGATCCCAATCGGCATCTATGTCTATAAAGGGCTCACTTGGAGAAGCTTCCTTCATACTATGCATGGTGCTGGGGTAACGGTCGGTGTAGTCATGGTGATGATCTTTATGGTGCTTATTGTGAGCCGCTTTTTAGTGTTTGAAGATATCCCTAGCATAGCGCAAGAGCTCGTTTACTCTGTATCAGATAACCCTATCGTTATTTTATTGATGGTCAATCTGGTGATGATATTGATTGGAATGCTGATGGATGACATCAGTGGTCTATTACTTTCAACCCCTTTATTGCTGCCCATTGTCACTGGCGTTGGCATGGACCCCATTCACTTTGCTGCAGTATTAGGCGTCAACCTAGGTATGGCGAACATTACACCGCCAACCGCTCCCCTACTTTATCTGGGGGCAAGGGTCACCCAGACACCCGTTAATAAGATGATGAAACCGACACTCATATTTATAACGTTTGCTTGGCTACCAACCCTAATGCTAACCACTTTCATCCCTGAACTTGCTCTCTTTTTACCTGAGCTCCTTCTGGGTTAACAGACTGCTTTTTTCATAACATTCACTTTATTCAACGAACATCATGGAGTAACTCTGGTATGCGTATACTTGCTTGTCAGATTCAAATCCCGGCTATTGATAACCGGGAAAAACAACTTAAGCACATAGACACTGTCATCAATAAACTTGAAGCTCAGTTGATAGGCAAACGTGTTGACCTCGTGGTTTTACCCGAGCTATCAACCATAGAGTATTCCGCTGAAAACTTTAAGAACATTGACCTTTTCAGTGAGGACCTTTACGGGGAAACCTTTGACAAGTTTTCCCAGTTTTGCCGCCGTAATAATGTGGCTATTTGTTATGGTATGCCGCGTAAAGAAGATGGCGATGCTTATATAAGCCAAGTCACATTAGGACGTAATGGTGAGTATTTAACCCACTATGACAAAATACACACAGCAGAATACGGTGATGCTGCTGAGTTAAAGTACTTTAAACGCGGTAATCATTTATCCGTGTTTGAAGTCGATGGTGTGAGAGCGGGAATTATCATCTGTTATGACATGCGTTTCCCTGAGCTTATCAGGCGATTATGTGGTGAGTTCTGCGTGGATGTTATTTTACATCCCGTGGCCTTCGCGCAAGACCTCTCATTCCATACCTGGAAACAGTTTGTGATTAGCCGCGCATTAGAAAACCAGGTGTATTTTATGAGTATTAATCAAAGTGGCGATCATTTTGGCCAATCCATCATTTGCCCACCTTGGGTTGATGACACTGTGCAACCGCTTATCTTCGGTCAAGAGGAAGAGTTTAGACTGGTTGAAGTGGATCGTGAGGTTATCACTAAAGTAAGACACGAAATCCCTTATCGAAGAGACACTCTAGCCGACTATGATGTTCTGCCAGTGCGCAGTTCTGAAAATAAATAGCTTAAGCTCATTAAGCAAAAAAGGCAGCCTTCAACTGAAAGCTGCCTTTGATCTACTTATTAGTGCTTAAAGCTAGCATCAAAAACCTGATTAAAGCGGTCTTGCGTAAAATACCTTCTCATCGGCATCAAGGTCATTACTAATGTGTTTACGAATCTGCTCCTCTATCTCACCGCTATCTTCTTCGTAAATACCACATTTGCTTAATGCTTCTCTGTGGTCACAGTTTTTACCTAAATAGGACAAGATAACCCTCTGACTCACAGGCTCGCGTGCATCCGTACCCGAGACACCTAACATCAAACCAGATAATAAAGACACCTTGTTTTTATAGGTTGGAAACAAGGTAATGTGGATCATTTCATTTTGTAAAAGCTCTTCATAACCACTGATAAAAATGCGGTTACCAAGCCCTGTCACCATGCCTTTTATTTTATAAATAAAATCGTTATGGCTGGTCTTATCCTTCTGGGAAAGGCGTTCAATCCATTTAATAAAATAGCGTCCTTCATCTTTAAAGATGACGCCATAACCTTTAAGAATCTGAGTGGGGAAGGACGTGGAGTAATAATAAATATAATAACTGCCCTCATACTTAGACAGGTCCATGGTCGAGTTTGTCATCAGCTGATCTATGATGTGCAGCTCAGGCCGGTTTAACGAAGCTATGTTCAAATCATGGGCAGGTCTGACCCGAATAATCTGTTCGAACTCTTCATGGGGTAGGTAAATCTCATGCTCTTCCAAGCCGAAATAATCACAAATACGACGTAAGTTATTACTGGAAGGCGTGGTTTTACCACTCAAATACTTGTTGAACTGCTGACGATTGATTTCCAACTCACGGCATACTTCTGAGATAGATTTTTTATAATTGCAGAGTAATCTTAGGTTATCAGCAAAAGTTTGTTTATTCATCTCTCATGGGGTCCGTAGTCGAGTCTGCTCACCTAAATACTTATCGAAGTGCAATAAGCTTAAGCACAGCATGCTATTGAAAGCGTTATTTATATGAATAATAGTACACTTTTTATCGCCCTAACTTAATGACGTTTAAGCAGAAATTCAATTTGATTGGGCGACAGCACTGCAAAAGAAAGATACATAGCTTGCTAGCACGAATAAACTTAGGGAGTAAAAAGTAAAGATAGCGAAAATTATTTATAAACTGAAGGTGGGTTCATCAAGAGCAAAGTAAAATATCAGATAAGACAATCAAGTAAGTTTGATTAAGCCTGCGCTCGACCCTAGCGTTAAAGGCAATATGATCAAAGTTTGAGCTCGACTAGCATAAGTTAGCTTCAACTAGGTTAGATTTATTTTTAACTCGCGAAATTTAATAATTTATCCGTCTTTGTATAATTATTATTGTCTGTTTACATATTTTGATTCTAATAAATAAAATAATGAGGGAAATATATGATGAAACCAGAATTTACTGACGTTGTTATCAAAAAATCCAATGCCGGGTTTTATCAAAATTATAGTGTCCCAATCGCATTAGGAAGCAAAAGTATTATTATTGCTTTAGTTCTTTGGGCTCTATTGTGGCCTAAAGAAACGAATAATTTACTGGGGAGTATAAAGTGGACTCTTCTCGAGAACTTTAATGCCTTCTATATCATCCTATTTGGTTTGTTTTCATGTTTTCTTCTTTTTATAGCGATTGTACCTTCAATAGGAAAACGCGTAATGGGCTTGCCAGGTGATAAACCTGAGTTTTCAAACTTCTCATGGTTTTCAATGATGTTTGGTGCAGGTTTAGGGGTGGGATTGATGGTTTTTTCTACGGCCGAACCCTTAGGTCTTTGGTCGTCTAACCCCGTCATTTTGGCACAAGAAGTTGAAGCGAATACCCTAGAGGCTCTCTTACCCACTTATCGTTATACATTTGCACATTATGGATTTCATACTTGGGGGGTTTTTGCCATTGTGGGCTTAGCGTTAGCTTATTGCTCATATACTCGAGGAATGCCCCTAACATTACGTTCCACGTTAGCGCCTTTAATCGGAAAATATTCAAATGGTGTATTGGGACATATCATTGATGTATTAGGTGTTGTTGCCACTATTCTGGCGGTATCTACAACCATTGGTTTTGGTGTTAGTCAATTAATTGATGGCATATACACTATTACTGGCATTGAATGGATCATGAACATCAGTGGCGATGTGCCAACACCCAGTAATGCAGGACTAATCGCAGGTCTAGCATTAATCATGATTTTATCCATTCTTTCTGCTGTATCAGGTGTGGGAAGAGGTGTTAAATATCTTTCTAATCTTAATTTGATTTTATCGATGTTATTGTTATTAACATTCGTTTTCTTTGGTTCATTTTTCTTTGCGATGACAACATACGGCACGGCTTTTGTTGATTATCTTTTGCATTATATATCGCTATCTTTTAATGCTTATTTACCTATGAATGAATCTCAATACTTAGAGCTTATCCCCGAATCTGCAAAAACATTTTCAAGCGAGCTATTCGCTAATTCAACGAATGCTTGGGGAAGTTATCAAAGTTTCTTATCGAGTTTATCCGTTAAGGCAGCAGCACTTGATAAAGAAACGCTTAAACAAGCCTATATAGCAGGGAATGAAGGCCGTCAATTTGCATGGCAAGCAGGCTGGACAACGTTTTATTGGGCTTGGATGGTGGCATACGCTCCCTTTGTCGGTTTATTTCTTGCTCGAATATCAAAAGGCCGAACAATTCGTGAATTCATTTTAGGCTGTGTAATTGCGCCCTCTTTGGTTTGTTTCGCTTGGATGACGATATTAGGCGCTACCGCTATTGACCTTGAATTAAATGGCATTGCAAACGGGGCAATTATTGACGCTTCAAATACCAATAAACTATTTGTTACTTTAGGCTACATTTTAGAAGGTGAATTTTTATCGTTAGTTAATATTATGTGTGTCATTTTAATTCTGACATTCCTAATCACCTCTGCCGACTCAGGCATCCTTGTAATGAATACAATCATGTCAGGCGGTGATCAATATGCAGGAATTAAACATCGAATTGTTTGGGGGCTAATCCTCACCGCGGTCATCGGCACTTTGCTTTTAGCAGCAGGCGATAGCAACCCTATGGAAGCATTGAGAAATGCGATGATAATAGGCGCACTACCTTTTGCTATGATCTTAGGTTTAATGATGATTGCCATGTGTAAAACCATGTACGTTGATACTTTCAGCAAAAAAGTAGAGCCCGCATTAGATAAAGACAATTCATTAAATGCAATTGAAGGTGATGCTAGGTAATCAGAAGTACTAAGGACCTAGCGATAGCTCAAGGTGCTAGTGGCATAGTTAATTTGATCACCTAAATAGCGTTATAAATTTACAGCTCTATTTAGGTGATTGATAACTAAGCATGATAATTCAAGACATAGTTTACTGATTCAGCTAATCATCCCAAACCCCTAATTTTTAGATCGATGGATCTGACAGACATGTCAGATCCAAGCTTTATTACTCACCCTAAGCTCTCGCTTCAATTTATAAAGTCTATTGGTTGGCCATGTCGGCGCGCCTGTAATCGCCCTGTCTTAATCGTTTAACTTGAACTAATTAATACGAGGTTACTCTTAAATCCCACTCTAATAGCCTAGTTACCGATATGAGTATGCATAACAATATTCCGAGTAATGGCTAAATCTAGCTGGCTAAAAAAACGTTGATTCAGTTAAGTCTGTCGTCTTAATACGTAGCAGTACCTAGAAAACTAGTGGCGATTCAAAAGGAACTGATTCTTTCATTAAGAAATTGCTAAATGAAATTTTCTTGTAAACACGGCAGCACGGCTACCCAAGACGTTCGTCAAATAGAAGACTCTTTAGTGATTTAAGATAGGCATAAAAAAACCGCACTTGATTGCTCAAGTGCGGTTTTTCGTAATATGCTGGGCCTAGAGTGACTCGAACACTCGACCTGCCGATTATGAGTATTGAATTTTTTCTAGACAATCTGCGAATAAGTCTACTCTCATGAACTAACAACTTTTGAAGTCTAGAAGTAGATACGATGCACAGATTGAATTATTTTATCCAAAAATGGAATAGTTAAACGACTTTACATTGATTAATCTATAAACCACACTCACAGCCTTCTGCTGTGTTATACCCTAAGAGCTCCCGTCATAGAGACCCCCTCTTTAAGTACATTTTATAGTTAAAAAGTGTCTAGGTAAGCGAAGGTTGATTCAGTCATCAAAGCCATATTACTTCAGAGTTAAAGTCTGGGAACTCCAGAATAGCGCTTTATTTTTCTACAATAAAGCTATTGGAAACTATCATTTTTCTTACTGCTTTCTATAATAATTTATAAATATAATTTTCTATTATATTCATGAATATAAAAAAGAGAGGTTATTATGATTGATGGTCTACATAAATTTTTTTTATCTTTTGTCTCACTTATATTCTCAACCACTATTTTTTCAGCTCAGTATAACTATGTTTCGATAGAAGGGTTGATTGAGCAACGTATTGGTGAAGGTGTTGTTACAGTATTGTATGAGAAATTAGGGCATACAGTAACAATCACCGCGCTCTCTGGAAAAGAGGCAGAGGTAGCCGCGACCAGTGGTAAAAAAGACGGTGAAATTATGAGGATCTGGGCTTATGGGGAAAATAATTTAACTACTAAAAGAGTACCTACACCTTATTATTCTTTAGAAACAATGGGGTTTGTGAAAGGAACTTCTCTTCAAATTGAAAGTAAAGAAGAGTTAGAACACTATCGAATTGGATTGATACCTGGCGTTAAGCACACAGATAATATTACACGCGAGATTAATGAGTCAAAAATCACAAATTTTTCTAGTACAAAAGAAATGATGTTAGCTCTTGATGCTAACAAAATTGACATTGCCTTAACAAATACGGTTGATGGATATATTGTTATTAGTGATTTAGGATTAAAAGGTATTGAAAAATTTAAGAAACCGTTAGCGGTTTTGGACTTATACCATTACGTTCACGAAAGTAAATCCGATATCATTCCTGAAATTAATAATTTAATTATAGAAATGAACAAAACAAATGAACTATCTGAATTAATTCAAAAACTAGAAACAAAGGTAATTTATAAAATTGATATTTAATATCTATATTTTCAAACCAAAAAAAACACTCCATTAAAAGGTATTTTGGGGGTTAAATAATGGACGTCCCAAACTTTACTAGTCACTCCTAAATTCAGATAATAAGTGCGACACTGCAAATCAGGTGTAGAAGAAGCCAACTGCTGAAGTTGGTACACTTCTTCTTACCACAGAACAAAGCAGTACTAACATGAATTATCAGCAGTTGACCGAAGGCAAAAGATATCAGATTTCAGTGCTTTTAGAACGAAAAATATCCGTATCTGAAATAGCTGACACCATTAAATGTCACAGGGCCACGGTGTATCGTGAATTAAAGCGAAATACAAAATCAAAATTATATTGTCCTGACAAGGCTCAGAGCGCTTGTTTGATAAGGAGAAAAAACTCAGCTAAGTATCGAATATCATCAACGGTGATTGATTATATTCGTATTTTAATTGAGCTCGACTGGAGCCCTGAGCAAGTGTCGAATGTTTTAAAAAGGTGTGGTGTCCCAGTCAGTCATGAGTGGATTTATCAATATATTCATGAGGATAGAAGACACAAAGGGATACTCTACCGTCATTTAAGACAAGGTAGAAAACGTTATCGTAAAGGGAAACGAACCAAAGCTGAAGCGATCAAGAATGCCGTCTCCATAGATGAACGTCCAGTGATTGTAGAGACAAAAAAACGTTTTGGTGATTGGGAGATAGACACCGTTTTAGGCAAACACGGTACGGGTTCTATCGTTACCTTGCTGGAGAGAAAGACACGTTTTTACCTGATAAAGAAAGTGGCCTCAAAGTCAGCCAAAGATGTGACTCAAGCCACAATAGAATTATTGGAACCTTTTAAAGATCACGTCCATACAATCACAGCAGATAATGGTCGAGAGTTTGCGTATCACGCAGAGATAGCCAAAGCATTAGATGCGAAGGTGTATTTTGCTCATCCATACAGTTCTTGGGAACGTGGAGCCAATGAAAATAGTAACGGCCTTCTTAGACAATATGTACCTAAAGGCGTTGACTTAAGATGTGTGACGGAAGAAAGAATCAACTTCGCTATGGGTCGAATAAACTATCGTCCGAGAAAGTGTTTAGGGTTCAAGCAACCCGCTATGGTTTTTAAAGAACTATGCTTGGC